>Ga0070737_10001121_pt1 | contig 41481 bp, 34 predicted proteins | sample Coa_R1_10_FD_66438 | JGI IMG/M metagenome (GOLD analysis project Ga0070737, IMG submission 66438) | Surface soil microbial communities from Centralia Pennsylvania, which are recovering from an underground coalmine fire - Coalmine... | ecosystem: Environmental > Terrestrial > Soil > Unclassified... | reverse complement strand
CGCTTCGGCCTCGACCGGGGCGAGCCCCGCACCCTCGAGGAGGTGGGGGAGCACTTCAACCTGACCCGGGAGCGGATCCGCCAGATCGAGGCTCGAGCGATGTCGAAGCTCCGCCATCCCTCGAGCGACACGGGGGCTAGGGACCTGCTCACGGTCTGAGGGACGTGCCCGAGGCGCGACCGCTACGCTGCTGCCCATGCTGAAGAAGGTCCTCATCCTGGTGGTGCTGGTCGCACTCGGCGCCATCGCCGCGAAGCGCCTTCGCGGGTAGCGCCCCGGCTCGACCGCCCGGGCACCAGCAGCCCAGCGAGGCCGCCCCGCGCCTCGGCGGGTTGGCCGTCAGAGCTCTTCGAGCGCGCCGTGGAGGCGCTCCAACGTCCGTCGCGACCCGAGCCACCAGCCGAGCGCGGCGGCCGCCGCAGAAAGGGTGATGGCCCCGACCGACACGGCGATGGCCGGCTTGGGCGGGACCGAGGAGATCCGGCCGCGCACGCGGTCCCACAGTCGCACCGGCTGGGAGAAGCGGGCGACCTCGAAGCTGTGCTCTCGGGCGTAACGGGCGAGGACGCGGTCGGGGTTCACCGCGACGGGATGGCCGACCGCCTCCAGCATCGGCAGGTCGGTGTAGGAGTCCGTGTAGGCGAACGACTCCGCGAGGTCGATCCCTTCGGCCTCGGCGAGTTGGCGCATCGCCTCGGCCTTGAACTCGCCGTAGGCGTAGAACTCCATCAAGCCCGTGTAGCGACCCTCGTCGTCGAGGCGGGCCCTGCTCGCGATCACCCGATCGGCACCGAGGTAGCGGCCGAGCGGCGACACGATCTCCTCGGGCGAGGCCGAGACGATGACGACGAGGCGTCCCGCCTCCTTGTGCTGGTCGATGAGATCGGCGGCCTCGGCGTAGATGATCGGCTCGACGATCTGCTCGAGGGCCTCGGCGACGATGTCAGCCACCCGCTGGCGAGACCAGCCCTTGGTGAGCTTGAGCACGGATTCCCGGATCCGCTCGAGCCGCTCTTCGGAGGCTCCGAGGTGCAGGTAGACGAGCTGACCGTAGAGCGCCCGGAGCACCGTGCGGCGGGTGATGAGGCCGCCGCGGTAGAAGGGACGGCCGAAGGCGACGATCGAGGCGCGGGCGATCACGGTCTTGTCGAGGTCGAAAAAGGCAGCCTGGCGGAGAGGTCGACCGGCGCCAGGAGGGACGGCCGGTGCGCCCCCTCCCGCCGCCCCTGAGCCCGTCGTCACGGCGCGGCGAGGAGAGCGCGGATCTCGTCGTCGTCGGTACTGGCGCTCGCGAGGAGGAGGACCTCGTCGCCGGTGTCGAGCATCGTGTCGGCTCGCGGGACGACCACGTGGCCGTCGCGGACGACGGCCACGATGGTGACCCCTCGGGGCAGACCGAGGTCGGCGAGGGAGCGGCTCGCGGCGGGGGAGCCTTCGGCGAGGGTGACCTCGACAAGGCGGGTGTTGCCGCCCTCGAACTGCAGCAGCCTCACGAGGACACCGACCGAGACCGCCTCCTCGACGAGGCCGGCGAGGATCTGCGGCGTGGAGACGGCGACATCGACGCCCCACGCCTCGTTGAACAGCCAGTGGTTCTTCGGGTGGTTCACGCGGGCGATGACCCGGGGAACGGCGAACTCCTGCTTGGCGAGCAGGGAGATGACAAGGTTGTCCTCGTCGTCTCCGGTGACCGCCACCATCACCTCGACCTCGTCGAGGTGAAGCGCCTGGAGCGAGGCGACCTCGCAGGCGTCGGCCGTCACGATCCTCACACCGTGGGCGTCGACTTCGCCGAGGGCCGCCACCCGGTCCGGATCCTTGTCGATCAGCATGACGTCGTGGCCGCTCAGGGCGAGGTCCTCTGCGAGGAACCTCCCCACCTTGCCCGCTCCCGCCACGGCGACCTTCATCGGATCGCCTCAGCCGATTGGAACAGGCGCCGCACCTCGGCAGCCGAGTCGGCGGTCACGAGCAGGTGGAGGACGTCGCCCTCCTGCCCGACGAGGTCACGCACGAGCACGGTCGGGATACCGGCGCGGGTGACCGCCGCGATGCGGATCCCCGTCGGGATGACGTCCGCGAGCCGCCGTCCTGCCCAGGCGGCCGGCATCACGCGCTCGACGAGATGGAGCCCGCCGGTCGAGTCGGTCCACTCCCAGGAGCCCTCGTCCGGCACGATCTTGCGAAGGACCTGGTCGGTGGTCCACGACACGCTCGGCACGGTCGGGATGCCGAGCCGCTGGAAGATCTGGGCACGGCGCGGGTCGTAGATGCGGGCGACGACGTTCGGGATCTCGTAGGTCTCACGAGCGATCCGGGCGGTGAGGATGTTGGAGTTGTCGCCGCTCGTGACCGCCGCCAGGGCCGAGGCCTCGCGGGCTCCCGCCTCGTCGAGATCGTCCCGGTCGAAGCCGAACCCGAGCACGGTGCGGCCCGTCCATTCGGGCGGCAGGCGGCGGAATGCACGCTCTTGCTTGTCGATCACCGTGACGCTGTGGCCGGCAATGGCGAGGTCGACGGCGAGGCCCGAGCCAACCCGGCCGCACCCGACGATGATGACGTGCATCGCTCTCAATCCTTCCCCGTGCCGGGGTACGGCTCAACCCGAGACCGGGCGGGTTCGACCGGCCGGTCAGGCCACGTCAAGATAGCCGGATGGCCACGACGGGCAAAGCGGGGCAGCCAGGGCCCGGCGAGCGCGCGGGCTCGTCCCCTGACGGCGCGCCCGCCCGAGCCGCCGGCGCGACGCCGGTCGCCGAGCCGCGCCCGCCCGAGCCGCCGCCGGGCTCCTTCGTGCTGACCGAGCCGTGGCGGTACCGCCTGAAGCTGAAGCTCCTCGGGCCACCGCTCACGACCGAGCGGCTCTCGGAGGAGAAGCTGTCGAAGGTCCTTGCGCTCGGCGTCCTCTCGCCGGACATGATCTCCTCGAGCGCGTACGGCACCGAGGAGATGCTGAACCAGCTCGTGCCGGTGATCGGCGTGGCGGCCTTCTCCCTGCTGCTGCCGATCACCTTCGCCATCTTGCTCGTGCTGTTCTTCGTGACCCTCTCGTACCGAGAGGTCGTGATGGTCTACACGAAGGCCGGCGGCTCGTACGTCGTGAGCCGGGACAACTTCGGCCCCCGGGTGGCCCAGATCGCCGCCACGGCGCTCATCATCGACTACATCCTCACCGTCTGCGTCCAGTCGGCCGCCGGCACCGACGCCCTCGTCTCGGCCATCGACGTCAACGGCCACCTCGTGCTCAACCATGTCGGCTACGTCGTCGGCGTCACGGTCGGCATCGTCCTCCTCCTCACCTGGGGGAACCTGCGGGGCATCCGTGAGGCGGGCAAGACCTTCGCCCTGCCGACCTACCTGTTCGTGCTGGGCGTGGGCGGCCTCGTCGTGCTCGGCCTCGTCCGAGCGGGGCTCGGGCAGCTGCATGCCCACCCCATCAACCTGCCAGGGGTGTCGGTCGGGCACGCCACGAGCGGCCTGTTCTTCGGGGCGAGCCTTCTCGTGGTGCTGCGCGCGTTCGCGAACGGCGGCTCGTCGCTCACCGGCCTCGAGGCGATCTCGAACGGGATCGCCACGATCAAAGAGCCGAGGGGGCCGAACGCCCGGCGGGTGCTCGTCGTCATGTCGGCGATCCTCGGCTTCCTCGTGCTCGGTGTCTCCCTCCTTGCCAAGATCACCCACGCCGTTCCCTACGACCTCGGGAACCCGACGGTGCTCTCGCAGGAGGCGTCGTACGTGTTCGGCTCCTCGGCGGCAGGGCGGGCGGCCTTCTACTACGTCCAGGCCGTCTCGATGCTGATCTTGTGGACGGGGGCCAACACGAGCTTCAACGGCTTCCCGAACCTCGCGAGCTTCGTCGCCGAGGACGCCTACCTGCCCCGCCAGCTCACGCGGCGCGGCCACCGCCTCGTGTTCTCGAACGGCATCGTCATCCTCGCCGCCGCCTCGACCGTCCTGCTCGTCGTGACCCGGGCGAGCGTCAACGCCCTCGTCGCCCTCTACGCCATCGGAGTCTTCGTCGGCTTCACGATGGCAGGGGCCGGCATGGTGAAGCACCACGTCACCCATCGCGAGACCGGGTGGCGGTACAAGATCGTCATCAACGGCTTCGCGGCCGTCCTGTCCTTCCTTATTGTCGGCATCCTTGCGGTGGTCAAGTTCACCCAGGGCGCCTGGCTCGTGGTGGTCCTCTTCCCGATCCTGTTCACCGTGCTGATCCGCCTCCACCGCCAGTACGAGGAGGAGAAGGCCGAGCTCGAGGAGAACGCCCCGCATGCCGCCGAGGCGCCGATCCTCCGCCGCCACGTCGTCCTTGTCCTCGTGGAGCGGCTGGACCTCGCCACGGCGCGGGCGCTCCAGTACGCCCGCACCCTCCAGCCCGACGAGCTCCGGGCCGTCCACTTCGTCCTCGACACGGCCGTCGCGAGCGAGCTCGAGGCCCAGTGGACCCGCCTCGGGCTCAGCCGCTTCCCACTCGACCTCATCGAATGCCCGGACCGCCGCCTCACGCGAGCCGCGATGGAGCTCGTCGCCGAGGTGGCAGAGGACGGGCGCACCGAGGTGAGCGTGCTGCTGCCGAGGCGCGTCTTCGAGGGGCTGTGGCGTCGCGTGCTCCACGACCGCACGGCGGACCGTATCGCCGGGTACGTGAGCCAGCTCCCGAACGCCACGGCGACGATCGTCCCCTTCCCTCTCGGCAAGCGGCGCAAGGACCTCGGGTCGTGGCGCCGCCACGACGTGCTCGAGTCGGAGGGCGACCTCGCCGAGGCGGGGCTCTCTCCGCCGGCGGGAGGAGGCGCCCCGCCGCAGGACGCCGGCGCAGCCGGGCGGGTCGGCCCCCCGGGAGAGGCGGCGAAGCCGGACGGGGTAGGGCACGGTCGCATTCGCTCCGGGGCGGGCGGCGCAGGCCGGCACGGCGACGGCCCGCCGGGCGGCCACCTTGCCCGCCCGGACGGTGGGCGGTCCTCGGCCGCGGCGGCCGAAGGCGCCTCGGCGCGCCTTGCAAGCCTGCCCGGCACGATCCCGATCGCCCGGCTCCGCTGGCGGCAGCGGGCCAAGGTGGCAGGTCGGGTGCGCTCCGTGCGGGTGCAGCCCCGAGCGGGCGTGCCGAGCGTCGAGTGCACCCTCGCCGACCCGACCGGGCAGCTCCTGCTCGTGTTCCAGGGCCGGCGACGTTATCCCGGGATCGAGCCGGGAGCGATCGTGACCGCAGAGGGTATGGTGGGGGACCGCAACCACCGGACGGCGATGATCAATCCCGTAGTCGAGATTGTGCGCCCCGGGGAGGCGTCGTCGGGATCGGCACAGGACGACGCCGCGGCTGGCCAGCAGGAGTGAGCGGCACTAGTGAAATCTTGAACACCCTGGTCCCACTCGTTTATCCTCCCCCCGACTCAAGCAAAGGAGCCGATAGGTGCCCTCCCACCTCCTAGCGGTCTCCGGCGGCTACCAGGCCTTCTCCCTCGGCGGAGCCGAGCGTGCCTGGTTGGGCTTCGCCCTCGCCACCGGAGCCGTCGCCATCCTCGTCGCGCTGTACCTGATGCGGGGCGTGCTCGCCGCGGACCAGGGCACGCCGTCGATGCGGGAGATTGCGGCCGCCATCCAAGAGGGCGCTGTCGCCTTCCTTCGGCGGCAGTTCCGGACCATCGCCATCATCGTCGTCCCGCTGTTCGTCCTCGTGTTCTTCACGGCCACGAAGGTCGTCGGGCCAGGCGGCCACGTGGCGCTCACGTTCGTCTCGGCCGGCTTCGCACGAGCGGTCGCCTTCCTCGTCGGAGCGCTCTTCTCGTCGCTCACCGGTTTCATCGGCATGAGCATCGCCGTGCGCGGCAACGTGCGGACGGCTGCTGCCGCCCGGAGCGGCCAGCTGCCGGGCGCCCTCCGGGTCGCCTTCCGCACCGGTGGCATCACCGGCATGTTCTGTGTCGGCCTCGGCATCATCGGCGCCACCGGCATCGTCTTCATCTTCCAGAACAGCGCGACGGCGGTGCTCGTCGGGTTCGGCTTCGGCGCCTCGCTCCTCGCGCTGTTCATGCGTGTCGGCGGCGGCATCTTCACCAAGGCCGCCGACGTGGGGGCCGACCTCGTCGGCAAGGTCGAGGCGGGCATCCCCGAGGACGACCCCCGCAACGCCGCCACGATCGCCGACAACGTCGGCGACAACGTCGGCGACTGCGCCGGAATGGCGGCCGACCTGTTCGAGTCCTACGAGATCACGATCATCGCCTCGCTCATCCTCGGCTACTCGGCGTTCAGGACCCTGTACGCCCATGACCCGGGCAACTGGGCGAAGGGGCTCATCTACCCGCTCGTCGTCGCCGGGATCGGCATCCTCACGTCGGCTCTCGGCATCCTCCTCGTGCGGGCGAGCGGCCGGGACAAGTCGGCCATGGCCCCGATCAACCGGGGCTTTCGCCTCTCCGCCTTCCTCACTCTCGTCGGCGCATTCCTCGTCGCCCAGTTCTGGGTCCACAACCTGAAGGTGTTCTGGGCCGTCCTCGTCGGCGTCGCGCTCGCCCTCGTGGCCAGCCTGATCACCGAGTACTTCACCTCCACCGAGACGCGGCCGGTGCGCGAGGTGGCCGAGTCCACGCGGACCGGTCCTGCGACCACCGTGCTCTCCGGCATCTCGCTCGGCCTCGAGTCCAGCGTCTGGGCGGTGCTCGCCATCGTCGTCGCCATCGCGGCGGCGGTCGGGCTTGGCGGCCGCAACATCGACGTCGACCTGTACCTCGTCGCCCTCGTGGGCATCGGCATGCTGTCGACCACGGGCATGGTCATCTCGGAGGACTCCTTCGGGCCGGTGGCCGACAACGCAGCGGGAGTCGCCGAGATGTCGGGCGAGTTCCACGGCGAGGCTCAGCGGGTGATGGTGAGCCTCGACGCCGTCGGCAACACGACGAAGGCCATCACCAAGGGTGTCGCCATCGGGTCCGCCGTCATCGCGTCGGTGGCGCTGTTCGCCTCCTTCATCGAGACGATCGGGAGCCAGCTCCACATCGCGGCGATCGGCAACGCACTGTTCGGCAGCTCGCTCACCCAGATCAACGTTGCCAAGCCGGCCACCTTCATCGGCCTCCTCATCGGGGGCACGATCGCCTTCTTGTTCTCCTCGCTCGCCATCCGCGCCGTCGGCCGCTCGGCCGGCACGGTCGTGGTCGAGGTGCGCCGCCAGTTCCGCGAGCACCCCGGCATCATGGACGGGAGCGAGAAGCCCGAGTACGGGCGGGTGATCGGCATCTGCACCGCCGCCGCGCAGCGGGAGCTCGCCACGCCGGCGCTCCTCGCCATCCTCTCACCCGTGATCGTCGGCTTCCTCATCAACTACCTGGCGCTCGGCGCCTTCCTCGCCGGGACGATCCTCACCGGCCAGCTGATGGCCAATTTCCTCTCGAACTCGGGCGGCGCCTGGGACAACGCGAAGAAGTACATCGAGGACGGCTTCCACGGCGGCAAGGGGTCCGACGCCCACAAGGCGGCGGTGATCGGCGACACGGTCGGCGACCCGTTCAAGGACACGGCCGGCCCGGCACTGAACCCGCTCATCAAGGTGATGAACCTGGTCTCGCTCCTCATCCTCCCTGCCGTCATCACCTTGCGGCACAGCGACGCCCGCTTTGCCATCGCGGGGGTCGCCATCGTCATCCTCCTCGGAGCGATCCTGTTCTCGAAGCGCTCGACCGGAAGCTTCGGCGAGGAGAGCCCGCAGGTGGCCTCTGCGGCCGCCGGCGAGGCCGACGCCGCTGCCGCTCCGGCCGGTGCCGGCACGGGCGGCGCCCCCGTGTCGGCCTAGAACGGGGGCAGATGCCCAAGCCGCTCGTGATCGTGGAGTCTCCGGCGAAGGCGAAGACCATCGCCGGGTTCCTCGGGCGCGACTACGTGGTCGAGTCCTCGATCGGCCACATCCGCGACCTGCCCCGGTCGGCGGCCGACGTCCCGCCGGCGTTCAAGAAGGAGCCGTGGGCACGGCTCGGTGTCGACGTCGACAACCACTTCAAGGCGCTCTACGTCGTCAGCCGGGAGAAGAAGGAGCAGGTCGCGAAGCTGAAGCGGCTCGTCGGCGATGCGAGCGAGGTCTACCTCGCCACCGACGAGGACCGCGAGGGCGAGTCGATCGCCTGGCATCTGGTCGAGGTGCTCTCCCCCAGGGTGCCGGTGCGGAGGATGGTCTTCCACGAGATCACCGAAGGCGCGATCCGCGACGCGATCGAGCATCCGCGCGAGCTCGACCGCCGGCTCGTCGACGCCCAGGAGGCTCGCCGCATCCTCGACCGGCTCTACGGCTACGAGGTCTCGCCGGTGCTGTGGCGCAAGGTGCGCCAGGGCCTGTCGGCCGGGCGGGTCCAGAGCGTCGCCACGCGGATCGTCGTCGAGCGGGAGCGGGAGCGCATGCGCTTCTCCTCGGCGGCGTGGTGGAGCCTCGAGGGGAGGTTCTCGTCCGCCGGCCAACCCTTCGGCGCCCGCCTCGTCGACGTGGGTGGCCGCCGTGTCGCCACTGGCGACGACTTCGGGCCGAGCGGCCGGATCGAGAACCCGGACGCGTTGCTGCTCGAGGAGCAGACCGCGTCCGAGCTCGCCGCCGTGCTCGAGGGAGCCAGCTTCGCCGTGGCCTCGGTCGAAGAGCGACCCTTCCGGCGCGCGCCGGCGGCGCCCTTCATCACCTCGACCTTGCAGCAGGAGGCGGCCCGCAAGCTCCGTTTCTCGGCCCAGCGCACGATGCGAACCGCCCAGTCGCTGTACGAGCGGGGCTACATCACCTACATGCGGACCGACTCGACGACGCTCTCGGAGACCGCGGTCGCCGCCGCGCGCGAGCAGGCCAAGGAGCTGTACGGGGCCGGGTCGGTGCCCGGGTCGCCCCGGCTCTACCGCAGCCGGGTGAAGAACGCGCAGGAGGCGCACGAGGCGATCCGACCTGCCGGCGACCGCTTCCGCCTCCCGAGCCAGGTCGCCGGTGAACTGTCGCCCGACGAGGCGCGTCTGTACGAGCTCGTGTGGCAGCGGACGGTCGCGTCGCAGATGATCGACGCCACCGGGACGACGGCCCGGGTGCGGCTCGAGGCGGCGGCGAGCGCGGCCACCTCCGTCGCCGGCGCAGGCGCCATAGCCGGGTTCGTCGCCACGGGCACGGTGATCACCTCGCCGGGGTTCCTCCAGGTCTACAGGGAGGACGAGGACGAGGTCGTCGAGGGGGGAGGTGACCCACGCGGCCGGCCGGAGGAGACCCGGCTGCCGCGGCTCTCGACCGGCGAGGAGGTGGGCTGCGAGGGAATCGACGTGGAGGGTCACTCCACCAAACCTCCGGCGCGCTACACCGAGGCGTCGCTCGTGCGACGGCTCGAGGAGCTCGGGGTAGGGCGGCCGTCGACCTATGCCACGATCCTCCAGACGATCCAGGACCGCGGCTACGTCTGGCGAAAGGGCAACGCGCTCGTCCCTTCGTTCACGGCGTTCGCCGTCGTGCAGCTGCTCGAGCGCCACTTCCCGTCCCTCGTGGACTACGGCTTCACCGCCAGCATGGAGGACGACCTCGATGAGATCGCCTCGGGAGTCGAGGAGCAGATCCCCTGGCTGGAGCGCTTCTACTTCGGGGAGCCCCGGCATCACTCCGGTTCGGCCACTGGCGTGGCCCACGGCGCAGACGGCGCCGTCAGCGGTGCGGCGGCGCCCCGGCACTCGCTCGCGGTCGACGGAAAGCGGGGCCTCAAGGACGCCGTGCTCGCCCACCTCGAGGAGATCGACGCGCGGGAGGTCAACTCGATCCCGATCGGAGCGGACGGCAACGGCGAGGAGATCGTGGTGCGTGTCGGCCGGTACGGGCCGTATGTCCAGCGGGGCGACGAGCGCGCCGGTGTCCCCGACGAGCTCGCGCCGGACGAGCTCACGGTGGAGCGCGCGCTCGAGCTGCTCTCGAGCCCCTCGGGCGATCGCGAGCTCGGCAGGGACCCCGAGACCGGGAAGTCCGTCTACGCGAGAGCCGGGCGGTTCGGGCCCTACGTCCAGCTCGGCGAGGTCGGAGCCGAAGGCGGCGAGAAGCCGAGGACGGCGTCGCTGTTCCGGTCGATGTCGCTCGACACCGTCACCCTCGAGGACGCGCTCCGCCTCCTCCAGCTCCCGCGCACCCTCGGCACGGACCCGGAAACGGGTGAGCCGGTGGTAGCGAGCAACGGCCGCTACGGCCCCTACCTGAAGCGGGGCAGGGACACCCGCAGCCTGGACGACGAGGAGCAGCTGTTCGAGATCACCCTCGAGGAGGCGCTCGACCGCCTCGCCCAGCCGAAGCAACGCCGCTTCGGCCAGCCCGCGGCGCCGGTCCGTGAGCTCGGCGCCGACCCGGTGAGTGGCCAGCCCATCGTCCTGCGCTCGGGGCGGTTCGGGCCGTACGTGACGGACGGGACGGTCAATGCATCGCTGCGCCGAGGCGACGATCCCGAGACCATCACGGCCGAGAGAGCAGCAGAGCTGCTGCAGGCGCGGAGAGAGGCCGGCCCCACGACCCGGAGCAGGGGAGCAAGGAAGGCGACGGCCTCGACGAAGAAGGCGGGGGCGGCGAAGAAGGCCGGCGCTGCCAAGGCGGGCGCGACGAAGAAGAAGGCGGGCGCGGCAACGGCTCGAGGGGCGAAGAGGGCTGCTCCCCGAGGGTCGGCGGCCGCAGCGGCAGGGCGGGCCGGTGGCCGAAGCCGCCCGAGTGGCGACCCGAGCTGAACGGGTCGCAGCCGGTGACAGCCCCGGCCGGAAGGCTGATCGCGATCGAGGGCGGTGAGGGAGCTGGGAAGTCGACCCAGGCGTCGGCGCTGGCGGCGGCCCTCGGAGCTGAGCTCACACGCGAGCCGGGCGGCACTGCTCTCGGCGAACAGGTCCGCCGCCTCCTCCTCGACCCTCGTTCCGGCCAGATCGGCGACCGCACGGAGCTCTTGCTGATGCTGGCGGCGCGAGCCGAGCACCTCGTCCGGCGGATCGAGCCGGCGCTCGCCCGAGGTCTCGACGTGGTGGTGGACCGCTTCTCCGGATCCACGCTTGCCTACCAGGGCTACGGGCGTGGGCTCCCGGTCGAGGAGGTGCGGCTCCTCTGCGGGCTGGCTGCCGGCGAGCGCTGGCCGGACCTGAACGTGCTCATCGACGTGCCGGTACCCCTCGGAGCAGCCAGGCGCCGGCAGCGTCCGGGGCTGGACCGGATCGAGGCGGCCGACAGCTCCTTCCACGAGCGCGTGCGGAACGGCTACCTCGCCGAAGCCGCGCGTGACCCCGGCCACTGGCTCGTGGTCGACGGCAGCGGCCCGGTGGGCGAGGTCACCCGTGCGGTGCTCGAGGGGGTGCAGCACCGGCTCGGGCCGCATGTGGCAGGGTGAGAGCGTGACCGTCGGGGCCGCGGCCGCTCCCGTGCTCGATCGCATCGTCGGCCAGAAGGGCGCCGTCCGGATGCTCCGGGCCTCGCTCCGTGCGCCGTTGCATGCCTACCTCTTCGCGGGGCCGCCCGGCACGGGCCGGGAGGAGGCTGCCGCCGCGTTCGCGGCGGCTCTGTTCTGCCCTGACGGCGGTTGCAGCAAGTGCGAGGTGTGCCGAGCCACCCTCGAGCGGCGCCACCCCGACCTGGTCGTTGTCGAGCGGGAGGGCGCCGCCATTGCGAGATGGCAGGTGGACGAGGTCGTCCGGCTTGCCTCCCGCTCGCCGCGAGCCGCGCCGTACCAGGTGCTCGTGCTCGTGGACTTCCACCTGATCGGCGCCGCCGCGCCGGCTCTGCTGAAGACGATCGAGGAGCCGCCCTCGACGACCGTCATCATCGTGACCGCCGACTCGGTCCCGGCCGACTTCGTCACGATCGCGAGCAGGTGCGCGCGAGTCGACTTCCGGCCGCTGTCGAGCGAGGACCTCGTCGAGGTGCTCGTCGGCGAGGGCGCTGACCGCGGAGCGGCCGAGACCGTGGCTCAGGTGGCGCGGGGTCGGCTCGACCGCGCCCGCCTGCTGCTGCAGGATCCGGGGTTCTCGCACCGGGTCGCGCTCTGGCGCGACCTGCCCGCTCACCTCGACGGCACCGGGGCCACGGCCGCCGCCCTGGCTGCGCAGCTCGTGGCGTCGGCCGAGGAGCCGGTCGAAGTGGTGAGGCAGCGCCAGGCCCGAGAGCTCGAGGAGCGCGCCGCCCAGGCGAGCGCCGCCGGCGAGCGGAGCGTGCCGGGGCGCGCCGAGATCGAGGCGCGGCACCGGCGGGAGCAGCGCCGGGTGCGGACCGACGAGCTGCGGGCCGGGCTCGCTGTGCTCGCCGGCTCCTACCGCCGGCGGCTCGACGGCGCCGGCGGGCAGTCTCGCAGCGCGATCACAGCGATCGAGCTGATCGACGAGGCGGCGTCCCGGCTACTGCTCAACGTCAACGAGACCTTGCTGCTCGAATGGCTTCTCGTCAAGCTCGACCGGGTCCACTGAGCGCCGCGCGGTGGACGAGCTCCGGGGCACCAGCGTGGACCGGGTGAGCACCGGCTTGCCGCCAAAGGCGCCTGCCGGCGCGGCCGGCAGCGCGGTCTCCTCGGTGCCACCGGCACGTGCGGCCGGGGCGCCACATGCCTCCCGTCCTCGCCACCACCGTCGCCCTGCCTGGCCGCTCGTCGTCGAGGGAGCGCTCCTCGCACTCTCACCTTTGCTGGCCGAGCTCGTGTTCCGGCTCGCCATCATGTCGCCGGTCGAGCTGCCCGATCCGAGCATCCACACCTCGTACCTCGTCGACCCCCACCAGGTCTACGCGCGCTACCAGGCGGCCTACGCCTCGACCGCTCGGCTGAGGGAAGGTGCGCGGGTCGGTTTCGTCGTGCCGGGGCGGATCTTCTACGAGCTGTTCGGCTCCGTCGGCGGCTTCGTCGCCTTCCGGTACCTCCTCGCCCTGATCGCCGTCGTGCCGGCCTACGTGCTCGTGCGGCGCCTCTACCAGCGTCCGGCGGCCGCGATGACCGTGGTGCTCATCTTGAGCTGCCCGGTCTTCGTGAGGGCGTGGGGCACCGACTACCCCAACAGCGCCGCCATCTCCTATCTGACCGGCGCCCTCGCGTGCCTCGGTCTCGCCCTCGCGGCCCGGCGGCGCCGGAGCGCCTGGGTCGCGGCCGGGGCCGCCCTCGTGACCCTGGCGGTCTGGGCATTTCTGACCGCCGCCGTGGTCGCCCTGCCGGCGCTCGTCGTCTACGTCGCGATCCGCTCCTGGCAGTCACGGCGAGGCGCGCTCGGCGACGTGGGGATGCTCGCCGGCTCCGCAGTCGTCACCTCCGGTGTGCTCGCCGTCGGCTCGTACTTCCTCATCGGCCCGCTCAACTACATCACCCCGACCTGGCAGGCCTACGTCTACCTCTCCACACCGTCGCAGCAGGTCCAGTGGCACTCGACGAACTGGCACTGGCTTCCGTACGACACCTACCTCCTCGTCCCCGTCGCCGTGCTCGGGATCGGCGCCGTCGCGTTCGCGAGGTGGCCCCGCCGGCTGCCTCCGGTGCAGAGCTTCCTCGTAGTCTCGACCGCTCTCGCCGCAGGACTGATGGCGTACCTCCAATTCTTCCGCAACGTGCAGATCCTGGAGGTGCACTTCTGGTCGTCCCTGCTCTGGTCAGGGACGTACCTCGTGCTCGGCCTCGCCCTTGGTGAGCTGACGCGACGCGTCGGCGACGACCTCCTCGGGCGATGGCTGCCCGTGGCCGTCGTCGTCGCCGTCCCACTCGTCTACGAGTCACGGCGTTCGGTCCCGGCCTTCACCTGGAGCCCGGCCGGCGTTGCGCTGACCGGCGCTGTGGTGGCCGTGGCGATCCTGGCCCGTGCCGGCACGGCGCTCGCCAGGCCGGGTCGATCGGCGCTCGGTCTCGCCTCCGGAGTGGTCGTGACCATCGCGGCGGCGAGTGGGCTCCTCGTCCTCACGGTCGCCCCGGCGGTCGCCCATGCCCATATCCCCCACACCGTGAACGATCCTCCTGCGGCCTACGCCGCCACCCTCGGCGTGAACGACGCTCTCTCGATCGACGAGTACCGCGTCGCCGCCGAGCTGCCGCACTTCACCGGAGAGCCGGCCTACCGAGGGGAGCAGCTCCTCATCTGGTGGCCGATCGACCAGTTCTCGCAGATGATCGAGCCGATGGGCATCTACCACGCCGGGTTCAACTCGATCCCGGGGCCGTGGGGCATGCTCGCCCCGGTGGCGGCCCGCAAGATCGAGCAACGGCGGCCCGGCCAGGTCCTCCTCATGAGCATGACCGGGTTCGAGCTCCAGTCGTGCTACGACGCGCTCCAGCAGTTCGACCCGAGGCTCGTGCGTCGAGCTGTGCTGAGCTCGGGCCCGGTGCACCTCCACGTCTGGCTGATCGACCTCGAGCGCTACACGAGGGTCGAGGCCGGCCGCCTCCGCTGAGGGCGGTGACGGGGGCAGGCCGAGCGGGCTCGCTCCCAAGGGAACGTTCCGCCCCGCCGCCGTGTTGAAGGCCATGACGCACCACCGACGAAGGAGCTCCGACCGTGCTGTTCGCCTCACGCAAGCAGGAGATGGTCTCGCCCGAGGCAGCCTTGCCCGGCCGGTCCGCGAGGATGCGGGTGCCCGAGCGTCACTACGTGCTCGGTACCCCGCTCATGCCTCCCTTCCCCGACGGCCTCGAGACGGCGGTGCTCGGCCTCGGGTGCTTCTGGGGTGCCGAGCGCCGCTTCTGGGAGGCCGACGGCGTCTACACGACGGCGGTGGGCTACGCAGGGGGCTACACGCCGAACCCGACCTACGAGGAGGTGTGCAGCTCGAAGACAGGACATGCAGAGGTCGTGCTCGTGGTGTTCGACCCTGCGCGGCTCGGCTATCGCGAGCTGCTGCAGCGCTTCTGGGAGTCTCACGACCCGACCCAGGGCATGCGCCAGGGCAACGACGTCGGCACCCAGTACCGCTCGGCCATCTACACGACCTCGGATGCGCAGCGCGAGCTGGCGCTCTCCTCGCGCGACCGGTACCAGGCCGCCCTCGCCGAGGCAGGGTACGGCGCCATCACCACTGAGATCGCGCCAGCCGGACCCTTCTACTACGCGGAGGAGTACCACCAGCAGTACCTGGCGAAGAACCCGAGCGGCTACTGCGGGCTCGGTGGGACCGGCGTGAGCTGCCCGACCGGCCTCATCGCCTGAGCGGGCCGCCGTCCGCCCGGCGGCCGGTGCGCTGAGTATCGTTCGCTCCCGATGTCCCGAGCTGCCGCCGGACGGCTTCTTCGCGGCCTCGTCGCGGTCGCCGCTCTCGTCGGGCTCGCGGTGCTCCTCGAGGCCGTGAGCGTGCATGCCTTCGCGCCGGACTCCGACGGCGCGACCGTGGTGCTCGAGGGGTACGCGATGGGCCACGGCCACGCCATGTTGCACAACTGGGGGCTCTCGCTCGACTCGTTCTGGACCGTGGATGCCCTCTGGTACCTCGCCGGTGTCACGGTGGCGGGGCTCACGCCCGCCCTTGCCCATGCCGTGCCGGCGGCGATCGCCGCCGCGGTCGTCGGCATGGGCGTCCTCATCGCGACCGAGGAGCGACGGGGCGCCGCCGGGGTCGCGGCAGGGGCGACCGTGGTGGCGATCCTCGCCTTCCCCTCGCATGCGCTCGCCATCTTCTTGCTGCGCGGCCCGCTCCACGTCGGCACGGTGCTCTGGTGCCTGATCGCCTTCTACGCGATGCGACGCGGGCGGTTCGGGTGGGGCTTCGTGGCCGCGGTCGTGCTGCTCGCGGCCGGGATGCTCGGCGACCTGCAGGCGCTCGCGCTCGGTGTCGTGCCACTCGCGCTCTCCGGTCTCACCGCGGCTGGCCGCACCCGTGACTGGCGCCAGGGTGTGCCGCTCGTGGCGGCCGCCGGCTCAGCCGTGATCCTGGCAGAGCTCGTCCGCACGATCGCCCGGGCGATCGGCAGCTTCAGCATCGCCGGCGCCAATCCCACCTCGACGCTGCACCAGATGGTCCTCAACCTGAAGCACGGCGTGCACGAGGGCGCGCTCCTCATGGGCGTCGGGAGCTCGTACTACGGTCTCGGTGGCGAGCCGGTGGCGCTCTCGTACACCCACGTGCTCGCGATCCTCGTGGTCCTTGCCGCGCTGGCGGGCACGGCGTGGTCCGTCGTCTGGGGCACGGCCACCGGGCGGCCCACCGTCGTCGGCACGAGCACAAAGGCCGCCTGGCGGCTCGACGACATGCTCGTCTTCGCGACCTTCGCGTCACCGGCGACCTTCGTGCTGCTGGCCACGGCGCCCGATCCCGCCTATGCCCGCTACCTCACGGCCGGCGTGATCTTCGGAGCCGTCCTCGCCGGCCGTGTCGTCGGCAGGGTGGCACAGGACCTCGAGTGGCGCTCGCTCGCGAGGATCGGGGCCGGGATCGGGCTCGCAGCGATCGGTTGCTTCGCGGCGGGGACGATCATCGAGATCACCGAGCCGGCTCCACCGACGCCGGCCTCGGCGCTCGCCTCCTTCCTTGAGGCACACCACCTGCGAGATGGGATCGGCGCCTACTGGTCGGCGTCGGTGACGACGCTTGAGTCGCACGGCGAGGTGGACGTGCGCCCCGTCGTCGCTCCGGGCGGGCGCCTGTACCGCTACGACCGGAACTCCGCGGCGTACTGGTACCGGGAGCCGTTCCGGTTCCTCGTCTTCCAGCCCGGGGCACCGTGGGGGTCGGTGGACGAGTCGAGCGCCGCCGCCAGTTTCGGCCCGCCAACAGCGACCTACGAGGTGGCCGGCTACGAGGTGATGGTCTGGGACCACGTCCTCGTCATCCCCCGCCGGCCTTCGGCGCAGGCCGCCCGCTAGCCGGTCGCTCAGATGTTGGCGAGGTCCTCGCTCGAGTAGGACCGGAAGGCGATGAGGGTGCGTGTCCTGGTCACGCCCCTGAGCGGCGCGATCCGCTCGGTCACGAGCTCGGCCAGCTTCTCGTGGTCGCCCACCCGGACGAGCGCCACCAGGTCCTCGTCGCCGGCCACCGAGTAGGCGACGTCGACCCCCGCGACGTCGGCGAGCTCCCGGCCGAGGGGCGCCACCCGCTCGGGGTCGGCCTGGATGAGGACGATGGCCGTCACCATGGGGGCATGCTACGCCGCCCGCCGAGAGCTCGGCCGCGTGGTCCGCGTCCGCCCGCTCAGCCGTTGATGGGCCCTGAGCCCTCGCGCAGGCTCCCCGCGTTCCTGCCTGACCGGTGGGCGAGGATCTCGGCGACGATGGCGACCGCCGTCTCCTCCGGGGTGCGCGCACCGAGGTCGAGGCCGACCGGGCCGTGGATCCGCTCGAGGTCGTCGCGGGCCACGCCGAGCTGGGTGAGGCGCTCGATCCGGGCCGCCTGGGTGTGGCGAGAGCCGAGAGCGCCGACGTAGCACCCGGTCGCGAGCGCGGCTGCGAGCGCCGGGGTGTCGACCTCGGGGTCATGGGAGAGCACGACCGCGGCGTCGCGCTCTCCGAGCGAGGCCACGGCCACTGCCGCCGAGGGTCCGTCGGTGACCTCCACGTCCCAGCCGAGGAGCCTCCCCTGCACGCCGAGGGCGGTGGCGAGCTCCGCCTCGCCGACCACGACGAGCCGCGTCGTCGGCACGTGGGCCTCGACCACCACGTTGTGGCCGGCCGCCGTGTGGACCTCGCTCACGGCCCGCCCTGCCCTGAGGGCCGCGAGGCACCAGGCCTCCGCCTGCGCGTCGAGGGCGGCGTCACCGAGAGAGCCGAGGCGTCGGGCGCCTCGCGTCGCCGGCTCGTCGACCATGGCGAGCGACGCCGCCCTCAGTGCTCGGCCCGGCTCGTCACCGGGGACGAGGGTGGCGATGGCAACCGGACGGCTCGCCTCGGCGAGGGCGGCGAGGGCGTCCTGCCCGAGGCACTCGAGCGTGGTCGTGAGCACCTCGGCGACCCCGCCGCATGCCATCCCTGCCGCAACGGCGTCGGTGTCGCCGACGCGCACCCCGATCAAGGTGGCCGGCGTGCCGAGCGCTCCGGCGAGGACGCCGTCGGCCAGACCACCGAGCAGGGAGCCGCTCGTGACGCCGGAGCGATCAAGCAGCGCCGCCTCGCCGGCGCGCCGGCCACCGAAGCCGCGGAAGGCCACCACCCTCGCGAGGGCGAGCTCGCCGGGCCTGGCGCCATCGGCAAGTGCCGATGCGGCGCGGCGAGCGACCGCATGGATCCCCGTGCCGGTCGTCTCCGCCCGCTCGGCTTGGCTCGGCGGCTGGCTCGGCGTCATCTGGCCGCCCGGGTGCTCGTCACGCCGGCATCCTACGGGCCGGGAGCGAGCTCCTCGATGGCGAACTCAGGGCAGTTGGCGATCGCGAGGCGCGCCTTGGCCTCGAGCTCGGGCGGGACGGTGCCGTCGCCGACGACGCTCGAGGTGCCGTAGTCGTCGACGTCGAACAGCTCCGGGGCCAGCCCGTAGCAGCGTGCGTGGCCCTGGCACTTGTCGGGGTCGACTCTGATCCTCACGGGAACACCACGGGCAGCTGCCGCGGACCCCGCACCTGGCCGCCAGCCCACGTGACCTCGGCGCCCTCTTCGAGGCGGAACTCGGGGATGGCCGCGAGCCACTCCTCGAGAGCCACCCGCAGCTCCATGCGGGCGAGGTTGGAGCCGGCGCAGCGGTGGATGCCGGCGCCGAAGGCGACGTGACGGTTGTGTGCCCGGTCGAGCACGACCTCGTCGGGCCGCTCGAACACCTCGGGGTCCCGGTTGGCGGCGGGGAAGCTCAACAGGATGCGATCGCCCGCTTTCATCGGGCAGCCGTTCAGCTCGACGTCGCCGGTCACGATGCGGGCCATCGTCACTGGCGAGTACGCCCGGAGCAGTTCCTCGATCGCTAGCGGCCAGATCTCGGGCTCGGCCACGAGCCGCCGCCGGTCCTCGGGATGAGTGGCGAGGTGCCACAGCGAAGAGCCGATCGCGCTCCAGGTCGTGTCGATGCCCGCGATGAGCACGAGAGCGGCCGCCCCCATCACGATGCTGTCGTCGATGGGCTGGCCGTCGACCTCCGTGCGGAGGAGCTCGCTCAGCAGGTCGCCCCCCGGTCCGCGGCGGCGGCGCTCGACCTCCGCCACGAAGTAGTTGAGGAGGCCCTCCATCCCGTGGAGGGAGCGTTCGGCGTCGTCGGCGAACTCGAGGACCTCCCGAACCCAGCCGGTGAAGGTGTCGGAAAGGTCCTCTTCCACCCCGAGGATGTGGCTGATGACGCGGACCGGGATCTGCTGCGCGTAGTCGGCAGCCGCGTCCGCCCTCCCGTCCTCGACGAAGCACTCGATCAACCTGCGGCAGAGCTGGCGGGTGAGGTCCTCGTAGCCCTCGACCCGGCGGTGGGAGAACCACGGCAGGAGCAGGCGGCGGGTCCAGGTGTGAAGCGGCGGGTCGGCCGAGATGGGCGGCAGCCCGTAGGCGAGCACCGGCTCGTCCGGCTCCTCGCCGTCAAAGGGGATGACCCCGACCTCGATCGAGCTGAAGTGCTCGATGTCGTGGGCGATGGCGGTGACGTCCTCGTAGCGAGTGGGCAGCCAGTTGCTGCCGCGCCGGTTGGTGTGGGCGATCGGGCAGCTCTCCCGAAGCATCCGCCAGGTCTCGAACGGGCTGCGGACGTAGTCCGGATCCATGACGTCGAAGTCGGAGGTCCAGTCGCTCACCGGTCGGGTGGTCGTCATGTCGTCCCCTTGTCCCGGGCGGGTTCCCCCCTCGCCGCAGCGATCACACTATGCCTCCGGCACCCTGGCGTGCACGTCGATGACAGTTCGGCAGACAGCAGCGGACTGCGCCGACGACGGCGAACCTGCCGGGCCGTCCGGCGGGGCCCCCTCGCGCCGTGGCGCCTTCGGCTCGCTCGCTCGGCTCGCCCACCAGCCTGCGCCGGCGATCACGAGGGCGGCCGCCACGGCACCGGCGAGCGCAGCCGTGCCGAGACCGAGGCACTTCAGGGCGGCGGCGGCGACGACGAGGGTGATGGCAGGTCGAAGGCGACGGCCCCGGGTTGAACGCGACGACACCAGCGAGCCCGCGACGACCGCCGGGGTGCTCCCGATCACGACCGAGAGGCTGAGCGGGAGCTCGACATGCCCGAAGAGGAGCGAGCCCACCCCGGCGGCGAGCGTGAGTGGCACGGCCTGTGCGAGATCGGTGCCCACGAGCTGGCGGAGCTCGACGGCCGGGTAGATGAGGAGGAGGAGGACCATGACGAGCGAGCCGGCGCCGACCGACGTGAGGCCGACGGCGAGACCGGCGACCGCGCCTGCGGCCGCGCTCGCGACCGGGCGGAGCTCGAGCTCGTGGACGCTTGCGGGTGGCACGGTTCTCCGGCGCCGGGCGACGAGGGGGCGGAGGCGGGCCGCCGCCACCCCGAGGAGCATCACTGCGCCGAGGGTGCTCTCGACGGCTCGTTCGGCCGCGTGGGACTCCCCGAGGGTGCGCAGCAGGAGCGTTCCGAGGAGAGCCGCCGGGACCGAACCTATCGTCAGCCAGCCGGCAAGACGGAAGTTGACGGTGCCGGCGGCGGCATGCACGGCGGCGCCGGCCGGGCGCATCACGATCGCGGCGACGAGGTCGCTCGAGATCGCCGCCGAGGGGGCCACGCCGAACACGAGGACCAGCATGGGGGTCATGAGGGCGCCACCGCCGGTGCCGGTGAGACCCACGAGGAGACCGACCGCCGCGGCACCGAGCACGACGGGCAGCTCCAGGTGCACCGCCGTATTATAGTAAAACCATAAACTAACTAGCTAATGCTCACGCGCTCCCGTGCGTGCACGAGAGGTACGCCGGCAGTCGCGGCGCGGCTGCCGGCACCAGCTCGGAGAGGAAGCGGAGCGTCGGCCACGCCTGCTCGGTGAAAAAGGCCGTGCCGGCTGGCCCGCTGAGCACGGCCACGTCGGCCGGGCGGGGGCACGCACGAGCGAAGTCGGCGACACCCCTCGCAAAGGCGTCACCGGTGTGCTGCACCACGCGAAGCGGCTTGCCGGCGAGCGCGCCGGCGTGCCGGATCACGTCGTAACGGTCGAACTGGGCCCGAGAGGTGAAGGCGGACGGGTCGGCCTTCCTCGCGGCGTGGTAGTCGGGCCAGATCGACGGGCTGATGGCCGCCGCCGCCGCAAAGAGCTCGGGGTGCTCCTCGGCAAAGAGGATCGCGCCGTAACCGCCCATGGCGATCCCGGTGACGAGCACGGGGCGGGAGTGGCCGAGGCCGATCCGCTGGCACATCGGGATGAGCTCCTCGACGACCATCGCCATCGGGTCGTCGCCGGGGCGGGGGTGCCAGTAGCCGTCCCCACCGTCTGCGCAGACCATGGCCATCGGGTGGATCGTGTTCCCGTCGTGGCCGAGACTGAGCGCCGTGGCGAGCGGGTACCCGCCGAACAGGCTCGCGTGGCTTCCGCCGTAGGGGTGGAGGTAGACGAGGAGCGGGAGCACGTCACCCCTCACGTAGCCGGGCGGGTAGGCCAGGGTGTAACCGACCTGGCGGTTCCTCGCCCGTGAGAAGAACTGGCCGGTGTAGGTGACCCCGCGGCCGATTCGCCGGTAGGGAGGGTCGGTCGTGCAGCGGCCGGAGAACGTGCTGAGCGGGGGACCGAGGAGGATGCCGCCCTGGTCCTCCTGGCGGCGGGAGAGCTCGATGCCGGTGATGCCACCGGCAAGCGCGATCGGGATGCCGAGACCGAGGCCGAGCACCTTGCGCCGCGACCAGGCGTGCCGCCGGTTCCCGGCGGCCTCGGGAGGGGCGTCGTGACCGAGATCGCTCACGGGCCGAACTGTAGGTTGCGGCACCGGAGCAAGAGCGTCGGCACCGCGGTGGCTTCCTGCTCCTCGGGCCCGGAGGTCACCTCGCCGCCCACGTGCCGAGGCTACCTCCCGATGCCGGGATCTGCTGGCGGGGGAGCTGTCAGGAGCGGCGAAACCGGTCGAGCCGGCGACGGTCGCGCTTGGTCGGCCGCCCGGAGGAGGCCGGGCGCGCGAGCGCCGGGCGGGCGTCCTCTCGCGCCGTCGGTGGAGTGCGGTCGGCCAGGCACTCCGCGGCGAGGGCGGCGCCGACCCGGCGCTCGATCACCCGGGTCACCTCGAGCACGCGCATGCGCCCTCCGGCGTAGGCCGTCACCGTGTCGCCGACGCGCACCGCAGTGGCCGGCTTGGCCGGCATCCGGTTCACCTTGACGTGGCCGCCCCGGCAGGCGCCGGTCGCCGCGGAGCGGGACGGGTAGATCCGCACCGCCCAGAGCCAGCGGTCGACGCGCGTGCTGAGGAGCTCTCCGGCCACGCCGCGGTCAGCCTCTTGTGAGGGGTCGGTACTTGATGCGGTGGGGCTGGTCTGCTTCGAGCCCGAGCCGCTTGCGGCGGTCTGCCTCGTAGTCGCTGAAGTTGCCCTCGAACCACCGCACCTGCGACTCGCCCTCGAAGGCGAGGACGTGGGTCGAGATCCGGTCGAGGAACCACCGGTCGTGGCTCACGACGACGACGCAGCCCGGGAAGGCGAGAAGGCCGTCCTCCAGCGCGCGCAGCGTGTCGACGTCGAGGTCGTTCGTCGGCTCGTCGAGGAGCAGGACGTTGGCCCCGCTCTTCAGCACCTTGGCCAGCTGCACCCGGTTGCGCTCGCCGCCTGAGAGCTCTCCCACCTTCTTTTGCTGGTCGCTCCCCCTGAAGCCGAAGCTCGAGACCCACGCCCTGGCGTGGATCTCCCGGTTGCCGATGACGATCCGCTCGAGCCCTCCGGTGATCTCGTCGAAGACGGTGGCGCCGGGGTCGAGGGCGTCCCGGGACTGGTCGACGTAGGCGAGCACCACGGTCGCGCCGATCTCGAGCCTGCCGGCGTCCGACTCCTCCTCGCCGACGATCAGCCTGAGGAGCGTGGTCTTGCCCGAGCCGTTCGGGCCGATGACGCCGACGATGCCGCCCGGGGGGAGGAGGAACGAGAGACCGTCGATGAGGAGCCGGTCCTCGTAGCCCTTCGAGAGCCCATGCGCGTCGACGACCTGGTCGCCGAGGCGCGGTCCAGGGGGGATCGAGATCTCGAGCCCCGCCGGGCGGCGCTCGGCCGACTCGGCCTCGGCGACGAGGTCGTGGTAGGCGTTGATGCGGGCCTTGCCCTTCGCCTGGCGGGCGCGAGGTGACATCCGGATCCACTCGAGCTCCCGCTCGAGTGCCTCAGCTCGTGCCCGGTCGGCCCGCTCCTCCGCGGCGAGGCGCGCCTGTTTCTGCTCGAGCCAGGAGGTGTAGTTGCCCTCCCACGGGATCCCGAAGCCCCGGTCCAGCTCGAGGATCCAGCCGGCGACGTGGTCGAGGAAGTAGCGGTCGTGCGTGACCGCCACGACCGTGCCGGGGTACTCCTGCAGGGTCCGCTCCAGCCATGCCACCGACTCGGCGTCGAGGTGGTTCGTCGGCTCGTCGAGCAGGAGGAGGTCGGGCCTCGAGAGGAGAAGGCGGCACAGCGCGACACGGCGTCGCTCCCCTCCCGAGAGGGTCGTCACCGGAGCGTCGGCGGGCGGGAGCCGGAGGGCGTCCATCGCGATCTCGAGGGTCCGCTCGAGGTCCCAGGCTCCGGCGGCGTCGATCTCGCTCTGGAGCTGGGCCTGCTCGGCGAGTAGGGCGTCGAGGTCGGCGCCAGGCTCACCGAAGGCGGCGCAGACCTCGTTGAAGCGCTCGATGAGCGCCCGTTGTGCGGCGACGCCATCCGACACGTTGCCGAGCACGTCCTTTTCGGGGTCGAGCTGTGGCTCCTGGGGAAGGTACCCGACGGTGAAGCCAGGCGTCAGCCGTGCTTGGCCGGTGAAGCCGTCGTCGGTTCCCGCCATGATGCGTAGGAGCGAGGACTTCCCGGAGCCGTTGGCACCGATGACGCCGATCTTGGCGCCCGGGTAGAAGGAGAGGTTGATGCCGCGCAGGACCTCCCGGTCGGGGGGGTAGAAGCGGCGCAGGTCGCGCATCGTGAAGATGAACTGGGCCGGCATGCCCTCAAGTGTGCCGGGAACGGGACCCTCTCGGAGCGCTCGCCTCCGCGCGGGCGGCACCCGCTCGGGGGATGTTGGCCCAAGCACGGGGCGAGCTGGCCGCCCGAGGCGGTGAGTGGAGACGACGCCTGGCGAACGGATCGACGCGACGCTGGCGGCGCCTCACGAGTATGGCGCGCCGACATGCTCCGTTGCTCGTCCCACTCTGGGTGCAGGCGAGGAGAACCCCCGGGTGGACCGAGCCGGACTACCCCGACCTCGACGCGCAGATCCCCGAGGGGCCGCGCCGGCGAGGCCGCGCTGGGACCGAGCTACCGCTCCCGACGGCGTCGCCGTCGGGCCGAGCTCTGTCGTGCAGGGCTCAGATCGAGCCCACGCGGGTGGAAAGCGGCGCGCCTGCGTTCCAGGCGATCGCGTCGGCGAAGGCGAGAGCGAGGTCGACGTCGCCGGACTCTGCGTCCGCGTAGGCCCGGTGCAGGTTGAGCACGAGGCGTTCGGAGTCGGCCCAGGCGGCGAACTCGCCGAGCTCGGTCTCGCGGGCCACCTCGAGGGGCGACCGGCCGGCCCGCCTCCCCGCCTCTGCGCGATCGAGCACGAGCCGGTAGTACCGCTCGTGCTCACCGAGCACCCGGTCGAGCTCCCGGGCCGGGACGATCGGACCGTGGCCCGGCACGAGTTGCTCTGGCCGGAACGACCACAGCCACTCGAGCGAGCGGAGGGCGCCCTCGATCGAGCCGGCCACGACGAGCGGGGTCAGCCCGTGGAAGATGAGGTCGCCGCTGTAGAGGACCTGCTGGTCCGGCAGCCACACGGCGAGGTCGCCGGTCGTGTGGGCGGCATAGCCGGGGTGCAGGACCTCGACCCGCACGCCGCCCAGGTGGATCGTGACGTCACGGCTGATCGTGAGGTCGGGCACGCGGCGGCCGACCCCGCCCCAGTCCGGCACCGGGTCCCACAGGGGTGGGCAGGCATCGATGACCGGGTCGACGAGCAGGCGGGCGCGCATGTTCTCGTGGCCGATCAAGAGCGCCTCGTTCGGCAAGAGGCTGTTGCCGTAGGTGTGGTCGCCGTGCTCGTGGGTGTTGACGGCGATCCGCACTGGGCTCCCACCGGTCGCGCCGGCGAGCGACCCGAGGAATCGCCGGGTTCTCGCGGCCGTGGCGCAGGTGTCGATGACGAGGGTCTGGCCGGCCGCAACGACGGCTCCTGCGTTGTTCACCCACCAGGTGCCGTCGGGCTGCACGTAGGCGAAAACGCCGGGAGCAAGCTCGTGGAGCGCAGGCTCGCCGTGCTCGCCAGCCGGGTGGGGCTCGGCCATGAGCTCCGATCGTAGGTCGCTCGGGGCGCAACCGGCCCCGGGAGGCGATAGGTTGCCGGAGATGGCCGGCGGCGAGATCCCGCTGTCGCGAGGAGTGCCCGAGACGGTGCTGCCCGAGGTGCCCGCAGACTGGGCGGCCGACTTGGCGCGGGCGCAGGCGGCGCCCGCCGAGGAACGGCTCGCGGCGGTCTCCCAGGTGGCCGCGAGCCACCCGCGCTACCTCGAGGCGTGGGCGACGCTCGCCGAGCTTGCCGGCGACCCGGTGGCCTCCTACGCCTACGCCCGCGTCGGCTACCACCGCGGCCTCGACGCGCTGCGCGCGGCCGGATGGAAAGGCTCCGGCTACGTCCGCTCGCGCGAGCCCTCCAACCTCGGCTTCCTCCGCTCGCTCGCAGCCCTCCGGCGGGCGGCCGAGACGATCGGGGAGGAGGACGAGGCCGAGCGGTGCCGGCTCTTCCTCGCCCAGCTCGACCCGGACCGGCGCCGGTGACCGCCTTGTCAGCGGCCGAGTGGCGGGCTCACTTCCCCTCGAGGAGCTGCTCGACCGGTTTCACGCCGGCCCGGCCGGCCCTGATCCGCCAGTGGAGCACGGCTCCGTACCAGACGAGGGCGACGATCGCTCCGTAGCCGAGGAACTTGTCCGAGCCGAGGAAGATGCCCGGCGCCGACAGGGCGAGCATCACCGCAACGGAGTAGACGAGCACGATCCCGATCACCGGCACGGCCCACCGTCCGAGGTTGAAGGCTCCTGGGACGGCGTCGGCCACCCTGCGCTTGTGGGCGTAGGCGACGGTGATGAGGAAGTAGATGATGTAGGGGATGATCGCCGTCGCACCCACGAGCGTCCCGTAGGCGCTCGACTGGAAGTAGCCGTACACCATCACTCCGATGTCGATGACGGCGAAGACGAGGAGGGCGACGATCGGCGTCTGCGTGCGGGTGTTCACCTTCCGCAGCCATCCGGACGCCGGCAGCATGTTGTCGCGGGCCATCGAGTAGACGAGGCGGGCCTGGGCGCCGGCTCCGACGACAAGGATGGCGAACATCGAGAAGATGACGAAGGCGACGAACACCTTCACGAGCCACGGAGTGAGCCAGTAGCCGGCAATCGTGATGAGGGGCAGCGGCGACTTCTCGACGGCGGGAAGGCTCGGGATGGCGAGCGTGAAGCCGATGAGGGCGAGCATGCCGAGCACGCCCGAGCCGACGACGGCCATGATGACGCCGCGCGGGACCGAGCGGCGGGCGTCGACGGCCTCCTCGGAGAGGTCGGCGGCGAGCTCGAAGCCGACGAGCGTGTAGGCGCCGAGCAGGCTCGCGAGCACGAACGAGTACCAGACCGGGTTGCCGCTCGGGTTCGTCGTCTGGAACAAGATGCCGTATCCGTGCGTGCTCGGCTTGTCGTGGATCCCCCAGAGCACGAAGAGCAGGACGGCGAAGACGACGGTGCCGAGGATCTCGGTGAACACGGCGATGTTGTTGACCCTCGCCGCGACCTGCACGCTCACGATATTGATGATCGCCGGCAGGATCATGAGGATGATGGCGACCGTGAGCACGAGGTGCGGGCTTGGTGTGTTGACGTTGAACTCGCTCAGCAGCAGCGGCGACGCCACGAGCAGCATGATCGATCCGCCGCCCACCGTCATGTAGAGGAGGCCTGCGAAGCCGACGAACCAGCCGTAGGAGGGGTTCACGAGGCGGGCGCTCCACTGGTAGGCATAGCCGGCGAGCGGTATGCGGGTACCGAGCTCGGCCACGACGAGGGCGATGAAGGTGTTGCCGACCGCCACGATCGGCCACGTCCAGATCGAGGCGGGGCCCCAGTGGGTGAGGCCGAACGAGTAGTTGAGGAAGATGCCGGTCGTGATCGAGATGATCGAGAAGGCGATGGCGAACATCGAGAAGAAGCGGAGGGTCCGCCGCAGCTCGGGCCGGTAGCCGGAGCGGCGGACGAACGCGTCCTCCTGCTCGGGCCCGTTCGCCGGGCCGGTGTTCCTGTCCGGTCCGGTCACGGCGGCGGTGGCCTGGGAGCCGCCCTCGCCGGGCTCGCGTGTCGTCACTTCGGACATCTGCTACCTCCTGTCGTCACGGGTGGTGATGTGCGCGAAGAGCCGCGAAGGCGCCGTCGGTCGCCTCGAGGACCCGTTCGAGCTGGTCCTCGGTCATGGCGGCCGACACGAACCAGTTGTGGCGGGGGTGGATGAAGGCGCCCCGGCGGAGCGCCTCGGCGGCAAAGCGATCGGCCATCTCATGGTGGCGGTCACCGTCGAACGAGAGGTAGGGCATCTGGGGCGGCCCGGTCTGGCTCACCGTGAACCCCCAGCTCTCCGCCTGTTTGGCGAGCCCGGCCCTCAGCTGCTCGCCGCGCGAGGCCATCCTCGTGACGGCGTCCTCGGCTCGCAGGCTGGCGATCGTGGCCAGGCTGGCCGCCATCGGCACGGCGGCGAACCAGAACGAGCCGGTGGCGAAGACCTCCTCTGCTGCTGCCCTGTAGCGCTCGCTGCCGAGCACGGCCGCGAGCGGGTAGCCGTTCGCGATCGCCTTGCTCCACGCGGAGAGGTCCGGCAGGACGCCGATCGGCTCCCAGCTGCTCCCGAAGTGGAGGCGGAAGCCGCATCGGACGTCGTCGAGCACGAGGGCGGCGCCCGTCTCGTCGCAGAGGGCTCTCAGGCCGTGAGCAAAGGCCGGGTCGACGAGCTCCTGATCGAACCCGGCGTCGTGGCGGAAGGGCGAGACGACGACGGCGGCGAGGTCTCCTCCTGCTCGCTCGGCCGCCTCTTCGACCGAGGCGAGGTCGTTGTAGAGGTAGGTGTCGAGGTTGGCGCGGTCGGCTGCGGTCACTCCGGCGGGTCGAGGGGTGCACCACGGCGCCGCTCCGTGATAGGCGCCTTTCGCCACGAGCACCCGCGCCCGCCCGGTGGCTGCTCTTGCGATCGTGCAGCACAGGGTCGTCGCGTCGGTGCCGTTCTTCTGGAACATCGCCCAGTCGGCGTGGGCGACGGTGCGCACCAGCTCCTCGGCGAGGTCCACGATGAGCTCCGAAGGGCCGTTCATGCAGTCGCCTCGGGCCGCCTGGGCCGCGACGGCCTCCTCGACCGCCGGGTGGCGGTGGCCGAGCAGAACGGGTCCGAAACTGCACATGAGGTCGACGTACTCGTTGCCGTCGACGTCCCAGACGAGGGCGCCTTCGCCGGCGGCCATGAACTGCGGGTACTCCTCGGGGAGGTGCCGCGCGCTCTGGTGGCCGTACATGCCGCCAGGGATCACCTTCTCGGCCCGCCGGCGCAGGGCCGCGTCTCGGAGGTGAGGGTGGCGCTCTACCTCGTCGCTCGCCATGGGGGCCTCCACGCAGTCGGTGCCAGCAGCGGGTTTCCAAGAGTTTAGCCGGACGTCCGTCAAAAATCTAGAGGCGTATCATCGTCGGAGCTGGGTGGATCGGGAGGTGAGAGGTTGCCGAAGGTCGTCGACTGGGACGAGCGGCGGGACGAGATCTTGTCGGCCACCTGGCGCGTGATCGCGCGCGAAGGCCTCGTCGGGACCACGATCCGGGCCATTGCCGAGGAGGCGGGGTGCTCCCGGGGGATCCTCGCCCACTATTTCAACGACAAGGCCGGCATCCTCGGCTCGGCGCTCGTGATGTCGCACCGCCGGGTCGGCGCCCGCATGGATGCGATCGCCGCCACGGCCTCGGGGATGGCCGCGCTCCGGGCCGTCATGCTCGAGGCACTCCCGCTCGACGAGCAGCGTGACCTCGAGGCCCAGATCGAGGTGAGCTTCTGGGGCCGGGCGCTCTCGAGCGAGGAGCTCGCCGGCCTGCAGCACGCGGAGTTCGAGCGCCTCTGGAGCCGCTTGCGCCGGCACCTGGAGGAGGCGCTTGACGCCGGCGAGATCGACCCCGGGATCGACCTCGAGTGTGCGACCCATGAGCTCGTCATGCTGATCGACGGTCTCAGCGTCGAGCGGGTGCTCTATCCCTCCCGGGTGCCGGCCGATCGGCAGGTCACCCTGCTCGACCGGGTGCTCGACGGCTTCCGGCCCCGGTCTGCCGGCAACGGCCGGCGGCGGCGCACGTAACCCTCCACGCAACCTGCCAAGAGCGCCGGGGCGGAGGCCCGGTGCTCACACCCCGCGCAGGTTGCGCGCGAACTGCTCCGCCCCGATGTTGGCGCCGCAGACGACGACGCCGACCCGGACGCCGTCGAGGCGGTCTCTGAGCGGGTGCATCACAGCCGCGAGCGCCGCTGCGCCGGCGGGCTCGGTGACGAGCTTTCCGGCAGAGAACAGGAGCCGCATCGCGTCGCGGATCTGGTCGTCGGTCACGAGCACCACCTCGCTCAGCATGAGGCGGTTGAGGCCGAACGAGTAGGGCTCACAGCGGGGCGCGCCGAGGGAGTCGGCAATCGTCCGGACGGCGTCGATCGCCTCCGGCCGCCCGCTCGCGAAGCTCCGGTGGAGGCTGTCGGCGCCCTCCGGCTCGACGGCGACGACCGCCGCCTCGGGCAGCAGCTGTCGCACCGCGCTCGCGACCCCGGCCGAGAGGCCGCCGCCCCCGGCGGCCACGACGACGGCGTCAAGCGAGTCGCCGGCGGCCCGGACCTGCTCGACGAGCTCGAGCCCGACCCCGGCCGTGCCGAGTGCCGTCTTCGGGCCCTCGAAGGGGTGCACCATCGTGCGGCCCTCGCGACGGACGATCTCCTCGGCCCTGTCGAAGGCGACGTGGACGTCCTCGACGAACTCGACCATCCCGCCGTAGGCAGCGCAGAGCTCGACTCGGAACGGATCGGCGCTGTGCGGCATCACGATCTTCGCCGTCGTGTGGAGGATGCGGGCGGAGTAGGCGAGCGAGATGGCGTGGTTGCCGGCCGAGACGCCGGTGACGCCTCGGGCGAGGGCCGCCTCGTCGAGATCGAGCATCACCGACAAAGCGCCGCGGGGCTTGAAGCTGCCCGTCTTCTGGAACAGCTCCTCCTTCAGCCAGATCCGCGTCGAGGCCCCGACTGCCGCATCCACGGCATCTCCCTCGAGGCGGCGGACGGGCGTCGTGAGGACGAGGTCGCCGAGCCGGGCACGATTCGCGCGGATCTCCTCGATCGTCGGCACCCTTGGCGGGCCAGGGCCGTCGGGCGGAGGCGACGTGGTCGGGGTCATCGCGGCCACGGTACCGCCGCCGGTCAGAAGGCGGTGGACCGGCTCACGCGGGCTCGGCGAAGCGCACCCCAGGGAAGCGTCCGAAGTCGGAGTCGTAGGTACGGACCGTTGCCCGGTGCTCGAGAGCGAGCGCCGCGAGGTGCGCATCGCTCGTCAGGTTGGCGCCCGTCCCGGTCCGGCTGAGGAGGCCGGCGAGGATGTTGAGGTGGTCGGGCGTCGGGTGGACGAGGACCGCGCGAGGAGCCTCCAGCCAGCCGGCGACGACGGCGATGGCGTCTTCCGGGTCAAGCGGGTTCGGGAAGAGCCCGGGACGGGTCGTGAGGCGCAGGAAGGCCAGGAGAACCTGCCAGGCGAACCCGATCGACTCGCCGGCGTAGAGCTCATGGTCCAACCAGTCGCGCGCGACCGAGTGGCGCCGGTCGCTCCGGTTGACGGCGTAGATGAGGACGTTCGCGTCGACGAGGTTCACTTACTTGCCGGCGCGCCGCTTCCGCACCAGCTCCTCGTCCTCGATCTCGTCGGCGAGGCTGAGGGCTCGGTCCAGGTTCACCTGCGGCGCACCGAGGTCGTAGGCCGTGGTCCGCCGCAGGGGCGCAGGAGCGCTGCCGAGACCTGCCCGGATCGCCTCGTTCACGACCTGCTTGAACGAGCCACCACGCTCCCGCATGCGACGCCGCACCAGCTCCTCGGTGTCCGGGTCGAGCGTGAGGGTGGTCCGCACGGTGCCATCATGACATCAGCAAGCTTGATGTTTCAACATCATCATGGCGGCCTCAGTCACACGAGGCTCTCGCGCCAGGCGGCGTGCAGCGAGGCGTAGTGACCGGAGCCCTGCGCGAGGAGCGATCTCGGCGAGCCGTCTTCGACGATCCGGCCCGCCTCGAGCACGAGGACCCGGTCGGCGATCTCCACCGTGGAGAGCCGGTGGGCGATGATGACCGAGGTGCGCCCGGCGAGCACCGTCTTCAGCGCCGACTGGACGAGCCGCTCCATCGGTGCGTCGAGCGAGGAGCTCGCCTCGTCGAGGATGAGGACCGCCGGGTCGGCGAGCAGGGCGCGGGCGAGCGCGACGAGCTGGCGCTGGCCGGCCGACAGCCTCGATCCCGACTTTCCCACGTCGCTCTCATAGCCCTCGCCGAGGGTGTGCACGAACGAGTCGACCCCGACGGCACGCGCCGCCGCGATGACCTGCTCGCGGGTCGCGTCTGGGGAGCCGAAGGCGATGTTGTCGGCGATCGTCCCCGAGAAGATGAAGCTTTCCTGGGTCACCATCGCGACTGCCCGCCGGAGACCTGCCTGGTCGAGTGCTCTGAGGTCGATCCCGTCGATCGTGACCCTGCCCGAGGTCGGGTCGTAGAAGCGGGCCAGCAGCCGGGCCACCGTGCTCTTACCCGCTCCGGTCCGCCCGAGCAATGCGACGGTCTCCCCGGTGCCGATCTCGAGGTTGAAGTCCGTCAGCACCTCCGGCCCGCTCCGGTAGGAGAAGTGGACGTGGTGGAAGCCGACCGTGCCGCGAAGCCCTCCGGCCGGGAGCGCGGCGCCCTTTGCCGGCATGGGCACGCCCGGCTCCTCGTCGAGGACGCCGGCCAGCTTCTCGAAGCCGGCGGCCGCCGCCTGGAAGGAGTCGTAGAACTGGCTCACCTCGGCCAAGGGCTCGAAGAACCGCCGCAGGTAGAGCACGAACGACGCCAGCACGCCGACCTCCATCTCGCCGCCGATGACCCGTGCTCCCCCGTAGAGGAGCACCGCCGCGGTCGTGAGGTTGCCGACGAGCACGATGCCGGGCCAGTAGATGCCGAGCAGCTGGAAGGACTTCGACATCGCCTTGCGGTAGCCCTCGGACAACCCGCCGAAGATCTCGTCGTTGCGAGGCTCACGCCGGAAGGCCTGGACGGCCCGGATGCCCCGCAGCGACTCGGTGAAGTGCACGATGACGAGCGCCATCGCGTTGCGGGTCGTCCGGTAGGCCGCCGTCGACTCCCGTTGGTACCAGCGGCTGAGGAAGTAGAGGGGGATGAACCCGCTCAGGCAGACGAGCCCGAGCGGGAGGTCGAGGACGAGCAGCACGATGCCGACCCCGACTACCGACAAGACGGCGTTCACGAGCGTGTCGAGGCCGAGGGAGAACATGTCGTTGATGGACTCGAAGTCCGAGGTGAGACGGGCGATCATGCGACCGGTCGTGTAGTGCTCGTGGAAGGCGAGGCTGAGGCCCTGGAAGTGGGCGAAGACGCGCTGGCGGAGGTCGTAGATCATCTCCTGGCCGACGCGGCCGGACCCTGCGACGAACACCCGGTACAGCAGCGCCTGCGCCAGCGCGCAGACCGCGATGAGACCGGTGATGAGCCCGATCGGCAGGTAGTCCCCGTGGCGCGCGCCGGAGATGCCCCGGTCGATCCCGAGACCGACGAGGTACGGGATCGCGGTCGCCGCCAGGTTCGAGACGAGGATGGCGACCCCGACCACGATGAGGGCGCGGCGGTGGGGCCGGGCGAGCGAGCCGATGAGCCGGCGGGTTCGTGCCCGCAGCAGGCCGGTCCAGGCCGGCGGCACCTCCTCGATCTCCTCGGCGGCGATCCCGCGCCAGGACTCTGCCGCGCTCACGTGATCCCCATGGGGTGTCCGACCGAGAGCACCGAGGCGTACTCCGGTAGCTCCATGAGCTCGTGGTGGGTGCCGACGGCGACGAGCACGCCGTCGCGCAGCAGCGCGACCCGGTCGGCGAGCGCCACCGTCGAGGGCCGGTGGACGACCAGGAGGCCGGTGGTCCCCCGGAGCACCCTTGCGAGCGCCGCCTCGACGAGCGCCTCGGTGTTGACGTCGAGGGCGGAAAGGGGATCGTCGAGGACGATCACCGACGGCCGCGCGATCACTGCACGCGCGAGGGCGAGGCGCTGGCGCTGACCCCCCGACAACGCCATGCCCTGCTCGCCGATGCGCGTGTCGAGGCCCCAGGGCAGGTCGTAGACGAACCCTGCCTGCGCGACGTCGAGGGCGGCGGCGATCTCGTCTGCCGTCGCCTCGGGCCGGCCGAGGAGGATGTTCTCCCTCACGCTCATCGAGAACAGCGTCGGGTCCTCGAACACGACGGCGACGTGGCGGCGGAGCGAGGCGAGGCTGAGATCGCGGATGTCGATCCCGTCGAGGGTGATGCGGCCGCCCGTCACGTCGTACAGGCGGGGAGGCAGGGCCGCAAGGGTGCTCTTACCGGAGCCGGTGAGGCCGACGATGGCGACGGTCTCACCGGGTTCGATCGTGAGATTGACGTCACGCAGCACGAGCCGGCCCGAGCCGGGGAAGGAGAAGGCGACGTGCTCGAAGCAAAGACGCCCCGCCGACTCGCTCATCTCGATGGCCCCCGGCCGGTCGGTGACGGTGAGCTCGGCGTCGAAGACCTCGCAGACACGGTCGGCGGCGGTGGCGGCCTGCTGGGCCATCGACAGGATCCAGCCGAGGTCGATGATCGGGAACTGGAGCAGCACGAGCAGGGTGGTGAACGCGACGAGGGCACCGACGGGGATCGTCCCGCGGGCGACGGCGATCCCGCCGACGAGGACGGTGGCCGCCATCGAGATGTTGGGCACGAGGGTGAGCCATCCCCAAAAGCGAGCGCGCAGGCCCACGAGCTCGAGCGAGGAGCGGCGCAGCGTGTTGGCCGAGGCGCCGAAACGTTCCTGCATGAGCGGTGCCCGTCCGAAGGCCTTCACGACCCGCATGCCGGTGGCGGCTTCCTCGGTGATCGTCGCGAGGTCGCCCTGCTGGTCCTGCACCCGGCGGGAGATGAGCGAGTAGCCGGCTCCGAAGCGCTTTGCGAGCCAGATCACCGGCAGCGTGGTCACGAGCGCGACGGCGCCGAGCGGCAGGTAGGTCACGCACAACAGCGCCATCACGACGAGGTACTGCATCGCGTCGACCACGAAGTAGATGGCACCGAAGCCGAGGAAGCGCCGGATGGTCCCGAGGTCGGTCGTCGCTCGCGACAACAGCTGCCCGGTCTGCCACTCGTCGTGGAAGCCGATCGGCAGTCGCTGCAGTCGGGCGTAGAGGTCGTCTCGGATCTGGCGCTCGACGTGCTGGATCGCGACCGACTGGACCCGGCGCCGGCCCGCGATCAGCCCTGCTTCGGCGAGGCCGAGGCCGAGGGCCAGGAAGAACATGGGCACGAGGGCGGCCCGGTCATGGAGCCGGATCGGCCCGTCGACGACGGCTTCGAGCACGAGGGGGATGAGCGTGCTGGCGGCGACCGCGAGCAGCGCGCAGGCCAGCATGCTCCACATCTCGAGGGAGTACGGCAGCACGAACGTGCGAAGGCGCCACAGCGACCGGTACGAGCCCGCGCTCCTTGGAACCGGTTCGCTCGCCATGACAAGACGGTACCCAGCCCCCACGCGTGACCAGACCAGGAGGACGGGGTGCGGCACCGGCCGCGGCGGGCGGCGCGTGCTCAGCCGAGGCTCCCGGGCGGCGACCCACTGGTGCACCGTGCGCGACGGCGGACGGCGCCGTGCACGTGCCGCTCAGCGCGCCGAGAGGTCGACGATCGCCTCGTGCAAGAGCGTGGCAAGGAGGGTGCCGCCGGTGCTGACCTCGAGGCTCGCGGTGGCCCTCTCCCCGCTGCGGCGGAGCTCCCGGAGAACGAGCGCGCCGGTGACGACGGCGTCGGCTCCCTCCCAGCCGGCGGCATAATGGCGCACCCTGCTTCGCGTGTGGACCCACGCTCCCCGGGCGAGCTGGGACTGAACGACCTGGTTGGCGAGCGCCACGAACACGGCAGGGTGCACGAGGCCGGGAGGCAGTCCCGGGTCGGGGTCGCCCGCTCGCAGCCCGTACTCCGCTCCGTACTCGCCCTCGAGCCGGATCTCCACCGGAGTGAGGGTCTCGAGGGGGCTTGGTGCGCCCCGCCCCGTCCCACCCACGGTGTCGTCGGGAGGCGGGCCGGGCCAGGCTTGCATCTCGACGAGCGGCTCGGTCGATCGAGCTGCCGTCACGGTGACGTCGATGCCGCCGTCGGCTCGCTCCCGGCATGGCAGGAGGAGCTCGTCCCCGTCGAAGACCGGTGCCCGGAGCCGAACCTCCGCTGTTCCGTTCGTCACCCATGGGGGGCCGAAGCGGGCGATCGCCACGTGGCAGCAGTAGGCATACGACGTGACACCGGCCACGAGGGCCCGCTCGTAGCCTGCCGCCCGAGCCCCGGCGTCGGTGTGAATGGCGTTCCTCGCGTGCTCCGGGCTGTTGCGCGCAACGACGTGGAAGGTCTCCTCACCGGCCGTCACGCCCCAAGGCTACGGGAGGGCGGCTCGCGCCGATGGCTCGATCCGAGGGCAGCGGGCTTCGGGTGCGCTCCTAGGATGCCGCGGTGACACTCGACGTCGAGGCCGTGAGGGCCGCCTACCCTGCACTCTCTGACGGTGCCGCCTACCTCGACGGCGCTGCCGGGACACAGGTGCCCCGCACCGTGATCGATGCGATCGCCGCTGCGTACGCCTCGGGGCTCGGCAACGTCGGGGGAGCTTTCCCGGCGAGCGCACGCTCCGCGGCGATCGTCACCGCCTGCCGGCAGGCCGTCGCCGATCTCGTGGGCGGCACACCCGAGGGCGTCGTCCTCGGGCCCAACATGACGACGATCACCTACAAGATGGCGCTCGCCCTCGGCGCGACCTGGGAGCCGGGGGACGAGATCGTCGTGAGCCGCCTCGACCACGACGCGAACGTGCGGCCGTGGGTGCAGGCGGCCGAGCGAGCCGAGGTGACGGTGAGATGGGCGGAGGTGGACGCCGCCACCGGGACGCTCCCGGTCGAGCAGTACGGCGAGCTCGTGGGCGAGCGGACCCGCCTCGTGGCCGTCACGGCGGCCAGCAACGTGATCGGCACCCGGCCGGAGGTGCGCGCCATCGCCGATCGGGCGCACGCCGTCGGCGCGCTCGTCTACGTCGACGGCGTCCACTGGACCCCTCACGGGCCGGTGGACGTCGGTGAGCTCGGCGCCGACTTCTACGTGACGAGCGCCTATAAGTGGTCGGGGCCCCATATCGGCTGCCTCGTGGCGGACCCGACCCTGCTGGCCCGGGTCCATCCCCCGAAGCTCGTGCCGTCGCCGGACGAGGTGCCCTGGCGCTTCGAGTGGGGGACGCCGCCGTTCGCCGACTTCGCCGGCGTGGTCGCCGCCGTCGACCACCTCGCCTCGCTTGACCCGGAGGCGGCGGCCGGCGGGGCGACCTCCCGCCGGGAGCGACTGCTCGCCTCGATGGCCTCCGTCGAGGCTCACGAGTCAGCGCTCTTCGCCTCGCTGATCTCGGCTCTCGACTCCATGGAGCACGTGACGCCCTACGGGCCTGCCTCGCGACGGGCGCCGACGGCGTTCTTCAACGTCGACGGGTGGCCTCCCGACGAGGTCGCCGCCCACCTCGCCCGGCGCGGCGTCAACGTCTGGAGCGGGGACAACTACGCCTACGAGCTCGTCACCGCGCTCGGGCTGCGCGAGAGGGGCGGCGCCGTGCGTGCCGGAGTCGTGCACTACAACGACGAGGCCGACGTCGCCCGCCTCGTCGACGCCGTGGCCGAGCTCGCCTGAACCGGCCTGCAGCGGCCTTTGCGAGGAGGGCTGGGCTGCCCGTCGCCGATCCTGCCTAACGTGGCAGGGAGACCCTCAGCGCGTGCAGCCCGAAGGAGCCGAGACCATGCCGATCAAGGTCACCCCCGTCCCCACCCTCGACGACGCCGTCAACGACGTCCGCATGCGGACGGCGGAGATCGTGAACGAGGAGATCCTCCCCATCGAGGACCAGCTCTGGCCCCAGCGCCGCAAGGAGAACGTCACCGACGAGGAGCGGTCGCAGGCGAAGAAGCTGCGCGAGTCGGTGAAGCAGAAGGTGAAGGACGCCGGGCTGTGGGCGCCGCACCTCCCCCAGGAGTACGGAGGGATGGGGCTCGACTTCCTCGCCCACGCCTACATGAACGAGATCCTCGCCTACGCCGTCGGTGCGGCGTCGCTGTTCGGGGTCGTGGCGCCGAACTCGGGGAACCAGACGATCCTCGTCAAGTACGGGACCGAGGAGCAAAAGGAGAAGTGGCTGCTGCCGTTGATCGAGGGGACGATGGAGTCCGGCTTTAGCATGACCGAGCCGGAGAACGCAGGCTCGGACCCCCGGTCGCTCCGCACGAGTGCTGTCCTCGATGGCCACGAGTGGGTCATCAACGGCCACAAGTGGTTCACCTCGAACGGCAAGGCGGCGGACTTCTTCATCGTCATGTGCAGAGCGGAGAACGGCCAGATGGTGCAGATCATCGTCCCGACCGACACGCCCGGCGTCAACATCGTGCGCGGCGTCGGCATCTGGGGACACCCGACCTCGGACCACTGCGAGGTGATCTACGACAACGTGAGGGTCCCGGCCGAGAACGCTCTCGGCCAGGTGGGCGACGGCCACCGCGCGGCGCAGGACCGGCTCGGGGCAGGGCGCATCTTCCACTGCATGAACTCCGTGGGCCAGATGTGGCGCGCCTTCGACCTCACCGTCGAGCGAGCCCTCACCCGGGAGGTCCACGGCGGGCTGCTGAAAGACAAGCAGTTCATCCAGGGTTTCATCGCCGACAGCTACATCGACGTCACGACGGCGCGGCTCATGACCATCCACTGCGCCGAGAAGGTCGACCGCCAGGATCCCGAGCTGCGCACGGACATCTCCGCCCTCAAGGTCTACGTGCCGGCGGCCTACGAGCGGGTGGTCGACCGTGCGATCCAGGTCTGGGGAGCGGCCGGCGTCTCGAACGACCTCCCGCTGTCGGGCATGTACCTCGGGGCGCGCACTCTGCGGATCGCCGACGGACCGGACGAGGTGCACCGGATCCTCGTGGCGAAGAACGTGCTGCGCCGCTACGAGGCCGGAGACAGCTGGGACTTCGCCAACTGATCCTGCTCGGCGGGCGGCCGCGCGGCGCCGCGCCGGCCGCCGGCCGGCTCAGCGACGGAACCGGCTCTTCACGAGGTCGGCGATCGCCGCCTTGCCGGTGCGCGGCTCGAAGCGGTCGCTCGCCTCGGTGAGGGCCTGGTCCTCGTCGTCGCTCAGCTCGAGGTCGGCCGCAGCGGCGTTCGCCTCCAGCTGGGCGACGCTGCTCGCCCCCGGGATGGCGACGACGTTGGGGCGGCGGATGAGCCAGGCCAGGGCGACCTGGCTCGACGACGCATAGTGGGCCCGGGCTACCTCGTCGAGCACGCCGAGCAGCTCGCGTGCCCGCTCGAGGTTGTCGGGCAGGAAGAGCGCGTTGCCCTGGCGCGCCCTGCCCTGTGGCGGCCGCTCCTTGCTGTAGCGGCCCGAGAGCAGCCCCTGGGCGAGCGGGCTGTAGGCGATGACGACCCGGTCGTGCTCGGCTGCCCACGGCACGAGGACGTCGCCGTGCCGGCGAACCGCCAGGCTGAACTGCACCTGGTTCGAGAGGACGGGGCCGCCGAGCGCGTCGTCGGCCTGCCGCCACTGGTCGAGCGAGTAGTTGCTGACCCCCACGTGGCGGACGAGCCCGATGCGTTGCAGCTTCGCCATCGCGCGCATCGGGGTTCCTGGAGCGAACAGCGGGTTCGGCCAGTGCACCTGGTACAGGTCGATGTGGTCGACCCCGGCTCGTGCCGCGCTCTCGAGTGCCCGCCACTCGACCACCGGCTCGAGGGGCACGAGCGGGAGGAGCTTGGTGGCGAGGAAGACCTCGTCCCGTCGCCCCTCGATGGCTCGCCCCACGATCCGCTCCGACCTGCCGAAGCCGTAGATCTCGGCGGTGTCGATGAGGGTGATGCCGAGGTCGAGCGCGCGCCGGACGATGGCGGGAGCGACCCTGGTGTCGTACTCGGAGCCGTACCCCCACTCCCGTGCGCCGAACTGCCAGGTGCCGAGCCCGATCACCGAGAGCCGCGCTCCCCCCACCTCGATGGTGCGCATCGCGACGACCTCCTCGTGCTTGACGACCTGCCGCCAGTCTGCCGGGCTCTCCCGCCTCCGTCGACCCCAGCCGGGGCGTGCCGGCACCTCACCGGGAATCCGCAGTGCCGTGCCGGCGTTGCCGCTACATACCGAGCGCAAAGGAGATCGAGATGCCGGCTGTGACGGTCGAGGACGTCCTCGTGCTGCCTCGCATCCCCGTGCCGGACCCACGCGTCACCACAGAGCGACCGGTCCGGTCCGTCACGACGGCGCCGGCCGGCTTCGAGGGCGAGGGCTTCCCCGTCTACCGCGCCTTCGCCGGCGTCAGCATGAGGGACCTCGACCCTTTCATCCACATGGACCAGATGGGGGAGGTGGAGTACGCACCGGGGGAGGCGAAGGGGACGGCGTGGCACCCGCACCGGGGCTTCGAGACGGTCACCTACATCATCGACGGCGTCTTCGACCACCAGGACTCGAACGGCGGCGGCGGCCGGATCACGAACGGCGACACCCAGTGGATGACGGCCGGAGCCGGGATCCTGCACATCGAGGCGCCGCCCGAGGCTCTCGTCGTCTCAGGAGGTCTCTTCCACGGCATCCAGCTATGGGTCAACCTGCCCGCAGCGAGCAAGTGGAACCCCCCGCGCTACCAGGATCTCCGGGCGACCGAGGCCGCACTGCTCACCTCACCCGACGGGGGTGCGCTCGTCCGGGTGATCGCCGGTGAGGTGGCCGGCCATGCCGGTCCCGGCGTGACCTTCACCCCGATCACGATGGTGCACGCCACGCTCAGCCCCGGGGCGGCGCTTGCGCTCCCCTCCTCGCCTGGCTTCAACGCGCTCGTCTACGTCCTCGCGGGCCGCGGCACGGTCGGACGCGAGCGGCGCCCGGTCGCGAGCCACCAGTTGGCGGTGCTCGGCCAGGGGGACACGATCCGGATCACGGCGGACGCGACACAGGAGTCGCGCTCACCGAACCTGGACGTGCTCGTCCTCGGCGGTCGGCCGATCGGCGAGCCGGTGGTGCACTACGGACCGTTCGTGATGAACACCAAGGCCGAGATCGTCCAGGCACTCGAGGACTACCAGGCGGGCCGGCTCGGGACGATCCCGGCGAGCGACGTTCCCCACCGCCAGCAGGGCGACGTGGAGCTCCGGGAGCGGTAGGCCCGATCCACTTCACCGAGGCCGCGGCCACTCGAGGGGCGTGCGGCCTCGGTCGTGAGCGGCCAGGAGCCCTAGGCTGCCGCGATGACCGCGACCGGCTCGCGGGGCTTCGTGCCCCTGCCCTCGCCCGAGGAGGTGCGCTCCGAGGTCCAGCAGATGGTGGACCTCGGGCACCGGTTGACCGGCGGGGCAGGGCACGAGCGCTTCTGCTCCTGGTTGGGGCGGGAGCTGAGCGCTGCCGGGCTCGAGCTGCTCCCTTGTGACGAGTACCGCTACCGGCGGTGGAACGCCCGGCGGCTAGGGCTCGAGCTCCTGGGCGGCCCGCTCGGCACCGAGATCGTCCACACCGTCGACGTGGCCACGGCCTACGTCCGGTCGGCGAGCACGCCACCCGAAGGAGTCGTGGGCCCGCTCGTCGACCTCGGAGCGATCCCCATCGGAGACCCCTTCGCCGCTCTCGGCTCCGGCACATCGAGCCGGCCCGTGAGCCCAGAGGTCGAGCCGTGGATGGCGCAGCTTCCTCGTGAGGAGCTGGCGGGCTCGGTCGTGCTCGTCGATCTCGCGGTGCCGCTGCCGCTCTCGGCTGAGGGCCTCGTCATGCTGGCGGACTACTTGCACTGGCCCGGCCACGACCTCGATGACTGGAAGGCCATCGACTACCGGCGGCTGTGGATCGGGCCGTGGCCGGAGCTCGACCTGTTCGAGCAGCTCGGCGTCGCCGGGGTCGTCTTCGTGGTCGACGCGGGCCGCGACCAGGTCGCAGGGAACTACTCGCCGCACGTCGGCCGGCCACAGCCGGTTCCAGCTCTCGTCCTCGACCGTGACGCCGGGCGCGTGCTGCGAGCTCGGCTGGGCGACGCGGGAGCCCGGCCGCGCGCCCGGCTGATCCTCGACGCCCCGAGCGTGGAGGTGGCGATCCGCACAGTGACCGCCGTGCTCCCGGGCGCGAGCGACGAGGTCGTCGTCGTGAACAGCCACTCCGACGGCCAGAACGCGTTCGAGGAGAACGGATCCGTGGCGCTCGTGGCACT
>Ga0070737_10001119_pt1 | contig 41562 bp, 42 predicted proteins | sample Coa_R1_10_FD_66438 | JGI IMG/M metagenome (GOLD analysis project Ga0070737, IMG submission 66438) | Surface soil microbial communities from Centralia Pennsylvania, which are recovering from an underground coalmine fire - Coalmine... | ecosystem: Environmental > Terrestrial > Soil > Unclassified... | reverse complement strand
CACTCTCTCCCCAGCCCCGAGGAGGTGGTTGCAGCCTAGGGTATAATGTAACTATTGCCACGAACCTGCGCCGTCAGGATTTACAGCGGCACAGGGACGCGACCGATGGGGGAACTCCAGGGCGAAGTCCAGGCGGGCCGCGATGCGCTGCAACTTGCTCACCCCGCCCTGCCAAGCGCCGATCTGGTCGTGGTCACGATCGGCGGCAACGACGCCGGGTTCGCGCGGCTGCTGTGGAAGGCCTCCCGGCTCGCGGGGCCGTGGCCGGACGCCGAGCAGGACATCATCACCTCGATCAGGCGGGCTAGGGACGGGATCGCGCGGGTGTTCAGCTCGCTGCGAAAGCTCGCGCCCGATGCGATGGTGCTCGCGGTCGGGTACCCGAACGTGGTGCCCGAAGACCGCGAGCGGCAGCGCTGCCCCTGGCTTTGGATTTGGTGGAGCCACCGCGGGCAAGACCTGATCCGCCTTGCCGCTGAGGAGATGGACAGGGTGCTGGACGAGGTGGCCCGCGAGCAAGGAATCCACTTTGTCGACCTGCGCACCGCCTTCAGCGGTCACGAGGCATGCGCGCCTGACGAGTGGATTCGCGGGCCGGTGGCAGGCTGGCTGCCGGGGGTGCGTGGACCGAGCCTTCACCCCAACGGTCGCGGCCATGAGGCGATCGCTGGGGCGATCAGTGCGCACATCGCGCGTCAGCTAAAGACCGCCAGCGACCTGACGCCACGGGGGCTGCCGGCCAACCCCCAACCCCAGATCGATTGATCAGAGCGGCCGCGACATCGATTCGGATGCTTGGCACGCTTCGCGACGCCGTTTGGCACTGTCCCGGCAGGGGATCAACCCAACTGCTGGGACCAGCGCCGAACGGGTGCTCGCTGCGGACGCCATGCCGTGCCAGCGCTGAACCTGGTGACAGACAAACGGGGAGTTCCTGTTTTTTTAAAGAGTTAGTTGAGCGCTCAAGAAGATAGGAGCGGCTCATGCCTTCTGCTTCTCGTCCCCCGATCCGAATCCGCCGCGATGAGCACCGGCCCCCGAAGACGCCGCCCTCGCGAGCTCCTGGACCGGGTTTCCTTTAGCGACAGTCCCTCACCCGGGCCCAGCTCAGCGGCACTTTTCGGCTTCCGAGATTCGTCACGGGCGAGCCGCCTCCGGGGGCATCCGTCCGAACCTGGCGCGAACATGTGTTCTTGTGAGGTGGCTGGCGCAGACCGTCGCGGCCGATGACGCGGGACGGCTCCCGGGGTGCGGGGGCGATGCCGTCGTGCGCCACTACGACGCCCCGGGCGGTGTGCGGACCACGTTTTATGAGGTGCGCGCGCGGACGATCCTCAACCGCGTCCCGGACTCCTCGCGGATGCCGTTTCGCTGGACGATCAACCCCTACCGGGGCTGCACGCACGCGTGCGTGTACTGCTTTGCGCGGCCGACCCACAGCCACCTCGGCCTGGGTGCCGGGGAGGACTTCGAGCGTCGCATCGTGGTCAAGGTCAACGCGCCCGAGCTTCTGCGGGCGCAGCTGCGGCGGCCATCCTGGCGCGGGGAGCGAGTGGCGCTTGGAACCAACACCGACCCCTACCAGTGGGTCGAGGGCCGCTACCGGCTGATGGAGGGCATCTGGGAGGCGCTGATCGACGCCCGCAACCCCGCCTCGGTGCTGACCAAGTCGCCGCTGCTGCTGCGCGACCTGAAGCTGATGCGCCGGCTGGCGGAGGTGGCGCCGTTCACGGCGGCGCTGTCGATCCCAACGCTCGACGAGCGGGCCTGGCGCGCCACCGAGCCGCACACGCCCAGCCCCCGGGCGCGGCTTGAGGCGCTGGCCGAGCTCTCGCGGGCGGGGATCCGCACCGAGGTGCTGATCGCGCCGCTGATGCCGGGCATAAACGACGACCCGCGCCAGGTCGAGCGGATCGCCGAGCTGTCGCTCGCCGCCGGCGCCGAGCGGGTGACCGGCGGCCCGCTTCACCTGCGCGGAGAGCTGCGCGAGCTGTTCGGCCAGTGGCTGCGCGGCAACCGGCCAGAGCTGGTCGCGCGCTACCGCCGGCTGTACCGCGACGGCCCGTACCTGCCGCCGGCCGAGCGCCGCCGGCTGCTGGCGCCGCTGCAGCGCCCGCGCGCCCCTCTATAACTGGGGCAGTGCGACGACGCATCCCCCGCCGCGAGCTCAACCTCGAGCGCATGTTCGAGACCCGCAGCGACGCCTGGGAGGCGGTCGGGCTCTCATTCGAGGTCGACCAGCAGGCGGTCCGCCGCGCGCGCCGCCGCGCGCTCGTGCTGGCGCCGCTGCTGATCGGGCTGGACGTGTTCTTCAACATCGTCTACCACCGGCCGCCGCACCACCATCCGACGCAGCTGCAGCGCTGGGGGATCGACTCGCTGCACGTGCCGCTGCGGATCGTGGGCGCGCTTTTGGCGCTCGCGCTCGGGTGGGCGCTCGCGCGCGCGCTCGGCCGCTGGGTGGGGCCGACGTTCATGCGCCGCATGGACCCAGCGGCCGCCGGGACGTTCGGCTTTCTGCTGCGCCTGGGGACGATGCTCGTCGCGGTGCTCTTGGCCGTCAACGTCGCCGGCATCGGCCTTCAGGCGGTCGCCGTCGGCGGCGCGTTCACGGCGGTGATCGTCGGCCTTGCGGCCCAGCAGACGCTCGGCAACGTGTTCGCCGGAATGGTGCTGCTCGGCGCGCGGCCGTTCCGGGTCGGAGAGCGCGTGCGCCTGCAGGCGGGCGCGCTGGGCGGCTCGATCGAGGGCGTGGTCAGCTCGCTCGGGCTGCTGTACACCACCGTGGCGCGGGGCGCCGACCGGATCATGATCCCCAACAACGTCCTGCTCGCCGCGGTCGTGGTGCCGATCCGCGAGCCCGAGCGGATCGACGTGCGCGTGCGGCTGACCTCGGGCGTGCGCCCAAGCCAGGTGCAGGCGATCCTCGACCAGGAGGTCACCACGCCCACCCGCAGCGGCACCGCGGTGCTGCTGGAGGAGGTCGACGGATCCGACGTGGTGGTCCGCGTCCAGGCCACGCCGGAGCGAAGCGACGACGGCGCCCGGCTGGCGGACGAGATCATGCTGGCGCTCTCGGCCGTCACCGGCGAGCACGAGCCGGCCGGCCCCGCGGACCTGCGCGGCGCCTCACCGAGCTGAGGGCGCCGCCAGCGAGCGCTCAGCGGGCGCCGCGCTGGCGCTCGGCCAGCTGGCGGGAGATCCGGTCTGACCCCAGTCGCTCAGCCGCCCAGGCCGCCAGCCCCGGCGCGACCGATCCGATCGCCGCGCCGATCCGCAGCGCCGGCGGCGCGACGTCCAGCTCCGCCGGATCGCGCTCGAGCGCGCGGATCACGGCGGCCGCGACCGCCTCCGGCGGCCGCGTCCCGATCCCCGCCGGCAGCGACACGCCGGCGCGGGCGAACATCCCCTCGCCTGACACAAACCCCGGGGCGATGACCGTCACTCCGACGCCGTGCGCGCGCAGGTCCGCGCGCAGGCCCAGCGCGAACCCGCGCAGCCCGAACTTGGTCGCCGAGTAGATCGACGACGCCGGCGAGGCGACCTTGCCCGCCAGCGACGAGATCACCACGATCTGCCCGCGGCCGCGGTCGATCATCGACGGCGCCAGCGACCGCGCGAGCGCGATCGGAGCGCGCAGGTTGACGTCCAGCATCCGGTCGATCTCGGCCTGCTCGAGCTCCACCAGCACGCCGCTGGCGGGCAGGCCCGCATTGGCGATCAGGATCTCGACCCCGGCATCCACCGCCCGCTCGCCGAGCGCGGCCACCTGGGCGGCGTCGGCCAGGTCGGCGACCAGCACGCCGGCCGCACCCAGCTCGCCGGCCAGCCGCTCAAGCGCCTCGCGCCGGCGGCCGCTGAGGATCACCCGCGCGCCGCGGGCGATCAGCGCGGCGGCCACGGCGCGGCCGATCCCGCCCGTGGCGCCGGTCACAAGCGCGGCGGCTGCTGGAAGCTTGACCCTGGAGGGCACGCGAGCAGTCTAGGGCGGGTCGCCTCGCTTCAGCGCGCGAAGATCGCCAGCGTCGCCGTGAAGCCGTGCAGGAAGCTGCGACCGCCGACGGGGCCGATCTCCCCGGCGGCGAAGAATCCCGCCGCGGGCGCTCCCGCCAGCTCGCGGCCGACGACCCGCGCGTCGTGGTCGGCGACGCCGAACATCGCGCGTCCGCGACCGTTGCAGGAGAAGATCAGCGCTCCCGCGGGCGGCTCTGAGCCCAGCGCGCGCAGCCGCAGCCGCAGCGAGCTGCGCAGGTCCTCGTCGGCGGACGCGGCGTCGCGCGCGTGCAGGCGCACCACCTGGCCGGGCGCGACCGTGGCCCCGACCGCGACCGCGCCCGTGCGCTCGTCGGCTCCCAGCACGCCGCGCACCAGGAAGTCGCCGCGCTCGTACTCCGGGCGAGCCGGGTCGATCACGATCCCAACCAGCAGCCCGGAGGCCACCAGCATCCGCTGCGAGAGGGGAAGCTGCGCGATCGCGTGCTCGATCGCCGCAAGCGCCGGCCGCCCGGCGAGCTCGTGGATCAGGTTCCCCTCGGCGGCGGTGATCGTCATCTCGGGACCGAGCGGCGCCGCGCCCTGAGAGACGCAGGGCAGCGCCTGCACGCCGTCGAGCACGACACCCACCGCGCCCTCGCCGTGGACCTCGTCGCCGCAGAACAGCACCGCGCCCCGCTCGGGCAAGCGGGCGCTTGACAGCCCGCCGAGCACCGCCACGCCGGGCGCCGCGCGCGCCAGCTCGTCCAGCAGCGCGTCCGACGGGTAGCTGTAGGGGTCCGCCAGCACGACCACGAGCGACCCGTCGCGCGGCGCCGGCAGGTCCGACGCCGACACCTCGCCCTCGGCTCCCGCGCTGACGTGGAACGGCCTCGCGGCGCCGCCCTCAAGCGACGCCGCCCAGACCGCCACCGCGTCGGCGGACTCGACCTCTCGCTCCTCGCCCAGCACGCCCCCGGCGCCGCAGCCCACCAGCGCGGCGGGATCAAGCTCGGCGCGCACGGCCTCGAGCACCCGCTCAGGGTCGCGCAGGTGCGCGCCGGAGGCGAACACGATCGCCAGATCGACCGTGCCGGCCCCGCCGAGCCGGGCCCCGGCCCGCCGGCAGGCGTCGGCCGCGCACCGCGCGCCATCGCCGGAAGTGGAGATCCCGACCCCGATCCTCACCGACAGACACCCTGAGAGGCGGTCATCTCTGCACGATACTGAGGCCGTGTCCGGGCCGCGCCCATCGGTGATCGCGCTGTTCGGGCCCACCGGCGTGGGCAAGACGGGCGTCGCCGTCGAGCTCGCCGAGCGGCTGCGCGAGCTCGGCGAGCGCCCGGTGGCCGTGTCCGCCGACGCGCTTCAGGTCTACCGCGGCCTGGAGACGCTCACCGGGGTCGCCGACGCCTCCCAGCGCCGGCGGCTGGAGCACCGGCTCATCTCGTTTCTGCCGGTGGACGCGACGTTCAGCGTCGGGGAGTACGCGCGCCTGGCGCACGCCCAGATCGACGCCCTGCTGGCCGAGGGGATGCTCCCGATCGTCGTCGGCGGCACGGGCCTTTACCTGCGCGCGGCGCTGACCGAGCTGAGCCTCAGGCCGCCGCCACCGGACGGCGTGCGCGAGCGCTGGCTGTCGGAGCTCTCGCGCCGGGGTCCCGAGGCCCTGCACGCGGTCCTGGCGCGCCGTGCGCCCTGGGCGGCCGCCGGCCTGGCCCCCACCGACGGCCGGCGGATCGTGCGCAGCCTGGAGCTGCTGGACGCCGGCGAGCTCGAGCCGCCGCCCGAGCGCTCCCAGCTGTGGACCGCCGACACCCGCCACCCGACGCTGCTTGTGGGCCTGGTCATCGAACGCGCGCAGCTGCATGCGCGGATCGAGGCGCGGATCGAGCGGATGCTCGCCCAGGGAGCGCAGGCGGAGGTGCGGGCGGCGCGCGCGGCCGGCGCGTCGGCCACCGCACGCGCGGCGCTGGGGTTCGAGGAGCTGCTGGCCGGCGACATCGAGGCGATGAAGCGCCGCACGCGCAACTACGCCCGCCGCCAGCTCACCTGGATGCGAAAGCTGGCGGGCGTGCGGGTGATCGACCGCACCGGGCTCGACGACGCGCAGGTGGCCGCGCTGGCGCTGGGGCTGTGGCTGCGCGCCGACGGCTGACGCCGCCGCCACGGCTGACGTCGCGCCACGGCCGACGTCGCGCCACGGCCGACGTCGCGCCGACGCCCGGCGTCGTCGCGCCCGCAAGGTCCCTCCTTCACAGGAACACCGCCACGAACGGGTACATGACCACCGCCGCGGCCAGCACCGTCAACCACCAGAGGCCCACCAGCGGCCTCGCCCAGCGCCATCGCTTCCCGCCGCGCCACGCGAGCGCCGCCAGGTGGATGGCGCCCACGTAGAGCCCGGGCATCACCACGACCATGTAGTAGAGGTAGCTGGTGCGCTGGTCGATCAGGCTCTGAAGCGCATACGGCGTCCAGGTGCCCAAAAACCACGCCAGCGCCAGCAGCATCATCTGCACGTCGCCGAGCGCGGCCGGCAGTCGCCCCAGGCAGCGCCCGCGCAGGAGCCGCCAGGCGAACAGCATCAGCGACGCCAGGCCCAGCGCCAGGATCGGCGGGCTGACCATCCCCAAGAACAGCACCGACGGGCGGATCGCGCCCGCCACGTGGCCCGCGGGCGCGTTCACGCTCAGATACACGATCGGCTTCAGGTCGATCAGCCACTGCCACGGGTAGGAGGCGATCCCCTCCGGGCCGTTGGGGCTGCGAAGCGCCGCGGCGTAGCGGATGATGTGCAGGATCTCAGCGAACGGGCCGCCGGCGATCAGGCGGTGCTCGGCGTCGGCGTAGGGCTCGGCGATCAGCCCCATCAGGCCGAGCAGGCCGACGAACACGCCGCAGGTCACGAACACCGTCGCGGCCAGGCGGCCGAGCGCGGCGCGCGCTCTCCAGGTGGGCGGGGCGCGGTCACCCGCCCGCGCGGCCGAGGCGGCGCGCCCCAGCTCCAGCAGCGCAAGCGCAAACAGCGCGTAGGGCGCGAGCTCCTTGAAGCATGTTCCGACCGCCAGGGCGACGCCCGCCCAGACCGGGCGGCCGCGCAGGTAGAGCGCCACCGCCCAGACCATCATCGCCACCGCGTAGATGTCCAGCGTGCCGATCCGGCCGTGCACCAACAGCAGGTTGTCGGCGGCCATCAGAGCGCCCGCTCCGACCGCCTGCCAGGCACCACCGCCGGCCGCGCGCACCAGCGCGTACATGCCGAGGATCGCGATCGAGCCCATCAGCAGGCTGCCGATCCGCCATGCGAAGGGGCCGTCGCCGAACAGCTCGATCGCCGCGGCCATGATCAGCTTGGCGCCCTGCGGGTGCTCGGCGTTGGGGTCGGTGCCCAGCGGGGCGTCCGAGTAATGGTCGGCCGCGGGCGGGCGGATCCCGGCGATGACCCGGGCCGCGTTGACGTAGTAGGCCTCGTCGAAGATCAGCGTGTGCTCGCCCGCGGTCGTGCACGGCGACTGGCACGGCTCGCCCAGCATGTAGGCCCGCGCGCCCAGAGAGAGCGCCGAGACGACCAGCAGCGCCACCAGCGGCGCCCGGGCGCCCCCTCCGAGGGCGCGCGGCGACGGGCGGCGTCCGGGCGTGGTCGATGCGGATGCTCGCGTCGCCCAGACCATGCCTCAGGCGACGGTACACGTACACTGCGCGCGCGTGTACTTCGAGAAGTGGCAGGCGCTGGGCAACGACTACGTGATCGTGGAGCGCGACGCGCTGCCGTTCGAGCTGACCGGCGCGCGCGCCAGGGCGCTGTGCGCCGCCCACACCGGCGTTCACGCCGACGGGGTCCTGCTGCTCTCACCGCCGGCCTGCTCGCCGTTCGTGGCGCAGCTTCGGATCTTCAACCCGGATGGGTCCGAGGCCGCGCTGTCTGGCAACGGCGCGCGGGAGGCGGCGCTGTACCTGCACCGGCGCGGTCGCGCGCGCGAGCCGCTGTTCTCGATCCAGACCGCCGCCGGGGAGGTTCGCTGCGAGATCACCTCGCCGTCGACGGTGCGCACCGTGATCGGCCGGGCTCAGACGCGCTCCGAGGACTATCCGGCCGGCGGCGAGGACGGGCTCGGCGAGCTGGAGGCCGACGGAGCTCGCTGGCGCTTCAGGCACGTGCAGGTGGGCAACCCCCAGTGCGCGATCAGGGTGGGCGACGTGCACGAGCTGCAGGCCCTGGACCTGGAGGCGATCGGGCCGGGGATCGAGCGCCACGAGCTGTTCCCCAACCGCACCAACGTGTCGTGGTGGGCGGTCTGCGACGAGCGGCGCATCAGAGCCCGGATCTTCGAGCGCGGGGTGGGGGAGACCTCGGCCAGCGGCACCGGCGCGGCCGGCGCCGCCGTCGCGCACGTGCTCGACGGCGGCAGCTCCCCGGTGATCGTCGAGCTGGACGGCGGCGAGCTGGAGGTCGATGTCTCAGAGCAGCTCGACGTGACGCTCACCGGCTGGGCGGTGCCGGTGTTCCGCGGCACGATCTCCCACGAGCTGTTGCGGGACCTCGATGAGGCCGAGTAGCCGCCTGGCGCGGATCCCGCCGTACCTGTTCGCGCAGCTCGAGCGGCGGATCGCCGAAAAGCGCGCCGCCGGCGTGGACGTCATCTCGCTGGGGATTGGCGACCCGGACACGCCCACGTTCGAGCCGATCGTCGCGGCCGCGCAGCGGGCGGTGGCGGACCCCAGCACGCACACCTACCCGACCAACCGGGGCCGGCGCGAGTTCTTGCAGGCCGTCGCCGCCTTCTACGATCGCCGCTTCGGCGTCGCGCTTGACCCCGAGCGCGAGGTGATGGCGGCGATCGGGGCCAAGGAGTGCATCTTCAACCTCTGCCTGGCGTTCCTTGACGGCGGCGACGTGGCGCTGGCCTGCGACCCCGGCTACCCGGTGTACACGGGCGGCCCGCTGCTTGCGGGGGCCGAGCCGGTGCGCCTGCCGCTGCGCGCAGAGCTCGGCTTTGCCCCGGACCTGGAGGCGATCGACGCCGAGCATCTGCGCCGGGCGCGGCTGCTGTTTCTCAACTACCCCAACAACCCCACCGGCGCGATCGTGCCAGACGGCCTGTTTGAGGCGGTCGTCGAGCTCGCGCGCGAGCACGACCTGCTGGTCGTGCACGACAACGCCTACTCGGAGACCACCTTCGACGGCTACCGCGCGCCGTCGTTCCTGGCCACGCCGGGGGCGCGCGAGGTGGGGGTGGAGGTGTTCTCGCTCTCCAAGGGCTACAACATGACCGGCTGGCGGTGCGCCGCGATCGTGGGCAACGCGCAGGCGATCGAGCACTACTGGCGGCTGAAGTCAAACATCGACTCGGGCAACTTCGAGGCCGTCCAGCTCGCGGGCGCCGCCGCGCTGTCGCCGGCTCTCGACCGGCAGGTGGCGGCGATGAACGAGGTGTACCGCCGCCGCCGCGACCTGGTCTGCGACGCGCTCTCGCGCGCGGGGGTCAGGGTCTCGGTCCCGAAGGCCACGATCTACGTGTGGGCACCGGTCCCCGACGGCTTTGCGAGCGCCGCCGCATACTGCGAGCACCTGCTCGAACAGGCGGCGGTCGTGGTCTCGCCCGGCGGCGCCTACGGCCCCAGCGGCGAGGGGTTCTTCCGCATCTCGCTCACCACGCCCGACGATCGCCTGCTGGAGGCCGTCGAGCGCCTTGCGCGCCTCTGAGATCGCCGGCTCCACGCCCGCGACCGGGCGGCTAGCATCGATGCCGTTGGCTGAGCAGCGGCGCCCCACGCAGACGGCCGTGACCGGCGGCGAGCGCCGGCCCACGCGCGCCGCGGGGCCGCGCTCCGCGCACAGCGCCACCGCGCCCCGGGCGGCGCGGGCCCGCCAGCGCGCGCTGATGATCGCCGCCGTGCCCGCCGGGTCACAGGCGCACCTGGGGGAGCTGTCGGAGCTGCTTTTGACCGCGGGCGTGGCGACCGTGGGCGAGCTCGTCCAGCGCCGGGAGCGCCCGCACCCGGACAGCTACCTGGGTCCGGGGAAGGTCGGAGAGCTGCGCGCTCAGCTTGCGGCGACCGGGGCGAACCTGATCGCCTGCGACGACGAGCTCACCCCGCGCCAGGAGCGCAGCCTGGAGGCGGCGCTGGCGGTGCCGGTGATCGACCGCACGGCGATCATCCTGGACATCTTCGCCGCCCACGCCCACACCGCGGAGGGCAAGCTGCAGGTCGAGCTCGCGCAGCTGCAGTACAACCTGGCGCGGATGCGCGGCCTGTGGTCGCACCTGGAGCGCCTCGGCGGCGGGATCGGCACGCGCGGCCCCGGCGAGACGCAGATCGAGACCGACCGGCGCCTGGCGCGCGACCGGATCGCCACGCTTCGCCGGCGGCTGGCGGCGGTGAGGCGCAACCGCTCGGTGATGCGCGCCCGGCGCGAGCGGGCGCAGCTGCCGCAGGTGGCGCTCGCCGGCTACACCAACGCCGGCAAGTCCACGCTGCTCAACGCCCTCACGGGCTCGAGCGTCCCGGTGCGCGACCGCCTGTTCCACACCCTTGACCCGACCACGCGCGTGCTGCGCGCGGGCGGGCGCGACTATCTGCTGACCGACACGGTCGGCTTCATCCGCAAGCTGCCCCACCAGCTGGTGGACGCGTTCGCCGCGACGCTCGAGGAGACGCGGCTTGCGGATCTGATCCTGCACGTGGCCGACGCCTCCGCCGCCGAGCAGGAGCTCGGCGAGATGATCCGCGCGGTGGAGGAGGTGCTGGACGAGATCGGCGCGCTGGAGGCGCCCCGCGTGCTGGTGCTCACCAAGGCCGACCTGCTGGACGACGAGCGCCGGACCGAGCTCGCCCACCGCCACCCGGGAGCGTCGCTGGTCTCAGCGCACACGGGCGAGGGGATCGCCGAGCTGGCCCAGCGCGTCGCCGGCGAGTTCTCCCGCTCGCTGACCGAGCTGCGGCTGCTGGTGCCCCACCGGGAGGGGGCGAGGCTGGCGGAGCTGCACGCGCTGGCGGGGGACCTGGAGCGGGAGGACACGCCCGAGGGGGTGCGGGTGTCGGTGCGCCTGCCAAGCTCGGTCGCGGCGAGGTTCGAGCCCTTCTCGCTGGCGCGCGGCGGGGCATGAGGCTGCGCTTTGCGCGGTTGGACGAGCGCGCCCGGCTGCCGACCCGCGCGCGGCCGGGCGACGCGGGGCTGGATCTGTACGCGATCGAGCCGGCGGTGCTGGCGCCGGGCGAGCGTGCCTCGATCCCGACCGGGCTGGCGGTGGAGATCCCCGACGGCCACGCCGGGCTGCTGCTCGCCCGCTCGGGCCTGGCGTCCCGGCACGGGGTGGCGATCGTCAACGCGCCGGGGCTGATCGACTCCGGCTACCGCGGGGAGCTGCGCGTGCTGCTGCTCAACACCGACCGCGAGCACAGCTTTCAGATCGCGCCGGGCGAGCGGATCGCCCAGCTGGTGGTGATCTCGGTCGCGCAGCCGACGCCGCTTGAGGTCAGCGACCTGACCTTAAGCGAGCGGGGGGTGGGCGGGCTTGGCTCGACCGGGCGCTGACGCGCGCAGCGCGGGCGCGCGCACGGGGCGCGGGCGCGCTCGCGGGGCGCGGGCTTGTGCACGGGGCGCTGGCGCGGTGGCGAATTGACCGGCCTGCCCTCAGTAGGGCTCGGGGACGAGCAGCCCGTGGGTCTCCAGGTACTGGTGGGCGACCGCGGCCGGGGACTGCTGGGCCACGTCGACCAGCTGGTTTAGCTCGCGCATCACGGCGGTCGTCAACGTCGCGTCGACGCGCTCGATCGTGTCGGCGAACGCCGGTCCCTCGAGCGTCAGCGCCCGCTGGGTGACGACCGGCACCACGTTGCCGAAGCCGAAGATGTGCGCGGGGTCACGCAGCACGACGTAGTCGCCGGTGGCAAGCTGCCCGTCGGTGGTCTGCACGTCGGCGGCCTGCACCGTCCCCGCGTCCAGCGCCGCGTACTGGTCCCCGATCGCCAGCGGCCGAAAGGCGGCCGGCGTGACGCGGTAGACCTCGGCGATCTGCTCAAGCCCCGGAGGGTCGGTCGCGAACTGCTGGGGTCCGCCGATCGTCATCGAGACCGCCACGGTGCGCAGGTCGGCGATCGTGCGCAGGTGGTTGGCGGTCGCGTAGGCGTCGGTGACGGCGATCCCGCCGGTGTCGGAGAAGGGGGTGGGGTTGAGCAGCACGAGCCCGTTTCGCGACGCCCACCGCGCCCCCGCCTGCCAGGCGCCGGCGACGGTCCTAAACCCGCGGCGCAGACCGGCGATCTGCTCGTCGAACGTGCTCAGGTACTCCGGGTAGGCCATCAGCGAGCCGTCGCGCAGCGCCTGCATCGTGACCGACACGGGGCCGATGTTCTGGTTGAGCGTGACCGTGTACCCCTCGGCCTCGAGCGCCTGCGCATACAGCTGCCCGAGCAGGAACTGCTCGGTGTAGTTCTTGTCTCCCAGCTCGATCGGCGGATGCCCGGCTCCCGGCAGCGGCGCGACGGTGGTGGTGGCGGTGCTCGTCTGCGCTTCCCCTGCCGCCGTGCGGGCGCTCGCCGCCGGCTGCGCCAGGCGCCCGCCGCGGCCGTCGCGCGATGTCGCCCGCCTCACCGCGGGCGCGCCGCCGGGCGCCGGCGTTGAGGCGGAGGTGCGGCTCGCCGGCGCCGAGGGCGACGTGGTCGCGCTCGCGCCGCAGGCCGCCAGCGCCAGCGCCGCGGCGACCAGCGCCAGCGGGCGGCCGGCGGCGGTTGGCAGGCGTCTGGCGTTCATGGTCGGCGTCGGCGATGCTCGCGACCCCCGCGATCCTACCCACCCGCGGACGGCGCTCAGGCGAGGCCGGCGGCGCGCAGGGCGGATCGGTGCGCGGCGTCCTCCAGCCGGTCGTCCAGCGGCGCCAGGGGCTGCTCGAGCGACAGCGCGGTGGCGATCAGCCAGTCGGCGAACCACGCGTTCTTGGGCAGCAGCGGGCCGTGCAGGTAGGTGCCGATCACGTTGCCGACGCGAGCTCCCTCGTGGCCGTCGCGGCCGTTGTTGCCGTGGCCGGACAGCACCCTTCCGAGCGGCCGGGCGCCGGGCCCCAGGTGGGTGCGCCCGCCGTGGTTCTCAAACCCGGCGAGGATCCGGCGGCTCCCCGGCTCAAGCTCCACCTCGATCGCGGCGTCGCCGATCAGCCGCGGGCCGTCCTCGCGGACGGTGCTGAGGTCGACCAGGCCGGCGCCCGGGAGCGTCCGGTCGCCGAGGCGGTACTCGTGGCCCAGAAGCTGGTAGCCGCCGCAGACGGCGAGCAGCACCGCGCCGCGCTCTATCTCGGCGGCGAGATCGTCTCGCTTGAGGCGCACCAGGTCGCGCGCGCACAGCTCCTGGTCACGGTCCTGGCCGCCGCCGATGTAGTAGAGGTCCGCGCCCGCGGGCAGCCGCTCCCCCGGCCCTGAGCCGCGCAGCTCAAAGCCGATGCCTCGCCACCGACAGCGCCGCTCGAGCACGATCAGGTTGCCGCGATCGGCGTAGATGTTCATCAGCTGCGGGTAGAGCGCCACGATGCGCAGCGTGCGCCCCTCAGCCACGGGCCACCACCACCGTCGAGGGCGCGTGCTCGTCTGTCTGGGGCACCGCGATGCGCTCCACGGCGCGCAGGCCGGCGGCGGCGCACTCCCGCTCGAGCTCGGCGGCGCTCACGCGGGCGAGCTTCACGCGGTCCTCCGCCACCGCCACGCCCCCGGACTCCTGCACGCGCTCGCGAACGCGCTCGAGCAGGATGCTGTCGGCCAGGACCCGCACGGCGACCGGCCGGCTTAGGTAAAGCACGCCGTCGTGCTCGCCGGCGTCGGGCGCGGGCGCCGCGGCGCCCTCGCGCGCGTCGAAGGCCTCCACGTGCTCGACGATCGCCATGCCCAGAAGCCCCCCCGGCAAGAGCAGCCCGGCCGCGGCGCGCAGGAAGCGCGCGCGTGCGCGCGCGCCGCCCAGCAGCTGGATCGTCTGCATCGGCACGACGCACAGCGAGAAGCGCTCGGCGAGCGCTAGCCGGCGGGCGTCGGCGATCAGCGTGCGCACCGTCAGGCCCTGCGAGCGCGCGCGCTGCGACAGGCGCGCGAGCAGCTCGCCGTCGACGTCGACGGCGGTCACCTCGTGCCCGTCGCCGGCCAGGGCGAGCGCCACCCGCCCGCTGCCGGCGCCGACGTCGAGCACCGGGCCGCCCGCCCGCCGCGCAAGCCGCCGCCACACGCCGAGGTCGGCGGCGTAGCGCCCGCATTCAAGCTCGTGCCAGATCACGCGCTCGGACAGGCGACCGGCCGCCGCCGCGGCCTGCGCCGCCCGTCTCCCGCCGGCGCCCGGGGCCGTCGGGCCCGCGCCCGCCCCGGTGGCGGGGTGCGCCCCGGCGGCGCTCACCGGCGCCGCTCCCAGAAGCGATCGGCATGGCCGCCGCGCGCCAGCAGGGCTCGCAGCTCCAGCAGGGCCGTGTAGGTCGGCAGCGCATAGACGGTGCCTGTGCAGCTGTCCAGCGCCCGCTCGAGCGCCTGGTCCAGGCGGGGCGCGACCTCCAGCGAGCGCTCGTCCACCCCCGCGTACTTCAGGCGCAGCGCCAGCTCGGCCGCGCGCGTGCCCGAGCAGACCACATGCGCCGCCCGCCCGGCGAGCAGCTCGAAGTCGGCATCCCAGATCCAGGAGACATCGCGGCCGTCGGCGACGCGATCGTTCAGCGCCGCAAGCAGCGACAGCGGACCCGGCTCCAGCGACAGCGTCCGCAGGACCTCGTTGGCGCCGGCGGGGTTTTTGACCAGCAGGATCGCCAGCTCGCGCCCGCCGATCGCCACCCGCTCGGAGCGACCGAACGCCGCGTCCACCGCCGACAGCCCGTCGGCGACGTCGGCCAGCTGGACGCCCAGCTCCAGGCACAGGGCGGCGGCGCCGAGCGCGTTGTAGACGTTGTAGAGGCCCGGCAGCCGCAGGCTGACCTCGGCGCTCTGGCCCCGCGCGTGGAGGCTGAAGGCAGCCGCGCGCGTGCCGTCCAAGCGGATCCCGCGCGCCTGCACCGAAGGCTCCGGCCTGCGCCGCCCGCACGACGGGCAGTGGTAGACGCCCAGATGCCCCATGTGGACGGCCTCGTAGACGTAGGCGGCGCCGCAGCGCCGGCAGTGCTTTGAGTCGGCGGCGTGCGGCAGGCGCTCGAGCGCCACCGACGGGTCGGCCACGCCGTAGAAGGTCGCGCGCGGGTGCTCGCGCGCCAGGTCTGCGATCAGCGGATCGTCGGCGTTGCAGACCAGCCGCGCCTCGGCGCCCGGCCCCGCGATCGCCGCCTCCCAGCGCTGCGCGATCGCGTGAAGCTCCCCGTAGCGGTCAAGCTGGTCGCGGAACAGGTTGCCCAGCAGGATCGCGCGCGGGCGAAGCTGCGCCACGACCCTGTCCAGCCACAGCTCGTCGAGCTCGAACAGCCCCATGTCCCCGTCGATCCCGCCCCCGGGCCGCGCCGCCTGGGCGAGCGCCGCGGCGACCCCGCCGGCCATGTTGGCGCCCGCGTGGTTGTGGACCAGCCTCACGCCGGCGCGCGAGAGCACGGCCGCGGCCATCGCCGCCGTCGTGGTCTTGCCGTTGGTCGCCGAGATCGCGACGCTGCCGCGCTTGAGCCGCACCGCCAGCCGCGCGATCGCGTCGGGGGCCAGGCGCGTGAGCATCAGGCCGGGGAGGCTGGTCCCGCCGCCCCGGCCGGCGACGCGCACGAGCCGTCCGACCGCGCGCGCCGCCGCCGCCTCCAGATCCAGGGCGTTCAAGTCCCGATCCCCCTCACCGCAGCGCCCCGCCGGGAACGATCACGCGCACCGCCGCCGGCGCGACGCTCAGCGTGGCGGGCAGCTCGGCGATCGGATCGCCGTCGGCGTAGAGCGCGAGCGGCCGCGACGCCTCGACCCTCACGCTGCGCGCGCGCAGCACGGACACGAAGCCCAGGCGGACGTGCGCGCCGCGAAACACCGTCGGAAGCAGCGCCAGGAAGCGCAGTCGCGGCGTGTGGCCGACGATCACCACGTCCAGCAGGCCGTCGTCGGGCCGCGCGGAGGGCGCGATCCGCATCCCGCCTCCATAGCAGCTGCAGTTGGCGACCGCCACCGTGTAGCCGGTCACCCGCTGGCGCGGGCCGCCGTCGGCCGACACCACGAACGTCGCCTCGCGCCAGCGCGCGAGCGCGCGAAGCGCCGCGTAGGCGTACACCAGCCGCCCGCGGACCAGGCGCGTGCGGTTCGCGATCCGGTTGGCCTCCGAGTCAAGGCCGCAGCTGGCGATCCCCACGAACGTGCGCTCGCCCACCGTGCCGAGATCCAGCTCGGCGATCGCCCCGTCGGCCAGGACCGCGCATGCCGCCACCGGGTCCAGCGGCAGCCCGAGGGCGCGGGCGATGTCGTTGCCGCGCCCGCCCGGCAGCACGCCCAGCACCCCGTCGGTGGCGCGCAGCGCGTGCGCGACGGCGCCGATCAGCCCGTCGCCGCCGAAGGCGACCGCCACCTCGCCGGCGGCGGCCGCCGCCGACGCCAGCTCGGCGGCGTGCCTGAGGCTGCCGGTCGGATGGACGGTGTGCGCAAGCGAAAGGCGCCTGAGCTCGGCGAGCACGGCGGCGAGCCGGCGCGCGGCCCTGCCGGCCCCCGCCCGCGGGTTGTAGATGACCGCCAGCGACCGGCCGCCGGGCGCCGAGCCCACCGGCGCGCGCGGGTCGTCGGCCGAAACGGCCTTGGCGCCCGTCACCCGGTCACCAGCTCGTGCAGCGTCTCGGCGACCGCGACCGGCGCCGGATCGCGCGCGGACTGGGCCTGCTCGCGGGTCGTCTGCCCGCTGAGCACGATCGCCCCGTCCAGCCCGGCCGCCGCCGCCCCGGCGAGATCGGCGTCCAGCCGGTCTCCGACCACGAGCGCGCGTCCGGGCCCGAGGCGGTCCAGCGCGACCCGGTAGGGGAGCGCATCCGGCTTGCCGACGATCCGGGCCCGCCTGCCGGTCGCGTACTCAAGCGCGGCGACGATCGCCCCGGTCGCGGGCAGCGGCCCGTCCGGGCCGCTGTAGAGGCCGTCGCGGACCGCCGCGAGCATCTCCGCGCCGTCCAGCAGCGCGCGGACCGCGATCGTCAGCTCGCCGTAGCTGAGCCGCTCGTGGCAGACCACGACGACGATCCTGGCGCCGGCGGCGCGAACCGTGCCGTTGACCACGCGCATGCCGGCGTCGGCCACGTGGCGCACCACGGCGGGCGGGCCGATCACGAACACCGGCGTGCCGGGCTCGCGTCCGGCCAGCTCGAACTGCAGCGCGCAGCCCGGGGTGACGATCTCCGCAAGCGACGCCTGAAGGCCCATCGACCACATCCGGCGCACGTGTTCCTCGGGGGCGAGGTCGCTGTCGTTGGTGACGAACGCCAGCCGCTTTCCGGCCGCGCGCAGCAACGACAGCGCCTCGGCCGCGCCGGGCGCCGGCCGGCCCGCAACCGTCACGCAGCCGTCGAGGTCGAGCAGCACGTGGTCGTATGCACGCAGAAGGGGGGACAGCGCCGTCATGTCGCAGGCCGATTATCCAACCCCCCGGCCCGAGCGCCCGAGGCCCCAGGTACGCGATCTCCGTAGTTGCCACGGATCTGCACGAGCGGTTGCTGCGGTCAACCGCGCCGGCGCCCCGCCGATACGTGTCGGGTCCGCAACGGTAAGCGACCAGTTCGGAGGAGACCTTGAAGCCCAGCACAGACGGCGGACGAATGTCCCAGACGGAGCTGCTCGAGCTGTGGCGGCGCTACCGCCAGTCGGGCGACCTGCGCGCCCGCGACCGGCTGGTGTTCTCGCTCGCGCCGATCGTGAAGTGCATCGTGTACCGCAAGGTGCGCGAGATCCCGGCCTACCGCGAGGTCGACGACTTCATCTCCTGCGGGCTTGAGGCGCTGATCCGCTCGCTTGACCGCTACGACCCCGAGCGGGGCGCGACGCTCGAGCAGTTCGCCTGGACGCGCATCCACGGCGCGGTGCTCGACGAGCTGCGCAGGTTCGACTGGGCGCCGCGCTCGCTGCGCCGCGCCGAGCGCGAGCTGCACCGCTGCCGCGAGCGCTTCACGGTCCTGCACGGCCGTCAGCCCACCCGTGACGAGCTGGCGGAGATGCTCGCGATCTCGCCGCAGGAGCTGGACCGGCTGCTGGGCGACCTTGACCGCTCCGACGTCGGCTCGCTCAACGCGCTGGTGTCCGGCGAGGACGACGGCCATGCCGAGCGGCTGGACACGCTGGCCTCCACCGATCGCGACAGCGACCCCGAGCATGCCGCGATGCGCGAGCGCGCGATCGCCCGCTTTCGAGCCGCCTTCGGCGAGCTGTCCGAGCGCGAGCGCAAGGTCGCGCTGCTGCTGCACGTCAACAACCTGACCCTCCGCGAGGCCGGCGAGGTGCTCGGGGTCTCCGAGAGCCGCGTCTGCCAGATCCACTCAAAGCTCAAGCGCGGGCTGCGCGAGCGACTGTCCGAGGACGAGCAGCTGTTCCTCGAGGTCGCCTGACCCACGCCGGCGGGAGCTCGCCTGACCCGCGCCGGCGGGCCGGCAACGGCGGCGCGCGCCGTTATGTAGCGCGCGCGTGGACGAATGTATGAGCGGCCGTCTGGGCGCGCCGGCTTGCGCTGGGTGAGCCGCCAGGGCACAATCGGCCCACGGAAAGCTGACGCCGAGCCCGTCAGGTACACGGCGCCAGCTTGTTCGTTTGTGCCCAGCCCCGCAGGAAAGGAGCGCCTCCCATGGGGTACAAGGGCGGTTGAGAGGACGTTCGGGGGGCTCTCGGTGCCAGCCGGGGCCCCTCGTGCGTCACGTCCTTATTCGGCAGCGCGGCCGCGGGCTTGAATCCCGTCCAGCGCGCCTGGACGACGGTTCAGGTTTGCCTCGCAGGGGCCGATCAAGGGGCGGATGGGCGCGCCATCGCCACAGCCCGTGGCAGCCGGGGCCGCTCGCAGGCCCGGCGCAGGCACCGCGGCCGTGCAGGTCGCGGCGCTGTGCTGTGCGCTGACGCTGGCCGGGCTGACCGCCGAGCAGGCGCGATGGGACCCGGTGCGACTGGCGGCGATCGCGACGTTCACGCTGGCGTGCGAGTGGGCGACGATCGAGGTCGGGCCCAAGCTGCGCGTCTCCGGCAGCTTCCTGGGGATCGTGCTCGCCGTCGTTACGCTCGGCGGCGCTCCGGCCTCGCTGCTCGGCGTGCTGACGATCGCGGGCGGCTGGCTGCGATCGCGGGAGGCGCCTCACTACCTGCGCAACAACCTGGCCGTGTTCGCCTGGTTTCCGCTGCTTTGCGGCTTGGCCTTCCACGCCGCTGACGCCGCGCTGGGCGCAAGCCCGTCCGATGCCGGCTTCTACCTGCTCGTGTTCGCCACCTTCGTCCTGGGGCTGTCGCTGAACTTCCTGGGGATCGCCGGCTATCAGTGCCGCCTTGACCGCGGCTCGCTGCTGGACAAGGCACGCAGCGCGCTGGTCCCGCTGCTGTCGGCGGAGCTGTTCTCCGCGCTTTTGACCGTTGCCGCGGTGTACGTGACCGAGCAGCTTGGCACCGCGGGGCTGGTGCTGTTCGCGCTGGTGTTCTTGATCTTCCAGCATCTGATCGGCCAGCTGCTCGAATCGCGCCGGCGCGGGGAGGCGCTTCGCCGCAGCGCGGTCACCGACGAGCTCACCGGGCTGGCCAACCGCGAGCGCTTCATGGAGGCCATCGGCGCCCGGATCGCCTCCGCGCAGGGGCGCGGCCAGCGCTTCTCGGTGCTGCTGATGGACCTCGACCGCTTCAAGGAGGTCAACGACACGCTCGGCCACCAGCACGGCGACTCGCTGCTGCGCCAGCTGGGTCCGCGGCTGCAGGGCGCGCTCGGGCGTGGGGGGGTGGTGGCGCGGCTGGGGGGTGACGAGTTCGGGCTTCTGCCGCCCCAGGACTCCGACGACCCGGCCGTGCTTGACGTGGTCGTCGGCCGCCTGTTCGCGATGCTGGCGCAACCGTTTCGGATCGACGGGCTGTCGCTCGAGGTCGGCGCGAGCGTCGGCGTCGCCCGCTACCCGCGCGACGGCTCGGATGCGCACGCGCTGCTGCGCTGCGCCGACGTGGCGATGTACAACGCCAAGGAGTCCCAGACCGAGTACAAGCTCTATGAGGCGGCCACCAACCAGCACTCGGTGCGCCGCCTGAGCGTGCTGTCTGAGATGCGCCACGCGCTGGCCACCGACGCGATCGTCGTCCACTTCCAGCCGATCATCGACCTCGAGCACCAGCGGGTCAGGGGCGCCGAGGGCCTGGTGCGCTGGCAGCACCCCGAGCACGGGCTCATCCCGCCGGCCGCGTTCGTGCACACCGTGGAGCAGAGCGGCCTGATCGGCCCGCTCACGCGCCACGTGCTGGAGCGCTCGATCGCCGAGTGCGCCGCGTGGCGCCGTCAGGGCCGGGAGCTGTCGGTGGCGGTGAACCTGTCGGTGCGCAACCTGCTCGACAGCGACCTGCCCCGGCAGATCGACCGGCTGCTGGAGGCTCACGAGCTGCCGCCCGAGGCGCTGCTGCTGGAGATCACCGAGAGCATGATCATGTCCGACCCCGACCGGGCGCTGACCACGGTCGGCCGTCTCAGCGCGCTCGGAGTGAGGCTGTCGGTCGACGACTTCGGCACCGGCTACTCGTCGCTGGCCAACCTGCGGCGCATGCCGATCGACGAGCTGAAGATCGACCGCTCGTTCGTCGCGCCGATGCTGCGTGATGAGAGCGATCTGATCATCGTGCGCTCCACGATCAACCTCGGCCACGACCTGGGGCTGAACGTCATCGCAGAGGGGGTGGAGGACCAGGCGACGCTCCAGCAGCTGGCGCGGCTGGGCTGCGACCTCGCGCAGGGCTACCACGTGAGCCGCCCGATGCCGGCCGAGGCGTTCAACGCGTGGCTTCGCCACAGCTCGCGCGCCGAGGGCGCCGGCGCCCAGGCCACCGGCTGCCTGTCCGCCAACGGGCATCCGCGAGGCGGGGTGCACGGCGACGGGCTCCCCGGCGACGGGCTCGCGGGCGACGGACATCCTGGCCACGGGCTCCCGGGCGGCGGCCATCCTGGCCAAGGGCTCTCAAGCGACGGCCATCCGGGCAACGGGCATCGGGGCAGTGAGGATTCGGTGGCCGCCCTGCCCGCCGCGCCGGTCAGCGCGACGCCGGCGGCGCTCGCGCGCGGAGCGGTCGACCTGGCGCGCCTTGCGGCCGTGCGCGAGCGCGGATAGCTCGGCCTCAGAACAGCACGCCCTGCAGAGGCTGCGCCGGCGCCTGCTGCGCCGGCGCCCGCAGGCACTCCGGACCGTCGCAGCGCACGTCGTTGACGGCGGTCGAGACCTCGGCGAGCGCCGTCTGCGAGGCCTCAAGGCCGCCGAGCATCCGCACAAGCTCCTCGCGCGGGGTCGCGGCGTCCAGCCATGCGCGCTCGTGGTCGCGCTTGAGGATCACCGGCATGCGGTCGTGCAGCGGCGCGACCGCCGCGTTGGCCGGGCCGGTGAGGATCGCGCAGCTGCGCAGGAGCGACCCATCGGGCGCATGCCAGATCGACCACAGGCCGGCGAACGCGAACAGCTCGCCGTCGGCCCGGGTGACGTGAAACGGCTGGGCCGCGCCGCGCTCGAGCCGTCGCCACTCATAGAAGCCGTCGGCGACGATCAGGCAGCGCCAGCGCTCGAACGCGCGCCGGAACACGGGACGCCGCTGGACGGTCTCCACGCGCGCGTTGATCAGCTTCAGGCCGGTGTGCGGCGAGCGCGCAAACGACGGCACGAGCCCCCAGCGCAAGAGCTCGCCCCGCGGGCGCCCGTCGCGCCCGGCAACCACCGCCAGCACGCGGTCTGCGGGCGCGATGTTGTAGCGCGTGCGGACCTCGACGCTCTCATCCAGGCAAAAGCGCGCCCGGATCTCAGACGGGTCGTGCAGCGCCAGCGAGTAGCGGCCGCACACGCGCGGCTCAGCCGGTCCCGGTGCGCTGGGCGAGCTGCTGCGCGCGCTGGGCCTGGGCTCGCTTCTGGCGCCGGCGGCCGACGATCGCAAGCACGGCGACGGCGACCACCACGAGCGCGAGGCCCCAGAAGATCCGCAGGTCAAGCGACAGGCCGCCGGCCGCCAGCGCGATCAGGCTGACGATCCCAAAGCCGGCCGCGAGCACGATCACGATCGCCGCCAGCACGATCAGGATTCCGCGGATGCGCGCCCACAGCCCGGCGCTGGCCGGCGGAGCGATCAGCCCCATGATCCGCAGCCCGCGCAGCTGACCCTTGGTCGGCGCCTCCACGCCCAGGCGCTCGGTGGCGCGCTTGAGGTCGTCGGCGCGGCGCTCGGCGAGCGCCAGCGAGGCGTCCGCCATCCGTCGCAGCTGCATGCGCTCCTGCGGCCGGGCGGCGGCCAGCGCTCGCTGGAAGTGCGCGCGCGCGGCCTTGGCGTCGTAGCGCTCGGCCGCGCGCGCACCGAGGATCGCCTGCGCCGCGGCGCGGTACTTGGTCTCGGCCTCAAGCTCCTCGTCGCTGCGGCTCTCAAGCTGCGCCATCGCGGCCAGCTGCCCGCGCTGCTCGACGCGGATCATGCGCTGCTGCCTGGGCATCGTTGCAGCGCAGTCTAGTGCCGCGGGCGCGCGGATCGTCGGGCACGCATGATGCCGCTATCGCGCCTCAAAGCCCTCGCGAATCAGGCCTCGGAGGCGCTCGGCGAGCGCGTCGCTCACCGGCCCCTCGGGCAGCCGCCTGAGCCTCGCCAGCACACCGGTGGCGGCCTGCAGCGCCGCCGGACAGTGAGGGCAGCTCGCCAGGTGGCGCTCGAGCGTGTGGCGGGCGCGCGGGTCAAGGCCCCCGTCCAGCAGCCCGTGGGCCTGCCTGCGCGCGCTCGTGCACGCGCCGGCCGGCGCACGCGAGGCAACGGCGCTGGCCAGCGAGCCGACCAGCTTCGAACGGGCTCGCTGAACGCGCTTCTGGGCCGCGGCCACGCCGGTGCCCAAAAGCTCGGCGACCTGCGCGGCGGTCCAGCCCTCGCCGTCGTGCAGGACCAGCGCGACCCGGTCGGGCTCGGCCAGCGCGCGCAGCGCCGCGCGCATGCGCTCCTCGTCCTCGGCCGCCGCGACCACTCCGGCCGGATCCTCGACGTCGGGCATCAGCAGCTCCTCGAGCTCGCCCGCGGCGCCCGCCGGCGACTCGTTGCGCTCGCGGCGGTGCAGATCGACCACGCGCCGAGCCAGGATGCTGCGCATCCACGCTTGAGCCGCGCCGGCCTGGCGCAGCTGAGCGCGTGAGCGCCATGCGCGCTCCAGCGCGTCCTGGACCGCGTCCTCGGCGGCCACCGGGTCGCCGGTCAGGCGCTGAGCGAGCGCCAGCATCGCCGGCAGCTCGCGCTCCATGGCGCGCGCCAGCCACCGCTCTCCCTCGGCTGATGTCCACCCGGACTCGCTCACGGCGTCTAATGGATCAGAGGGATCGTGCAACTCAATCGGAGGTGACCGATATGTCGTTCGTTCGTTTCATGGGCAGCGGCGCTGGGCGCGCCACGCGTATCGTCGCGGGTCTGGCGCTGATCGGCGCCGGGATCGCCATCGGCGGGACGCTCGGAGTCGTGCTGGCGGTGGTGGGCGTCGTGCCGCTCGCCGCGGGCGTGTTCAACCTGTGCCTGTTCGCGCCGCTGTTTGGGCTTGACCTGCGCGGTCGCAGGGTCCGGGCCGGTTCATAGCCCGGTCGCCCTTCGACTTTACATAAGGCGCATTATCGAGCACAGAGGGCTGCTCGATATATCCCGGGCGACCTTGGCCCCGGCCGGGCGCCTTGGCCCGGCCGGGTCGGCGCGGCCGCTAACGGGAGCTCGCCCGCTCGGCATGGCCGAGAAACTCGCGCACGCACGCGAGGTACGCCTCGGCCTCCTCGAGATGCGCCATGTGCGAGCTGGCTTCGAACACGACCAGCCTTGCGCGGGCAACCAGCTGCGCAAACTCACCCGTTGACTGCGGCGTGGCCTCGTCGTGGCGACCGCAGGTGAACAGGGTCGGCACGTCGATCTCAGCCAGCCTTGACGAGAGGGCGACATCCTTGAGGTTGCCGCTGCAGGTGAACTCGCTGGGGCCCCACATCGTCTCGTAGCACTCGGCTCCGAGCCCCTGCCAGGCGCGCTCGACCTCGGCCGGGAACGGCGCGATCCGGCACACGTGGCGCCGCCACCACTCCAGGGTGGCGGCAGCGTACTCCGGGCACCCCGTGAATCCATGCGCCTCGTGCTCGTCGATCGTCCTGCGGATCTCCTCGGGGAGCTGAGCCTTCAGCCGGTTGCAGTCGGCGACCCAGCGCGAGGCGTCGATCACCGGGCTGGCCAGGATGAGGCTCACCAGTCCCGGCGGGCGCGTGAGCGCGAACATGACGGCCAGCATCCCTCCCCACGACTGCCCGAGGAGATGGAACCGCTCAAGGCCCATCCCCTCGCGCACGCACGCCACCTCCTCGACGAACCGCTCCGCGCGGTATAAGTCGCGCGAGCTGGGACGGTCGCTTCGCCCGCACCCGAGCTGATCGTAGAGCACGACCTGGCGCTCGTCGGCGAGGCCCCGCAGCGTGTCCAGATAGGCGCTGGGCAGCCCTGGACCGCCGTGAAGGCACAGGAGCGGCGGCCGGTCGGTCCGGCTGCCCACCGCCTCGCACCAGACGCGGCCTCCGGGGACCTCGATCATGGCCTCACTCATGCGACACCACGGGCTCGATGACCTCCTCGACCGACGCCATCTCGCTCAAGTTGCGCCGCCGAGCCCACCAGGCCGTCCACGCCACTCCAATCGCCGCCCAGATCAGCGAGAACCAGACGATCGACGACCCGCTGCGGAAGGGCAGCGAGAGCTCGGCGCGGAAGAACGCCCTGTAGAGGATGTAACCGTCGATCGCGATGCCCAGGACGGGAACCACGCCGTTCATCAACCAGTTGAACTCGGATCCTCGCCGCAGATGGCAGACGAGGTTGGCCACGTTGACCAGCAGGTAGGTGATGAGGACGAAGAACACGAAGATCTCGGCCAGGTACGCGAACGAGCCCGCCACCGTCTTCTGCCACAGCACGCCGACCAGGAACAGCACCAGGGCGCTGATCAGCGTGACCACCTCGGCGTTCCAGGGCGTGTCGTGCGCGCGATGCAGCTTTGAGAGGTAGCCGGGCAGGAACCCCTGCCGGCTGACCGCGAACATGAGCCGGCTCGCTGCGTACAGCGACGCGCCGAAGCTGGCGAGCGAGGCGGTGAAGCCGGTGATCGGCACCAGCACGTCGAAGCCCCCGATGAACTTGTGGGCAATCGGGTACACCGGGGTCACCTGGCCGGCGTTCACATACCCGGCTACCGTGCGCACCGGGACGGCGATCGCAAAGCCGTAGGAGGTGAGGGTCCAGTAAGCGCCCGCGATGAGCGTGATCGCGATCGTCGCCAGCGGGACCAGCCGCTTGGGCGTGTGCGCCTCCTCGGCGACCGGCGCCACGGAGTCGACGCCGGCGATTGACAGAAAGGCGAAGATCGCCGCCAGCGTCAGGCCGCTGAACCCGGCCTTTGCGGCCGAGGGGTCAAACGGCGTGGAGGAGAAATGACCCAGGCTCCCACCCTTGATGACGATGATCAGCGAAAGGATCGCCACAAAGCCCGCCTCAAAGCACATCAGGACACCGATGATCGACGCTCCCAGCCTGATCGCGCGGTGGGCGATCACCGCGCCGATGACCACCATCAGCACGCCACCGACGATCCCGGTGCCAAGTCCGGTGCTCACGCCGATCGCGTCCAGGAAGGCATTGAAGAACAGGCCGAAGCCGGGCGGATAGATGGAGCACACCACGACATACGTCGTGATCATCACAAAGCCGGTCCACAATCCCAGGGCAGGATGCACGAACTCCGACACCCACGTGTACCCTGATCCCGCGGACGGGCGGCGGTTGTTGAGGGCGGCGAAGGAGACGGCCGTCGGCAGCACCGCGATCGTGATGATGATGAACAGGATCGGCATCACCGGGCCGTTGGCGTCCGTCTCCATGAAGCCCATGTTCAGATAGATCGCGGGCGCCAGCGAGAAGTACGCCAGTCCGATGAACGCCAGGCGGGAGAGGTTCAGGCTCCCGGCGCGCAGGCTCCGAGGCGAGGCAGCCGGGGAATCCGAGGCACTCAACTGATCATCAAATCCCTTGGACGTCGGGCAGGTGCGTGCCGCCTGGCTCGGGAGCGGCCAAGCCGCCGGAGCGGACGCGTCCTCAGCGCGGCCGTCAACGATATAGCCGCCCCGGGCCGGGCGCAAGGCTGGCCGCTGCCCCGGCGCAGGGCCGGGCAGCTTGAGCGCCGCGCGCGATCGCCAGACCCGCCGAGGCAGACGTGGGAGTGGCTCGGGCGACGCGGCGCGCGGATGCTCCCTACTGTGAGATGGAGGCGCCCGCTGTCCCCTGATGCGGGCGCCGGTGCTCGATGTCGATCTCGCCTGCGGACATACACGGGGTGGCCGGCCGCTCCCTGGCGGACGGTTGGCCATCGCGGCCGGGCCGCCACGCGACGGCGCCACGGCGAGCCGCTTCGCTGGCCGAGCTGGCGCTTGGGCTTGTCCTGTTGTGCTGGGCGATGTTTCCGCTGGCGCTGCTGCTCGCCCACGCGGCGGCGGCGCACGCGCGCTTCACGGGCGCCGACGGCCTGATCGGCGCCGACGGCGTGCTGGGCGCCGATCAGCTGCAGTACCTCGCCTGGATCAGAGACGCCGCGGCCCACGGCGGGCTGGCGTCGGACCTGTTCACGCTCTCGCCCAGCGGCCACGTCTACCTGGAGCCGCTGTTTGCGATCAGCGCCGCGCTCTACCGGCTGGGCGCCGGCCTGCAGGTCGCCTACCTGGTGTGGAAGCCGGTGGCGGCACTGGCCCTGGCCGCCGCCGCGATCGCGTGGGCTCGCCGTGCGTTCGGCGAGCGTCCCGCCGCGCGGGCGGCGGCGGTCGCGCTGTCGCTGTTTCTCTGCACGCCGGTCGCGGCGCTGTTGAGCTGGACGCAGCTGGCCGGCGGACGGTTTCGCTTCAACCTGTACCTGCTGGGCGACGAGCTGCTGCTGGCCGACAAGCCCTGGGGGTACGCGCCGAGCGCGATCGGGGTGGCGCTCGCGGCCGCGTCGCTGCTGTGCGTGGCCCGCGCGCTCGAAGGCGAGCGTGGCGGGCATTCGCACAGACCCGCGGCGCGCTCGCCGCTGGCGCTCGGCGCGCTCGCGGCGCTGCTCGCCTCCTGGCTTCACCCCTGGCAGGGGATCACGCTGGTGATCGTGCTCTGCGCCCTGGCCGCTGCCAGGCGGCTGCGCGGCGCGGCCTCGCTCGCGCTGCCGGCGGCCTGCGCGGCGCTCCCGCTGCTCTACTACCTGGCGCTGTCGCACTCGGATCCCGCCTGGCGCGCGGCCTCCCACTACGAGGTGATCCCGAGGCTGCCGGCGCTTGCGCTCCTGGCGGGCCTGGGCCCGCTCGCCGCGCTCGCCGCGCTCGGCGTGCGGCGTCCGCGCGGTCAGGCCTTCGAGCTGATCGTGCTGCTCTGGCCGCTGGCCTCGCTGCTCACCTACTTTGCAAACGACGCGTTCGCGCCCCACGCCTTCCAGGGCCTGAGCCTCCCGCTCTCGGTGCTGATGGTCCGAGGCTGGCGGCGGCTGCGCGCCGGGCCGCTGCTGGGCACGATCGCCATCTGCCTGGCGACCGTCCCGGGGCTGGCCTTCGACGCGCGCAAGTTCGTGCGCACCGCCCGCGGCCACGCGGCGCAGTACTACCTCCCCCGCTCCGACGCCGCGGCGCTTGACTGGGTGGCCGCCCACGCGCCGCCCGGCGGCGTGCTCGCCCCCACCCCGTTTGCGGCCGTGGTGCCCTCGCAGACCGGCCGCGCGGTGTGGGTCGGCCACGGCTACTGGAGCGACGACTACCCGCTGCGCGCGCGCGAGGTCGACCGCCTGTTCGGCGGGCGCATGACCGCAACGCAGGCGCGCCGCTTCGTGCAGACCACCGGCGCGTCGATCCTGATCTCCGACTGCTCGCACCCGCGCGACCTGCGCCGGGCGCTCGGGCCGCTGATCGCCCGCACGCGGTCGTTCGGCTGCGCCCGCGTCTATCTGCTGCGATCGAGCATGCTGCGATCGAGCAGCGCCTCCACCGCCGGCCCGTAGTCGAGCCGGTGCGAGGCCTGCTCGAGCTCGGAGCGCGCGATCGCCCCATCGGCGGCAAGCGTGGATGCGCCGCGGTGCGCAACCGGCCCCCAGCTCTGCGCCTCCCCCGCCGTCCGCGCGCCGCCCGCGAGGCTCGCGCGCGCGATCTGCACGAGCGCATCGGCGTGGCGGGCGCCCGGCGACGATTCCGCGGAATCGTCGGATCGCTGCCGCGGCGCCTGGACCGACGGGCACCGCGGCGCCGCGCCGCGGCCCCTACCAGCGCACCTCGCGCGCGAGCTCGGCGATCACCCGCGACAGCTGGCTGCCCTGCCAGGCGATCGGCGAGCGGCCGGGCTGATCGAGCACCAGGCGCGAGCCCGGGATCATCGCCGCATAGGCCTCCCCCACGGCGCGCGGGTGCTCGGGGTCGGCCTCGTCGTCTGAGGCGACCACCGCTGTCGGCACTGAGATCGAGGCCAGCTCGTCAAGGCGCTGGAACGGCAGCGAACGCGGGACCACGCGCAGCGCGTCGGCCACCGCAAGCGGGTGCTGGTGCAGCGACAGCCGCTGGCGGATCACGGTCAGCACCGTCTGGCGCCAGCGCGCCGGCACCGCAGGCTCGCCATAGGCCTCCAGGAACCCCTCCACGCCGCCGCGGCGCAGCCCCTCTGAAAGCGCGTCCCAGCGCGCCAGCCGCTCGGGCGAAAGCGCCTCCTCGGCGCCCGCGAACGCGGGCGTGATCAGCACGAGGCCCGCGACCCGCTCGGGACGGCGCAGCGCCATCCAGGCCGCGGTGTGCGCGCCCATCGACGCCCCGGCGATCACGGCGCGCTCCACGCCGGCGAAGTCGAGCACCGCCTCCATGTCCGCGCCGAGGTCCTCGTAGGTGTAGGCGGCCGGTTCCTCGGCCGGCGAGGAGGCGCCGTGCCCGCGGGCGTCGTAGGCCAGCACCCGGTGGCCGCCTCGCGCAAGCGCGGTTGAGCCCATCACCACGTAGCGGCGCGTCGCGGTCAGCCCGTGCGCCAGCAGCACCGGCACGCCCTCCCCCTCATCGGAGAGCGCCAGTCGAACCCCGCACCTGACGGCCTCGCCGTTCGGCATCGCCCGGTTGTCTACACGATCGGCACGGCTAGTATCGAGACCGTATGGACGTGACCGATCAGACCTTCCAGAGCGCCGTGATCGAGCGCTCGCACCAGCTGCCGGTGGTCGTCGACTTCTGGGCGCAGTGGTGCGCGCCGTGCCGCCAGCTCGGACCCGTGCTCGAGCGCGCCGCGCAGGCGCGGGCCGGCAGGCTTGAGCTGGCGAAGGTCGACGTCGACTCAAGCCCCCAGGTGGCGCGCAGCTTCCAGATCCAGAGCATTCCGGCGGTCAAGGCGTTCCGGGACGGCCGCGTGGTCAGCGAGTTCGTCGGCGCGCTGCCCCCCGCCGCCGTGGACCGCTTCCTGGACGCGCTTTTGCCCTCCGAGGTGGACGAGCTCGTGGCACGCGGCGACGAGGAGTCGCTGCGCCGCGCGGTGGCGCTTGAGCCCTCCCGCGCCGACGCGGCTGTACCGCTCGCGCGGCTGCTGCACTCGCGCGGGGACCTCGACGGCGCGCTCGCGCTGCTGCGCGAGGTCCCCGGGAGCTTCGCCGCCGAGGGGCTGGCGGCGCGGATCGAGCTCGAGCGCAGCGGCGACGCGCTCGCGCCCGAGCTGCGAAGCGCCTTCGAGGCGCTCGATGCCGGCGACCGCGAGCGCGCGCTGGACCTGCTGATCGGACACCTCCCCCACGCCGACGGCGCGCGCGACGACGTGAGGCGCGTCGTGGTCGGCATCCTGGACGAGCTCGGCGTCGAGCACCCGCTGGCGCGCGAGTCGCGGCGGCGGCTGGCCGCCGCCCTGTACTGACCGTCGGCTGGCCTCGGCAACTGACGCGGCCGCTGCGGGTCACGCCCGCGCGCGGCTCACAGCGCGAGCTCGAGCTGCGGCTCGCAATCCCGTCGTGGCGCCTGAAGGCCCGCGACGCGCACCCCCAGCAGCCTGACCGGTCGCGGCGCGCCGAAGCGGCGCAGCAGCTCGAGCGCGACCGGGAGCACCTCGTCGGCGCGACTGACCGGCCGCGAAAGCGTGCGCGCGCGCGTGTGCGTCGAGAAGTCGTCAAGCCGCACCTTGATCGACACCGTCCGCCCGGCTCTGCCCTGGCGGACCAGCGCCTCGCACAGCCGCCGTGTGAGCTGCTCAAGCGCCCGCTCGAGCCCCGCCGCGTCGGCGATGTCGACGTCGAAGGTGCTCTCGCGTGACTCAGAGACCACCCGGCGCGCGCTCGTGACCGGGCTGTCGTCCTCAAAGCGCGCCCGCCGGCGCAGCTCGGCCCCCAGCCGCGGTCCGAAGCGGGCCTCCAGCAGCCCCGCCGGCGCCCGGGCCAGGGCGCCCACGCTGCCGAGGCCCAGCTCGCGCAGGCGCTCGGCCGTCCTCGGGCCGATCCCCGGGATCAGCGCGCACGGCGCGCCGGCGAACCTCGCGCAAGCCTGCTCGCGCGTAAGCACGACGAAGCCCCGGGGCTTGTCCGCATCGGAGGCGACCTTGGCGACGAGCTTGCTCGGCCCGATTCCGATCGAGCAGTGAAGCCCCGTGTGGCGCTCGATCGAGACGGCCAGGCGTCGCATCCGCTCCTCGGGCGCCGGCAAGCCGGTCAGGTCCAGATAGGCCTCGTCGAGTCCCATCACCTCGACGTCGCGGGCGCAGGCTCGCACCAGCGACATGACCCGCTCGGACACCTCCCGGTAGTGGGGGAAGTCCGGCTGCAGATGCACCGCCTGAGGGCACAGCCGGCGCGCCCGGGAGGCCGGCATCGCCGAGCCCACGCCGAACCGGCGGGCCTCATAGGAGGCGGTGGTGACCACGGCGCGCGGGCCGGCGCCCGCGACGATCACCGGCAGGCCGCGAAGCTCGGGACGGCGCCGAAGCTCGACCGAGACGTAGAACGCGTCCATGTCCAGATGCGCGATCGCGCGTGCGCTCACGGCGGCCAACATTAGGCGCGGCGCCGGATGCGCTCAGCCGCCGGGGGGCGAATGCGCGCTCAGCCGCCGGGGGGCGAATGCGCGCTCAGCCGCGGAGGCGCGAATGCGCGCTCAGCCGCCGAGGGGCGAATGCGAGCTCAGGGCCTGGGCCAGGCCGGGGTGGCGGGCGAGCAGGTCAAGCGCGTACTCGCCGCGGTCGGGCGCATAGCCCGAGCCGATCACCATCGTCGCCTCCGACGCGACCCCCTCCGCTCCCAGCGCCGCCTTGGTGAACGAGGTCGCCATCGAGAAGAACAGCACGGTCCCGCGTGCGGCCGTCAACAGGATCGCCGCCGCCTCGCAGTCGCCGGCGTTGACGACGACCACGGTGAGGTCCGCGCGCGGCACGCCCGCCTCCTGCAGCGCGCGCAGCGATGCGACCGCGTCGCGCAGGTCGGCCTGGAGCGCCAGGTCACAGAGCCCGAGGCCGCGGGCTCGCTCGCAGACGGCCGCGCTCGAGTCGATCAGCACCGCCCGCCCGCCGGCTCGCAGACGGTCGCGCGCGGCCGCCAGCGCCACAAGCCCGGCGTGGCCTCCGCCGAGCACGAGCACCGTGGAGGTCTCGGGCGAGATCAGCGCACGGGTCTGCGAAGCCGCGTTGCACACGTCCAGCGCCGCCAGGGCGGCGTCGAAGTCAACCCCCGCCGGATAGGTGGTCCACGGCGCCGTCCAGGGCAGGAACGCCGTGCCGGAGACCGGGACCTGGGGCGAGCCGAGATCCACGGGACCGACCGAGCTCAGGCGCAGCGGCGTGAGCGTAAGCGACGCCAGCGTCACGATCCGCGCGCCCACCGGCGGGGGGTTGCGGTAGTCGGCTCCCACGCCACGCACCGTGCCGGTGAGGATGCCGCCCGAGCCGGTGACGGGGTTGTACATCTTCCCCCGCTCGGCGACGATCTCCATGATCGCCTGCGCGACCCCCTCGGCGTCGCCCTGGGCGCTGGTCACCAGCTGGCGGAAGCTGGTCGAGTCGATGCAAAGGGCCTCCACGTCGATCTCGACCTCGTAGGGCGCCATCGGCGTGCTGGCGTCCAGGCGCCTGGCCGCCTGCGGCAGCGCTCCGGCAGGCTCCAGGACCCGAGCCGCCCCGTAGGCCTCCACCGGGATGTCCATCTCGTCAGTCAACGCCGGCGACAGCGATCACCGGCCGCCGATGCGCAGCAGCTCGCGCGCCTGATCGGGCCCGGCGACCTCGCGGCCCAGCGCGTGGGCGAGGTCAACCGCCGCCTTGACCAGCGCCGCGTTTGACTCGGCGAGCACACCGCGCCTGATGTAGGCCACGTCCTCCAGGCCGGTCCGGATGCCCGGCGCGCCGTGCAGCAGGGCGAGCGCGATCATGCGGGGATGGTGGCGGCCGATGCAGGTCACCGTCCAGAAGGCCTCCGGCGGCAGCGGGCGCAGCATCGCGCTCAGCGCCTCAGGCGAGGCGTCGATCCCGCCCCGCACCCCGAAGACCAGGTTGATGCGCAGCGGCTCGGGGATCGTCCCCTCCTCCAGCCAGCGGACGGCGGCGACCACGTGCCCAACATCGAAGGCCTCGACCTCGAGCCCGATCCCGGCCTGACGCGCACGCTCGATGATCCCCCGGGCCGCGGGCGGCGGGGTGATGAACGTCTCGTCGCCGAAGTTCATCGAACCGGACTCCACTCCCGAGAGGTCCGGAGCTGCCTGCAGGCCGCCGATGCGCTCCTCGATGCCCATGTCGTTGGAGCCGCCCGTGGTGACCATCGTGATCAGGTCGCTGCCGGCCCGGATCCGCTCGACCACGTCGCGGAACAGCTCCGGGCGGCCGCTGGGAGTGCCGTCGTCCTCGCGGACGTGCAGATGCACGACGGTCGCGCCCGCGTGCGCGGCCTCGATCGCGGAGTCGGCGATCTCCGCCGTCGTGTAGGGCACGTTCGGATTGGTGTCGCGGAACACGTCGGCTCCGGTGACAGCGACGGTGACGACGACCGGGTCGGCGTTCCATGCTCGCATGGCGCCAGCCTACCCGCTCACCCAGACCGTTCCCACGCCGGAGAAGCGCAGAGCGGCCGCCGTGCTCTGGCCGAGGTCCCACGAGCGGCCCCACACGAACGGCCCGCGGTCGTCGACGACGGCGAGCACGCTGTGCGAGCCGGCCCTGATCAGCACCCGGGTCCCGCACGGAAGCACCCGGTTGGCCACGCCGAAGGTCGCATGAAACCCGCACGCGGTGAAGCCGCCGTCGTAGTACCAGGACGCGATGCTCGGGTGCAGCACGAATGCCCGGCCCAGCGCCGCGACGGCGCGGCGGTGCAGCGCGTCGCCCGAAAAGAGCAGGCGCAGCCGCGCCGTCGCCGAGGCGCCCCCTGGACGCCAGCGCAGCGCGAATCGGCCGGCGCGGTCCGTGCGCGCCATCCCCACCGGCAGCCACCCGCGGGCGCCGCGGCGCTCGAGCAAAACCTTGGCCCCCGCCAGCCCGGACCCCGCGCGCGCGAGGGGCGTGAGCGAGACCAGGCGGCCGCGGACGGTCGCCGAGCGCCCGGCGAGCACCTCCAGCCCGCCCCGGGCCACCCGCAGCCGGGTCGCCGCCGGAGTGCCGGTGGCCGGGACGGACCGCAGCGCGCGGGCCCAGGAGGCCCCCGGCGCGGTGTCGGACCCGGGGACCGCGGATGACGAAGTGTGCTCGGATGACGCCTGCGGCTGGGCGCCGGACGGGGGGACCGGCGACCTGCCCACCGCGATGGCCAGCGCCTGGGCGCCGGCGGGCGCGGCGAGCGCGGTCGCGCCGATGATCGTGTGCGCCGCGCTGACGCGCAGCAGCGAAGTGGGCCTCAAGGCACGGACCTCCTGCTCGGGGACCGGGGCGTCCGCCGGACCTGCGGCGGACGGGTTGGCTTGCGGTCAGGCAGGCTGGCAGCGCCCGGCCGGACGTTGCGTGAGTGTGGTCACACTCCGCGTGCATGCCAGAATCACCGATCGTGGTCAACCCCGACCGCCTGTCGGCGCTCGACAGCTCGTTCCTTGACCTGGAGCGCGACGCCGCCCACATGCATGTGGCCGCGGTCATGGTCCTCGAGGGACAGCCGCCCGCCCACGGTGAGCTCGTGGGCGCCGTCGCCTCGCGCCTTCGCCTGGTACCGCGCTACCGCCAGCGCCTGGCCTTCGTTCCGCTGCGCCAGGGCCGGCCGGTCTGGGTCGACGATCCCTACTTCAACGTCGCCTTTCACATCCGCCACACCGCGCTGCCGCGCCCCGGCACGGAGGCCGAGCTGGCTCGCCTCGCGGGCCGCGTGTTCTCCCAGACGCTCGACCGCTCGCGGCCGCTGTGGGAGCTGTGGCTGGTGGAGGGGCTCCGGGACGGCCGCTTCGCGCTCCTGTCCAAGGCACACCACGCGCTGGTCGACGGCGTCTCGGGCGTGGACATCGCGTCGGTGCTGCTGGACCCAGATCCCGACGCGCCCCCGCCGGCGGGCGACGGCGATTGGCTGCCCAGGCCGCCGCCCAGCGGCGCGCAGCTGCTCGCCGACGCGCTGCTCGAGCGGCTGACGGCCCCCGCCGAGATCGCGCGCGCTGCTCGCGACGCGCTCACGGCTCCGCGCCGCGTGGCGATGCGGGTGGTGGAGGCCCTCGACGGTGTCGGCGCGCTCGCGCGCGTGGGCCTGTCGCCGGCCCCGCCCAGCCCATTCAACGTCCGCATCGGGCCGCACCGCCGGTTCACGTGGGTGACCTGCTCGCTGGATGAGCTGCGGGAGATCAGGCACGCGCTCGGCGGCACGGTCAACGATGCCGTGCTGGCGGTCGTGGCCGGGGCGCTGGGGCGCTACCTGCGGCGCCGCGGCCCCCTCGCGCAGGACCGCGTCCTGCGGGCGATGGTCCCCGTCTCCACGCGCGCCGGGGACGAGCGCGGGGCGCCGGGCAACCGCATCAGCGCAATCTGGGTGCCGCTTCCGGTGGGGATCCAGAGCCCCGTCGCGCGCCTGGCCGCGGTGCGCCGCCAGACTGACTCCATCAAGCGCTCCGGCCAGGCGGTGGGCGCGCAGGTGCTCGCCAGGCTGGGCGGCTTCGCGCCACCCACGATCCTCGCCCGGGCCGCCCGGCTGCAGGCCCATCAGCGGCTGTTCAACCTGGTCGTGACCAACGTTCCGGGGCCGCAGGCGCCGCTTTACCTGCTGGGCCGCAGGCTCCAGGCGGTCCATCCGATGGTGCCGCTGGCCGTCAACCAGGCGCTGGGGATCGCGGTGATGAGCTACTGCGGGCTGATGAGCTTCGGCCTGAACGCCGACTACGACGCGCTCCCGGACCTGCCGCTGTTGGCCAGCGACCTGCGGGAGGCGATCGCCGAGCTGGTCCAGGCCGCGCGAGCGCTGGACGACGGGGACGCGCGAGCGCTGGACGACCGCGGCACGCCGGCGCCGGCCGTCGCGGCGAAGCGGCCGCCCGCCGCCGGCCGCCCACGAAGCCGCCGGACCGCGGGCGCGCGCTCGGCGTGAGGCTCGGACGGCTGATCGAACGGCTGGCGATAGCGCTGGCCGCGCTGGCGATCGCGATCGGAGTGATCGCGCTGCTGTCCGGCGGGCTGCTGGCCGGCTCAGACCAGCCGGGCATCTCCGGCGCCGCGGCCGCCCCCGGGGTCGCGTTCGCCGACCAGGGCGCGGCGGCGCTGTCGCCCGGGCAGCCCGATCCGCTCTACGACTCCGATCCGCCCACCAGCGGGCCGCACCATCCGGCGGCCGTCACGCGGGACGGGGCGCGACTGACCAACGACCAGCTGCTGCAGGCGCTCCAGGAGGGGAATGTCGTGCTGATGTACGGCGGCCGGCGCCCACCCGCCGGCCTTGAGGCTCTCGCCGCGCGGATCGCACCGTTCACTCCGGCGCTGGCGGCGGCGGGCGGCGCGGTGATCCTCGCCACTAGACCTGGGGTGCGCGGCATCGTCGCGCTTGCCTGGACGCGGATGCTCCGGGTCGCGACAGCCGGCGACCCCAGGCTCTTGAGCTTCATCCAGTACTGGCTGGGGCGCGGCTACCGCCGCCGCTGAGCGGCCGCCAGCGGGCGAATGGCGACCGTCACGCGCGACAGCGCGCACAGGCGGCCGCGGTCGTCGAGGAACTCCACCTCCCAGACCCAGGTGGTCCGTCCGCGGTGCCGGGCGCGCGCGTGCGCGCGCAGCGTTCCGGCGGTCACGGGTGCCAGAAAGCAGGTCTGGTTGGACATCCCGAGCGCCGTGCGGCCGTCGCCGCGCACCGCCACGGCGCTGCCGTTGCTCGCCAGGCTCTCGGCCACCGCGGCGTAGACGCCGCCGTGCAGCAGGCCGGCCGGCTGGCGCAGCGCGTCGCCCACGACCACGCTCCCTCGGGCGACGCCGTCTCCGAGCTCCTCAAGGCGCAGGCCGTAGAGGCGGTCGAATCCCACGTCGAACTCGGGCCACTCGCCGCTCACCGCCCGGACGATAGCCCGCGCGCGGATTCGACGACCGGATGCTCAACTACGCTTGGAGGCCGATGCCAACGTTGGACGGCCTACCCGGCGACCAGCGCGCGGTGCTAGAGCTTGTGCTCGGCCGCCGGCGTGGATACGCCGAGATCGCCGGGTTGCTGTCGATCGACCCGGAGTCGGTGCGCCGCCGCGCGCTCGCCGGCGCGATGGCGCTCGCCCCGCCGACCACCGCGCCGCCTGAGCGAAGCGCGCTGATCTGCGACTACCTGCTCGGACAGCTTGACACCGACGCCCAGCAGCACGCGCGCTCGCTGCTGATCGCCTCCCCGGCCGAGCGCGCGTGGGCGCGGGCGCTCGCCGGCTCCCTGGCGCCGCTGGCCGCCGGCCCGCTGCCCGAGATCCCAACCGTGCCCGTCGTCAGCGCCCCCGCGCCGGCGGCCGCCCCCACGCCCACACCCGCCCCCGCGCCCGCAGCGGCCCCCGCGCCGGCGGCCGCCTCCGCGCCGGCTCCGCTCGTGACGCCACCGCCGCCGGTCGCCACGGCCCCGCTACCGCCGCCGGTCGCCACGGCCCCGCTACCGCCGCCGGTCGCCACGGCCCCGCCGGCGCCGCCGGTCGCCACGGCCCCGCCGGCGCCGCCGGTCGCCGGCCAGCCGCCAACCGCCGAGCCGGCCGATGGCGAGCGGGCGCAGGACGCTCCGGCGCAGGACCGCAGACGCCGTCGGCGCGATCGGACGGCCGGCGCGCCCCGGGTCTCCAGGATCGGCGGCGCGGTGCTGATCGGCGTCGCGATCGCCGCGATCGCGATCGTCGCCATCCGCCTGACCTCGCAGCACTCGGCGCCGGCCAGCTCCGCGAGCGGTGCCTCAGGCCACCGCAGCCACGCCGCGAGCTCCACGTCGGCCAGCTCCCCCACGGCCTCGGCGTCCAGCACCGCCACCACCTCAGGCTCGGCGACCGCGGCGCGCGTGCTGGCGCAGATCAACCTGCTGCCGCCGCCGTCGTCGCACTCCCGGGCCGCGGGGATCGCGGAGATCCTGCGTGAGGGCAACGCCGATGGGCTGGCGATCGTCGCCCAGAACGTGCCGCCGAACACCACGCACCCGCCCAACGCGTACGCCGTTTGGCTGTACAACTCGCCCACCGACGCCCGCAACCTGGGCTTCGTCAATCCAGGCGTCGGCGCTTCGGAGCGGTTCTCCACAGCGACCACGCTGCCGGCCGACGCCGCCAGGTACCACATGCTGCTGGTCACCGTGGAGACGTCCGCCAGGCCGAAGGTGCCCGGGAAGGTGATCCTCCAGGGGACGCTCAGGGGGCTGTGATCGCCCGCAGGCCCTCCAGCGCCTCCGCCAGCCGCGCCTCGGTTGCACGGCGCACCATCCAGCCGCCGGTCATCGAGTAGCCGCGCAGGCGCTGGCGCCAGGACAGCGTCACACGGGTGCCGCCGGCCTCGGGCGCCAGCGCCACCTCGACGATCGACTCGCGCAGAACGCGCGCAAAGGGCGTGCCGGCAAGCTCCTGGGCCCACAGCACCCGCCAGGGACGCTCGACTGCCAGCACGCGGAAGTCGGCGCGGATCGAGCGCCCGCGCCGCGCGCGCAGCACCTGCGTGAAGCGCTCCGCGGTGACGCCCTCCACGCGCTGCACGCCCGGCCACCAGCGGGGCAGGTGCTCGGGGTCTGAGACCAGCTGGAAGATCTCGGCCTGCGAGGCGGCGAGCACGGCGCTGCGGCTGGCGGGGCGCATCTAATCGAAGCCGATCAGCGACCGCACCTGGTGCGCGGCCAGGCGCGCCCGGCCACCCAGCGCGCGCAGCTCCACCACGAACGTGCAGCCGACCACCTCGGCGCCGGCGCGCTCCACCAGCTCGCACAGCGCGGCGCCGGTCCCGCCCGTGGCCAGCAGGTCGTCGTGCACCAGCACGCGCGCGCCCCGCGCCAGCGCGTCGGCATGCAGCTCGAGCGCGTCCATGCCGTACTCCAGCTCGTACTCGGCGCGCAGCGTGCGCGCCGGCAGGCGTCCGGGCTTGCGCGCGGGCACGAACCCGGCGCACAGCTCGCGCGCGAGCGCGCCGCCGAGGATGAAGCCGCGCGCCTCCGGCGCGAGCACCAGCTCGACCGACGCGTCCCTGAACGGCGCGGCCAGCGCCAGCACGGTGGCGTCCAGCGCCGCCGCGTCGGCAAGCAGCGGCGTGATGTCGCGGAAGACGATTCCGGGGACCGGGAAGTCCGGGATCGAGCGCACCAGGGCGGCCAGGTCGATCGGCGCCGGCACCGCCGCCCCTCAGGTGGCGATCCTGCGCAGGTCCCGGATCAGCAGCAGGTGCTTGAGATGGCTGGTCACCGAGGCGAGGTTCTCGAGCGCCTCGACCGCCTCGCGCCGGCGCTCGGGGTTGCGCGAGCGCAGCGCCGGGGCGAGGATGCTCTGCAGAAGCTGCGCCTCGCGGTCGGCCGAGGTGCGGAACACGCGCAGGTTGCGTCCCCCGACGCCATAGCGCGCAAGCTCCGAGACGGCGCGCACGATCTCCCGCTCGGTCTCGTCGAAGTAGCGCACACCGCCGCGAAGCTCGCCCTTGATGACGCCGAACTCGACGAGCTCTCGCACCAGGTCCGCGTCGGCGCCCGTCTCGTCGACCACGTCCTGGAGCGAGTACAGCGCGCCGGACCCGCGCACGGTGATGCCCAGGCGGCGGGGCGCCGGCGCTCGCTCGCCGACGGGCGGCGAGAGCTCGGCCTCGGTCCGGCCCCCGGCCAGCTCCTGGCGGATCACGCGCAGCGGCAAGAACTCGTCACGCTGCAGGCGAAGGATCGTGCGCAGCCGGTCGATGTCCGACTGCGTGTAGAGCCGATAGCCGCCCTGGGTGCGGCGGGGGGACAGCAGCTTCTGGTCCTCCAGGTAGCGGATCTTGGAGATCGAGATGTCCGGGAACTCCTGGTGAAGCGCCTTGCACACCGCCCCGATCGTGACCGCCTTCTGGCGCGGGCGGTCGGGGTCCGGGGGCTCCGGGAGCTCGAGCTCGGGCGTGCTCGCGTCGGTGCTCATCGGCCGCCTGCGTCGGTGATCATCAGCGGCTCAGGAACGCCAGGCGGTACTTGCCGATCTGCAGCTCGTCTCCGTCGACGAGCCGGTGGGACTCGATCCGCCTGCGGTTGACGTAGGTGCCGTTCAGGGAGCCGCAGTCGTCAAGGTAGTAGTCGTCGTCGCGCCGGACGATCACGGCGTGATCGCGCGACACGGTCACGTCGTCGAGGAACACGTCGGACTCCGGGCGCCGCCCGACCGTTATCCGCTCGCCGGTGAGCGGGAAGCTCTCCCCCGCGCGCCCTCCGCCGGCCCTGATCACGAGCGCCGCGCCGCGCGAGACGAGCTCCTCCAGCTCCACCAGCTCGATCTCCCCGGTCTCGCCGATCCGGTAGGACGCCGTGGCGGCCGACGCGGGGTCCGCGCCCGCCAGGAACGCCCCGCAGCGCTGGCAGTAGTGCGCGCCGTCGTCGTTGGCGAAGCCGCACTCGGGGCAGTGCTGCGCCACCGCGCGCGCCCCGCTCAGTCGGTCTCGCCGGTCGGAACCCGTCCCGCCAGGATGTCGGTCAGCTGCTGGACGTCGGCGCCAGTGATCACAAGCTCGCCGGACTCGTCCTTGCGGCGCAGGCGGTTGACCAGCTCGGCTCGCAGGATGTCGATCTTGCCGTGGAGGATCCGCCGACGGTAGGAGATCTCCATCTCCTCCTCGGTCAGCTGCTTGATCAGGTCCTTGAGCTCCTGGTCGCTGAGCGATCCGAGGTCTGGGAACGTGTCCATGGCTTGGCGCCTCCCGCGCCGGCGGGATCGGGGTTGTGCGGCGAGTATAGATCGGCGGCGCGCAAAGGGTCAAGCTGAGCTTGAGAGTGGCGTCGCCCTCACCGGCCCCGCGCAGGCCGCCCGCATCAGCGACCCGGCCCGGCTCAGGCGCCGGCCTCAGGAGCCCCGGGCCCCGCGCAGGCCGCCCCCCTCGCGCAGCCCGCCGGCCACGTACAGGGCGCTCGCCCACAGCGTCAGGGCCATGCCGGCGTACAGGAGCGCCAGCGCGGGCGTCCGCGCTCCGGCCATCGCGAGAAACGGCGCCGCCATCATCGGCGCCACCCCTATCCGGCCGGGCCAGTTGATGCGCAGCTCAAGCCCCCGCGACAGCGCCACCCGGCTGAGCGCGAGCATCCCCAGCTCGCGCGCCGCCACGACGATGATCGCCCACCGCGGCAGCAGCGAGAAGCGGTAGCAGACGGCCATCGCAGAGACGATCAGCAGCCGGTCGACGACCGGGTCAAGCAGCGCCCCCAGGCGGCTGTACTGGCCGGTGAGCCGCGCGGTGAACCCGTCCAGGTAGTCGGAGGCGGCCAGAGCGGCGAACAGCGCCAGTCCGGCGGCCCGGCGCCCGTCGGCGCTGGACAGCTCGAGCGCCAGGAACACCGGTATGCCGGCCAGGCGTGCGTAGCCGATCGCGTTGGGGATCGTCCAGGGCCGCCAGGGCTGGTCAGAGCGCGTCTGGGCCGGGGGCGGCCCTGAGCGGTCCAGGCCCAACAGCCTGCGTCTTGAGATCGGCGGGCCCAGCGCGCCCCCCGGCCCGCCCGTCAGCCGTCCGTACAGCCGTCGCGGGCTGCCCGCCGGCCGCCGCGGGTGCTCGTGCCGGTCGCCGGACCGCCGCCGCGGGCGCTCACGGCAGCTCCCGCCACAGCCGGGCGATCGCCTCGGCGGCGCCCTCGAGGGCGACCGCGGTGGCGCGGCGCCCGCGACGCAGCTGCACCTCCACCTCGCCAGCGGCGAGCGTGCGGCGCCCAACCGTCACGCGCAGAGGGCAGCCGAGCAGCTCGGCGTCGGCGAACTTCTCCCCGGCGCCGGCGTCGCGGTCGTCGTAGAGGGTGTCAAGCCCCGCCTGGCGCAGCTCGGCGTAGAGGCGCTCGGCCAGCTCTCGCTCCGGCGTTCCCGGCTTGGCGATCACGACCAGCTCCGCGTCGAACGGGGCGATCCCGCGCGGCCAGGAGATCCCCTGCTC
>Ga0070737_10001113_pt1 | contig 41803 bp, 41 predicted proteins | sample Coa_R1_10_FD_66438 | JGI IMG/M metagenome (GOLD analysis project Ga0070737, IMG submission 66438) | Surface soil microbial communities from Centralia Pennsylvania, which are recovering from an underground coalmine fire - Coalmine... | ecosystem: Environmental > Terrestrial > Soil > Unclassified... | reverse complement strand
GCGTTTGCTTCGCCGAGCCGGAAAAGAATCAGCATGGCGAGCATGTTGCGCACGAAGTTGTCGTTGAAGACCGAGAAGAACTGACACCAGAACAAGCCCGCGAAGCGGCGCGCCCGCATGAGGCTAGCGAGCATGGTGAACGGCGGGACCGGGGCCGGGATGTCGAAATTTTCGCTCATGAGCACAGCGGCTCGGCATGGCCGACGATTCTGACAATGCCGGGGAAGGCGTCGCGCATCTTCCGGTCGAGCGCATCGACGTGTTCATGCACTTCACCGACACTGAGGCAGGGGCTGACCCGGCAGTGATAGTTGACGACCAAGCCGTCCGGCGTTGACCGCACACGGACACTATGCACGTCGCGGATTGGCCCAGCTGCGGAGATTTCGGCCATGAGTGCAGCGAGTTCCGCGCGGATTTCTTCAGGCACGGGATGACCCTTTAACTGGTGAGGCTCCAGAGGTTCGATGTGGCTCTCGACCTCGATGTTCGAGCCGAGCTCCCGGGCGATCTCCGTCTCGAGGCCGGAGACGATCTCATGGGCGTTGCCATGCGTCATATGGCGGTCGAGTTCGACATCGAAACTGATCGATGTGCGTCCCTCGATTTCCTGTAAGGTGACGTGATGGATTGAAACGTGGCGCTTGGCGGCGATCAGAAGAACGCGCTCGCGCATGGTCTCGTCATCGAGCGCGATGGGCCGCGCCGAGACCGTCAGGGCCGCTTCGGGATGCCGGGCCGCGATCGCCGCGGCGACATTGGCCGCGATCGCGGAGGCTTTTTCGAGCGGCAAGGTGCGCGAGACCGTGATCGCGACGTCGCCCAGCACTTCGGCTCCTGCTGGCCGCAGCCGGAGCGCCTCGACCCCGATCACGCCCGGAACCTGTTCAACGATCGACCGGATCTCCGAGGTGAGACCTTCCGGCGCCCTATCGATAAGCGCATTGACGGTGCGCCGGCCGATCTTGACGCCCGCAACAGTGATAAAAATCGCAAGCCCGAGAGCGGCGATCGCATCGCCTTCCGGATGGCCGTAAAGCGCGGCGCCGATACCGCAGAGCGCCAGGGCCGTACCGATGATATCACTCGAGAAATGCAGCGCGTCGGCGGCCAGTGCATCGCTTTTTGTCGCAGCGGCGATCCGCCTGAGCGAGAACCATCGCACAACATCCACTGTCATCGAGCCGATTAGAACCGCGAAGACGGCTGGCGTTGGCTCGATTCCGGTGTCGCCGTTCACAAGACGCATCACCGCCTCGATCAGAACGACCGCTGCCAGGGCGAACAGAAATCCCGTCTCGACGAGAGCCGCCAGGGCTTCCACCTTGGCGTGACCGAACGGATGCTCTTCGTCGGCTGGCTTGTTTGCGATTCTGATCGCGAAATAGGTGAGGACAGTTGCCGCGACGTCGGCGAGATTATGGCCAGCCTCGGTGAGAACCGCCAGGGAACCCGAAATGAGACCGGCGGCGAATTTCGCCGCTGTCATTGCGGCGCTCACCGCGGCCGAAGCAAGCGCTGCCCTTTCCTTGAGCCGCTGGCTCTCGTCCACCGGTTTTTCCCGTTCCGTCAGCGACGATGTGTTCACGGCAAGTCCGATCGCTGGATGGGGCACATTTGAGGGTGCTGCAGGGAACTGCAATCACCTGCTTTTGTGCTATAGTGTTTGAAACGCCTGCATTTGGCTCACGGTTGCCATGCTATCCGCCAGTTGAGGCCAAAGAGGCTGCGCCAAGTTGCATTACGGGACAGAATTATGGAATATCTGCATACGATGGTTCGCGTCACGGATCTCCCGCAATCTCTCGATTTCTACACCAACAAGCTTGGACTCGTCGAGACGAAGCGGGTTGACAATGAGGCAGGCCGCTACACACTGGTATTTCTCGCGGCGCCAGGGGATGTTGAGCGCGCCAAAGAGTCGAAAGCCCCCCTCATCGAGCTGACCTACAATTGGGACAAAGAGGTCTATACGGGCGGGCGGAATTTTGGCCATCTCGCTTTTGGCGTGGAGGATATCTACGCAACATGCGATAGACTTATGAAAGCCGGCGTCACCATCAACCGGCCGCCCCGCGATGGCGCCATGGCCTTTATCCGGTCGCCGGACAATATTTCAATCGAGCTTTTGCAGAAGGGTGAGCCCTTGCCGAAGCGTGAGCCCTGGGCTTCGATGCCCAATACTGGCGTGTGGTAGGATTTGCCCCCCACACCGCTTGCTCCCGGCGATCTTGCTAGGCTCGCGCCGCCCATTGCTGCCGCCTATTTCCTTGATGTCGATGGCACGCTGCTCGAGATCAAGCCGCGGCCGGAGGATGTCGCCGCCGATGAGGATCTGCGGGCGCTTCTCGTAGAGCTGTCGGTTGCCGCCGATGGGGCCCTTGGCCTTGTCAGCGGACGGAAGATCGAGGACCTCGACCGTATTTTCGCGCCGCTCATCTTTCCGGCGGTCGGCCTGCATGGCGCGGAGATCCGCTTTTCCGGCGGCGCGCGCATCACGCCCTCAGAGGAGGGCGTGATGGATGGTGTGCGTCCGCCGCTCATGAATTTTCTCGCCGCCCGTCCGCAGTTGCGGCTGGAGGACAAAGGTGCAGCGCTCGCGGTCCATTTCCGGCAATGCCCAGAACTCGGCGGCGAGGTTCTGGAATTTTTGAGCAAACTTGCGGGAGCAAACGGTCTCGCCGTGCAGCCGGGCAAGATGGTTGCCGAACTCAAGGATGCCCGCCATGACAAGGGACGCGGTATCGCCGGTATGCTTGCACGCCCGCCTTGTGCTGGCCGCAAGCCCGTTTTCATTGGCGACGACTTGACGGATGAAAGCGGTTTCTCCTTTGTCAATGCGCAAGGCGGCATTTCCGTGCGCGCCGGAGCTGCGGGCGTTCCGACACATGCGCAATATTTTCTGCGCGATCCAGCCGAGGTGCGCGCGGAGCTTCGCCGGCTCTTGACCGGAATCTAACTCACGGAGCTGAGGCCATGACCGAGAGAGACAAAGAGATCATCCGCTTTCTCAACAGCCGCCGGGGCATCATCGGCCTCAGCCTCGCCTTGACGGTTGGCGGTATCGTTTTCATCCTTCTCACAGGACGCTATGAGCTCACTTTCTTCGTGATCGCCGCCCTTTTGCCCTGGGTAGAGTATTGGTTCCGGCGCGACAGAAATGATGGCGGGTAGTGCCTCAATTTGAAACCCTGCCCGGATCCATCTCTGAGCGCTGATTCAATTTATAATGAGCCACTATTAATGAGCCGCTATCCAAGCCAATGGCTGCCAGGGATCAAGGTCCATGGGGTAAAGCCCTGCGAAGGGCAGCTCAGTTTCCGTTCCCAGTTCAAATATTCTATGTGGCGCGAACAAGGAGAAACGATGCAACGCCCGCTGCTTAAACGGCTCTTGCTGAGCACGTTTTGTTTGATACCGGCTTTCTGCGTAACGATGCTCCTGAGCGGCTGTGGCGTGAATTATCACTTCTGTCCTGCCGGCACAATGGAAGATCCCTCTCACCCCTTTGCGCCGTGCAAGACGATAGCGCCATCTCAGCCTCAGAGACAGTGAGGCGTCCGCGGCCGAGAATGTAAAAAAGATCCATAGGTTACATCGCCCTGTCTCTTGCGCATGTCTCTTCCCGGCGCGTGGCAGAAATTCAAACTGAGATACTTCGCGTGAGTATTAGCCTCCATCGCGTGCCGATCATTTGGGATGTAAGAGAGCGCTGACATTCAAGCCGGAGCGGATCTTTCCCCGATTTCCTTCTGCCGGTAGCCTAGCTTATCATTCAGCTCCTCGATGAGGCGGACCGCCGCGTCCGGAATCGTGGTCCCTGGTGTAAAAATCACGGAAACTCCGGCATCCTTCAGGGCGGCAAAATCTTCCGCCGGTATGACCCCTCCAATGGCAATCATGATGCCGGAGCCGCCTTCACGCGCGAGCGCCGCGCGCAATTGCGGCATAAAGGTCAAATGACCGGCGGCGAGCGACGAGACGCCGATGATATGCACCTTGTTCGCAACCGCTTCTTTCGCGGCTTCCCCGGGCGTTGCGAAAAGAGGCCCGGCGATTGCTTCGAAGCCAAGATCCCCAAGCGCCGAGGCAATCACCTTCTGGCCGCGGTCATGCCCGTCCTGGCCAATCTTGGCGACAAGAATGCGCGGGCGGCGGCCGTCATTTTCCGCAAAAGCCTCAACGAGACTTTTGGCGTGCGCGATGGATGGGGAACGCGGACCCGCTTCTTTGGTGTAGACGCCGGAGATGATCCGCGTGTCCGACGTATAACGTCCAAACACTTTCTCGAGCGCGAAAGAGATTTCGCCGACCGTCGCCTTGGCTCGCGCGGCGTCAATCGATAGCGCCAAAAGATTGGCATTGTTTTGTGCGCCATTGGTCAAGGCGTCGAGCGCAGTTTTCACTTGCGCATCATCGCGCGTGGCTTTCAGCTCTGCGAGCCTGGCGATCTGGCGCGCCCGCACGGCGGCCGTGTCCACACGCAAGATCCGGATCTCGTCCTCAGTCTCCGGCTTGAATTTGTTCACCCCGATTACGGGCTGCAGGCCGCTGTCGATCCGCGCCTGTGTTCTCGTTGCTGCTTCTTCGATGTGGCGTTGCGGAATTCCCGCTTCGATTGCTTTTGCCATGCCGCCCGCCGCTTCGATCTCTTCGATATGGGCAAGTGCTTTGTCAGCGAGCGTGCCGGTGAGATGTTCGACATAATAAGAGCCGCCCCATGGATCGATGATGCGTGCCGTGCCGCTTTCCTGCTGCAGAAAGAGCTGCGTGTTGCGCGCGATACGCGCCGAAAAATCGCTTGGCAGTGCGAGCGCTTCGTCGAGGGCATTGGTGTGCAGGGATTGCGTCTGGCCGTGCACCGCCGCCATCGCCTCGATTTGTGTCCGGACCACATTGTTGAAAATGTCCCGCGCCGCAAGCGACCAGCCGGAGGTCTGCGCATGAGTGCGGAGCATCAGCGATTTATCTAATTGAGGATTAAAGGTCTTCATGAGCCGCGCCCAAAGGAGGCGGGCAGCGCGCAGCTTGGCGATCTCCATGAAAAAATTCATGGAGATACCAAAGAAAAAAGAGAGCCCCGGCGCGAAACGGTCGATGCCGAGGCCGGCGTTGAGGCCAGCGCGCACATATTCGAGGCCATCGGCCAGCGTATAGGCAAGTTCGAGGTCCGCAGTCGCGCCTGCCTCCTGCATATGATAGCCGGAGATGGAGATTGCGTGGAATTTCGGCATATGCCTGGCGGTATAGCCAAGAATATCCGAAACGATGCGCAGCGACGGTGCAGGCGGATAGATATAAGTGTTGCGGACCATAAACTCCTTGAGAATGTCGTTCTGGATCGTCCCCGAGAGGCGTGATTGCGCAACGCCCTGCTCTTCAGCCGCAACGATATAGAGAGCAAGTACCGGCAGGACGGCGCCGCTCATCGTCATCGATACCGACACTTCGCCGAGCGGAATTCCTGAGAATAGCAGCCGCATATCCGCGATCGAGTTGATTGCGACGCCAGCCATCCCGACATCGGCGGCAACGCGCTCATGATCCGAATCATAGCCGCGATGGGTGGCAAGATCGAAGGCGACCGATAAGCCCTTTTGCCCGGCCGCGAGATTGCGCCGGTAAAATTCATTCGACTCCTCGGCGCTGGAATAGCCCGCATATTGGCGGATGGTCCAAGGCCGCACCGCGTACATGGCAGGGTAGGGGCCGCGCACATAAGGCGGAATGCCGGGAAAGCCATCGAGAAAGTCGAGCCCGGCTATGCTGCTTTCATGGTAGACGGGTGCGACACTGATGCCTTCGGGCGTCAGCCAAGGCTGGCCGCCGCCCTCGCCGCTGGACTGGATGGGCGCCTCAACGAATGGCAGCCCGGAAAAATCTGGAATGCGGCTCATGGACAGAGCCTCCGGCCGGAATGAGAAACCGGAATATAGCGCGCCCCTTCTTGGAAGGCATCATCGTTGCCGCGGAAAGCCACACTGGGCCGTTCAGCTCACCCTTGCCGGGCCGCCCGCCAGGAACCCGCGCATTGCAGGGTCGGCGAGGACCACGTGCCCGAGCCGGAACCGCTCGCGAGCCGGCCCGTGACCGTGGCAACCTGACCCATGCGTTCGAACGCGAGATTCACGACGCCATGGTTAATATGCCCGGAGGCCTGCATCGGCGTGTCTCCGGCCGAGCTGACACGGCCGCCGGAAACAGAAATCGTCCAGTGATAGCTTTTGTCGCAATCGCCGTGGCGTGTCACGATATAGACGGCATAGGTGCCATCGGCATCTTGTGCTGCTGCGCTCTGCGCATTCGCGGCGTTTATCGTGGCCCCTCCCATGAGAATGGCAGCGAGAAGGCTTGTATATCCCCCTTGAATCATCAGATGGTCTTTCTTGTTACGCTCTGGTTACACTAGTTGTGGTTCTGATTACGGCTCTTTTAGCTTGGCTGTGCCAAAAGCATGGCCGCTATATCTTGCAAAATAGCCAGAGCATCACGGGAAGCGCAAATCAATTCATTAACCCTTACCTCGAGCAGAACCGGTTCTGCCTCCCCTGCGACTCGATGCCCTGCGACGAAAACGCGCATTGCTCCCATCCCGCTCAAGGCGTGAGCGGTCTCGATCAAAGCACCATCCAAAATTTCTTTGGGTGCGCAGATGCACGCGATCTTGCAGCCGGAAGCACGAAAAGACTCCATTGCTGCATCTGATGTGCCATGGCTCACGGTCTCGATGCCGCCTGCCGCGAAAAAATTCCCCGCAAAGGCAACCGCTGCCGCGACGCTTTGCGGTTCGCCAAGCTTTGCAAGAAATATCTTCGGTCTTTCTCCGGTTTTGCGGAAGTGCTCATCTGAAGATGCCCGCAGCATCTCATAAGGCTCCGCGTCCCGGAGCGAGGGCAGGAGAATGACGTCCTGTACCGCTGAAGTCTCCGGGGCGGCGGGCGCGGGCGCGAGCACATGGACCGGGGGCTCCTCGAGAAGGGGATATGCGCTGGTGCCGGTGATCGCAAGGGTGCGGCGGGCGATGGCCTCCCGCCGTGCCGATGCCGCGGCACCGATCGCCCTTTGCGGCACGCCTGCCTGCAGGCTTTTAAGCATCCCGCCCTGCTTCTCGAAATCCTGGAACAAGCGCCACGCCTCTATGCAAAGCTCATGTGTCAGCGCCTCGAAGCTTCCCGCACCGGCAGCCGGGTCGGCGACTCTTGCAAGGTTTGATTCCTGAATCAGAATGGATTGCGTGTTGCGCGCGAGGCGCCGGGCGAAATCATCGGGCAGGCCAAGCACCAAGGTAAAGGGCAGGATCGTAATCGCATCGGCGCCGCCAACGCCCGCGCAAAAGCAGCCCATTGCGGAGCGCAGAATGTTCACCCAAGGATCGTAGCGGGTCATGATCCTGAATGCGGTTTCGGCGTGAAGGCGGATGGGTTTTGGCGCCAGGCCGCAAGCGCTTTCGATGCTGGCCCAAAGGAGCCGCAAGGCGCGGAATTTAGCGAGGCTCAAACATTCATCCGCACCGGCCGTGAGAAGAAAAGCGATCTCGTCCCGCGCCTCTTCAAGCGAAAGCCCCTGCGCCTCAAGGAGGCGCAAATATTCAATGCCCGCCGCAAGGACACAGGCGAGTTCCTGCGCCTCTCCGGCACCCGCTTCATCATAAGGCCGTCCGTCGGCAAGCAAGAGATGCCCAGCAAAACCGGCGCCGCGCAGAAGCGCATGAGTGGCGCAAAGGCCGCGCGGAAGGCCATTGGGCAAGCGGCCGGTGCGCGCGAATTCTCCAAGCGGATCACAGGAGAAATCCACATCGAGCGCAGCCGAGGTCAAACGGCGGCGTTGTGCAATCGCCGCGAAAAGGGGCACAAGCTCCAGCGCCCGCGCACCCGCATCGAGGCGAAGTGCAACACGGTCGAGATCGATCCCGGCGAGCGCGGCATCGAGGTCGCGCTCGCCTGCGATCCGCACGCCAAACCCCCGCGCGGCAAAAGCTCCTGAGACAGCCAGCGTGAGCGCATCGGCGCCGCCATCGAGATCGGCTCTCGCCATCGCATTGGCGGTCTCGGGCTCGGGATGATCCATGCGCTGGGAGATTGCCCAGGGACCCGGCTTTTGCCGCAGCGCCCGGATACCCTCGTGCTTGGCTCTCGGATAGAGCGGTGCGATCTTGAGCCCTTCAAAAGTCGTCGAGATCAGGCTTTCGAAAGTGCGGCCATCAAGAGCCCGTTCGACAAGCCCGCGCCATGCCGCCTCACCGGCGGGCGGAAATAATTTTGCTGCCTCGAATCCGGCCATCTCTACCCCGTTTCCAGCGTCACTCGAACCGCTCCAGCCAGATATAGCCAACCGCCGCCATCGCGAGAATGATTCCATAGGATGCGGCGGGCAGTGCTCAAGCCCGCTTTCGTCCATCCAGCGGATAACAAAAGGCACGAGGGACAGCCAGAACAGCAAGAAAAGGTTGGCCCACAGAACCCGGCCATCGGCCCGCTCGCTAACCTGCAGCATGTGATGGTGGTTGTTCCAAAAATGGCAACGTTCGTGTAGCTCAGCACATAGACAAGGAATATTGGCAGGCTCGGCTCAAGCGCGGCGAAATCGGAGCCGTGCGGCACTTTCATCTCCAGCATCATGACGGTGATGATGACCGCGATGACTCCATCGGTGAAGGCTTCGAGACGGCCCTTGTGCATCGAAGACTACTCTCTTCCGGAGCCGTTGAGACGAGGATTTCGGCACCAAGCGCCCCGCGCCGCTGTTTGCGAATTTAGGGTCCGTTATTTAGGATCCGTTATTTAGGATATTGAGCAGCGCTGGCGCGCCTCTTCATTTGGCTGCATCGATAACGAATTTCTGCATGAATGGCCCAATGTCCGTTCGCGGGCGCCGGGAAGCTCTCGCGCAATTCAAGTCGATATGGGCTTGCGAGAACATCGAAGTTAGAACAACGCCTTCCGGATTGGCCGCAAAGGCATAATCCAAAAGCATTTCGCTCGCCATGAATGGAGGACCATAGGCAAGCTGGGACGCAAGCGCTCCGAGACGGCCGCCGTCGCTCACGAGAAGATGCGACAAGCGCTCATGGGCAGCGAACACGCCATATGTGATGAAAAAAAACTTTGCTTCGCCCGCGAGAGCTTCCTTCACCCGGGAAAGTGATCGCGAAAAAGGATTGTCCAGAAGCTGCGCGAATTTGTAGCACTCTGGCGCCCGCGCTCCAGCGGCGATCGCCTCCGGCGTCCCGGCAATCGAGATGCAGCGCACGTAACCCTTTTCGATGATGCGCTGCAATTCATGCAAGACTGCTGCATCGAGACAATCAAGCGGGCTTGGGTCGTCCAGGGCGAGCACATCGATATAATCTGTCCGCAAGCGCCGCAAGCTCTCGGTGACCGAACCCTCAATTTGCTCTGCGTGGAGCCGCTCCCTATGTAAGGTCCGGCGGCCGCTCCCCCCCGCGCTGCTCAGTCCCGGGAGTGCTTTCGTTATCGCACGGACAGCTGGTTTGAGAAGGCGCACGAAAGGGGAAACAACCGGTCTTGGAGTGCCAAAGTTGGTGCAAATAACCGCGCGTTCCCGGCGGCCGCTCAAGAACTTGCCCAAGATGCCCTCTGCCTCGCCATCGCCATAGGCCGGCGCGACATCATACCAATTGACACCTTTTTCGAACGCGTGGCTGAGCGCCCGCAGCCCTTGAGACTCGGAAACGCGGGATCCAAGCGGTGCGCAGCCAAAGCCGAGTGCCGAAACCTCCCGGCCGAGAGCGGAAGCGAAAACAGTTCTCACGCAAATTTCTCCCGCTTATCCAATACAAACGTCAATGACCCTCTCTTTGAGGCTGCCTCATGCTATAGCTAGCCCCGGTTCCGAAGGCGGAATTAATGCGCCGCGAACGAAAGGCAATCAAAGAAGAGAATATATAAATTTACGCTCACGTGTACATGGCAATTTTCCCCGCACGCTGCTGCGCACAGTCTCCTGCATACACCGCCGATGCAGGCGGCCGCCTTCAAAACGCCATTCGTGCGGCGGTCCACAGCCTTTGGCGTGGCTGGATGGCGCGGTGTGGCGGTATTGAGCGCTTGCGGAGTCTTATCGGCGTAAAGCCTCCAGGGTTCGAGAGCCCAAGATGCGCGGGTGCTGGCTTCCCAAATCGCGCTCTTGGCGGCTGGGGCCGGCATGGAACAGTGAAAATTCCTGTCAGCGCTCTGTGCTCATATTGCGTTTGATCTCTGTTCTGCGATCAGATAACGCCGGGTGAGGTCACAGACAAAAGTGGATGATCCTTGCGGATCGGCCTTTCCTTAGCAAGCCAAGAGAGCAGCAAAATCCCGGACAATCCATGACTCATGTTGCGACGCTCGTCTGCGATCCGGCGGTGCCAGTTTTGACTGGCGGTCTGCTCAGGCGCGCCAGCGGAATTTTGAACAATGGACTCTCATCGGCCTCTTTGCCCCAGTGGCTTGCTCCGGGGATCGCCGCCGATATTTTCTTTGAGCCGCGAGGTGCCAAGATAAGGACGCTTTCGGAAGGGCTGCGCGAGGCTCTTGAGGCCGAGGCAATCGATGTCATCGTGCAAAAGGCACCGGGGCGGCGCAAGAAGCTCTTACTCGCCGATATGGATTCGACCATGATCGGTCAGGAATGTGTCGACGAACTCGCCGCTGAAATTGGTAAATTGTCCTATATTGCGGCTATTACGGAACGGGCGATGCGCGGCGATATCGCCTTCGAGCCAGCCTTGCGTGAAAGAGTGGCCTTGCTCAGGGGGCTCGACCGCGCGGTGATTGACCGCGTTATCGCCAGCAGAATAACCCTGACACCCGGTGCCCGCGCCTTGGTTCGAACCATGCGGGCCCATGGAGCGCACACCGTGCTCGTCTCGGGAGGCTTTTCCATCTTCACAGCCGCCGTCGCCGAAAGGATCGGCTTTCATGAATACCGGGCAAACGAGCTTCTCTTCGACGGGGACGGCAGGCTGAGCGGGCTCATCGCCGAACCCGTCCTTGGCAGCAACGCCAAGCTCGCGGCATTAGAGCAATTGCGCGAAAGGCATGGTCTCTCCGGTGAGGAGATTCTTGCGGTGGGGGATGGTGCCAACGATCTTGCGATGCTCGAAGCCGCCGGTCTTGGCGTTGCCTATCGCGCAAAACCAAAAGTCGCAGCCGCGGCTCACGCAAGGATCGATCACGGAGATCTTACCGCTCTGCTTTATGCTCAGGGCTATCACCGCGAGGAGTTTGCCGAAGATCTTCACGGGCAGACGGATGGGTGTTCCGGCGAACTCACGAAGCTTCCGCGCTCCTGAACACGAAGCTTCCGCGCTCCTGAAAAGGTGTGTATCTCCTGAAAAGGTGTGTACATGCATAGCGTCGATTTGAATTGCGATTGCGGCGAGGGTTTTGGCGCCTACCAGATGGGGAATGACGAGGCGATGCTCGAGATTGTCACGAGCGTCAGCGTTGCCTGTGGCTTTCACGCGGGCGACCCGGAGATCATGGCGCATGTTTTCGCCGCCGCAAAGGCGAGAAGAATCGCGATCGGCGCGCATCCCGGATTTCCGGATCTCTGGGGCTTCGGCCGCCGCAGATTGCCTTTCACCACGGGAGAAATCGAAAGGCTTCTTGCCTATCAGATCGGCGCTGCGCAGGCGCTTTGCCTTTATGCGGGAGCAAGGCTTGGCTATGTGAAGGTTCATGGCGCCCTGAGCAATATGGCGGCAGAGGATGCAGCGATCGCAACGGCCGTCGCGCGGGCGGTCAAAGTGACCGGGCGGGATCTCTGGTTCCTGGCGCCTGCCGGAACCGAATTGGAGACAGCAGGACTGAAGCAAGGCCTCGCCGTTGCCTGCGAAATCTACGCCGATCGCGCCTATACGGATTCCGGCCAGCTTGCCGAGAGGTCGCGGCCCGGTGCCGTGCTGCATGACACAGCCGAAGCTGCCGCGCGTGCTCTTGTTATGGTATCGGAAGGCGCAATCATAGCAGCCTCCGGCAAGCGCCTCGCCGCCAGAATCGACAGCATCTGCGTCCACGGCGATACTCCGGACGCGGCCGTCATGGCGAAGGCGGTGCGTGCCCGCTTGCAAGACGCCGGGATCGTGCTCGCGCCTTTCGCGCCGGTCTAAAGAGCCGCTCATGGCAAATGTGCCGGTGCCTCGCTATCTGATTGCCGGAGAATCGGCACTTGTCGCCGAATTCGGCTCAACAATCGATCCGGAGATTCATGATCAAGTGCTGGCACTCGATGCCGCCGTCCAGCAAGCACAGATCAATGGCGTGACCGAGACCGTGCCAACCTACCGTTCGCTCATGATTCACTTCGATCCGCGGCGCCTCGAAACCGCGGCCCTTATAGGCTTGCTTGCAAGGCTTGATCTCTCATCAAAGCCCGCTGGGAAGCAGCGCCAGCGCTGGTATATTCCTGCCTGCTACGACCCGCCCCATGATGAAGATCTCGCGGAGGTTGCAGCCATTCTCGCATTGCCGCGCGCGCGAATCATCGATCTGCACCAGAGAACGCGCTACCGTGTCTACATGTATGGCTTCGCGCCGGGATATACCTTTCTCGGAGGCTTGCCTGAAGAGCTCGCGATTGCGCGCCGCCCGGTGCCCCGGTCCCCGGCGCCGCCCGGCTCCTTGCTGATTGCTGGCGGGCAGGCGCTGATTGCGAGCTGCGCCATGCCGACCGGCTGGTATGGAATCGGACGCACGCCGGTCAAAGTATTCGATCCGAAGCGGGCGCAGATCTTCCTCGCGGGCATCGGCGATGAGGTTTGCTTTGAGCGGATCGGTTGCGAGACCTTCGATGCTCTAAGTCTTGCCGCTGAAGGAGGAGATCTTGTCGCGCGGCACGAGTCCCTGGATGAGCCTTGAGACGGGCGGACGTTTGCGGGTACTGCGCACCGGGCCGGGTGCCACAATTCAGGACGGCGGACGCTATGGATTTCTTCGCTACGGCGTCTCTCCGGCGGGGCCCATGGACTGGGCCGCCTTCAGGACCGCCAATTTCGCTCTCGGCAACAATAATGACCGCGCGGCCGCGGTCGAAATAGCGGCGGGCGGCATCGAGGTCCTGTGTGAAGGGGCTCCCCTTGCCATTGCCTTCGCGGGCGGCGCTTTCATCTGGCGGCGCGGAGAGGTGGTGCTGCCAAATGCCGCGCGGCTGGTCCTGGCGCCGGGCGAGACGCTCGCGGCGCGGGCAGGCGAGTTTGGCGCTTTTACCTATCTCGCTGTCCAAGGGGGGTTCGATACGCCAGCCGTGATGGGCAGCCGGGCGGCCCATATTCGCTCCGGCATAGGCGGCATTGGCGGGAGGATGTTGATGGCTGGTGATGTTTTACCTGCCGCTTCTGGGGTGCAAAGCGAAGATGGCAAAAACTTCGAGGCACTGATCGATGCGCCCTGGCTTGCCCCAGCGGCGGAACCTTTTCGCGTCGTGCTTGGTCCGCAGGATGATTATTTCACCGCTGCGGCCCTGGAGGCCTTTTTTTCAGAACAATTCACGCTCACGCCCCAGGCGGACCGCATGGCTTACCGTTTTGATGGTCCTGACATTGCGCATGCGCGGGGTTACGACATTGTGTCTGACGGCATCGCGCTTGGCGCGATCCAAGTTCCCGGCGATAAAAAGCCGGTCATTCTCATGGCTGATCGCCAGCCGACCGGCGGCTATCCGAAGCTCGGCCACGTTGCACGCGCCGATATCGGCCGGCTCGCGCAGATGCGGCCGGGCGAGACATGTTCTTTTCGAGAGGCGAGCGCCGCCGAGGCGCGCGCTGCGCTTCTACTGCTTGAGGATGCGATTGAAGGGACACTCCAGCACCTGCGCCCCCTGCGCCGGACACCTACCTCGCAGGCGCTCCTTGAGGCCAATCTCATCGGCGGTGTCACCGATCCGCGGGACACGCTGGCCGGCGGAGAACTTTAAGAGCCCGGGACGTGTCAGGTTCTGGGCTTTTGAGCCCCTTTGCGCAGACGCCAGGCGAGATAGGCAAGCGCGGCAATCAAGACAGCAATGCCCAAGATCGTTCCCCCCTGCTCCAAATTCTTGGCAATTGTCTTAATGCCGGAAACATGCTTGCCGAGATAGAAGCCGGTGAGAGTCCAGACCGAAACCCAAAGGCCGCCCCCGAGCGCATTGAAGAACAAAAAGCGTTTCCATTCCATCTTCGACAGGCCTGCCACGACGCCGTTCAGCTGGCGAAGAACATTGACGAATCTTGCGAAAGCAACGGTTGGCGGACCGTAGCGCGTGAAAAACGCTTCGGCCTGGGCGAGGCGGTCATGTGTGATGCCGATTTTCCCGCCAAAGCGAAGGATGAGGGCGCGGCCGAGAAGTCTGCCGATGAGGTAGCCTATATTGTCGCCGGTGACGGCCCCAGCCCAGGCCCCGAGCAGGAGCGGCGCCAGGGCCAGCTCGCCGCGCCCTGCGAGGATAGAGGCAAAAATCAGCACGGACTCCCCAGGAACCGGAAGTCCAAGAGACTCGAGCGTCAGAATGACCGCAACTGCCGCGGCGCCATATTCATGGACGAAAGGCTCCAAATTCCCGAATAAGTGTGCGATTCCGGCGCTCGCTGGCATTGGATTGTCCTGCTGAGATGCCCTGAGCCTTTTCCATGGTCATGGCGAGGCACTTACGCCGTTTTATGCGGCCTTAGGGCGCAGTGCTTCGACACCTGGCAGCTGCTTGCCTTCGAGCCATTCGAGAAAAGCGCCGCCCGCCGTTGAGACATAGGTGAAATCCCCCATCACGCCAGCCTGATTGAGGGCCGCGATCGTATCGCCGCCGCCAGCGATCGTCTCCAGGGCGTGCGCCTTGGTGAGCGCCGCCGCGATCTTGGCAATCGCGGCCGAGCCGGTATCGAATGGAGGGATTTCGAAAGCGCCAACCGGCCCGTTCCAGACGAGCGTCTCGGATGCCGCAAGAATTCCGGTAACCTCCGCAACACTGCGCGGCCCAATATCGAGGATCATTTGATCCTCGCGCACCGCGCCGGTGCTGACGATCCCGGCCGCAGCATTCGCCTCAAATTTCGTGGCGGCGATTGCATCGATGGGAAGGACAAGCCGGCAATTGGCGGCCTTGGCTCCCGCGATGAGCTGGCGGGCGGCGCCAATGAATTGCTCTTCATGCAGCGATTTGCCAATTGGCTTGCCTTGCGCGGCGAGGAATGTATTGGCCATGCCGCCGCCGACGAACAGACAGTCGACCTTGCGCATGAGATTGCCGAGCAGCTCGAATTTGGTCGAGACTTTCGCGCCGCCGACAATCGCCGCGAGCGGACGCTTCGGCTCCATTAGCATTCTATCGAGCATCTCAAGCTCGAGCTGCATCGCGCGCCCGGCATAGGCGGGAAGCTTATGCGCCAGACCTTCCGTCGAGGCATGCGCGCGATGGGCGGCCGAAAAAGCATCGTTGACATAAAGGTCGCCAAGCCCGGCCAAGGCATTGACGAAGGCTGGATGGTTGCTGGTCTCGCCAGCGTGGAACCTTGTGTTTTCGAGGAGGAGAATGCCGCCATCTTGCAACGCATCGGCGGCGTTTTTTGCGATTTCGCCAACACAGTCCGCCGCGAAAGCGACAGGGCGCCCGAGCTGGCGTTCAAGCTCTGCCGCAACGGGTCTTAGCGAGCTCTCGGGCTCGGGGCCATGTTTCGGACGGCCAAAATGGGAAAGAAGGATGACCTTTGCTTTTTTGTCCGAAAGCTCGCGAATGGTTGGGATGGCCCGCTCGATGCGGGTTGCATCGGTAATTCTTCCAGCTTCCATCGGGACGTTGAGATCAACGCGAAGAAGCACCCGTTTACCCGCGACGCTGGCCTCGTCAAGCGTCCGGAACATCGATTGAACTGCGGTCTTCGTCATAGAAGCTTTCCCATGGCGGCGGCGACATCAACCATGCGGTTCGAATAGCCCCATTCATTGTCGTACCAGGAGACGACACGCACAAATGTCTCTTCGAGCACCTTTGTTTGGTCCATGTGGAAAATTGATGAATGTGGATCATGGTTGAAGTCGGCCGACACATTCGGGCTTTCGGTGAAGGTGAGAATTCCCTTCAGCTGCTGCTCCGATGCGCGCCGGATTGCATCCTTGATTTCTTCGGGGCTCGTCTTGCGCTTGGCAACAAATTTGAGATCGACGATAGACACATTGGGGGTTGGCACACGGATGGCAGCGCCGTCGAGCTTGCCGCGGAGTTCGGGCAAAACAAGTCCGACAGCCCTTGCCGCGCCGGTCGTCGTCGGGATCATTGAAAGGGCTGCCGCTCGCGCCCGGTAGAGATCCTTGTGCAAAGTGTCGAGCGTCGGCTGATCGCCCGTATAGGAATGGATCGTCGTCATGAAGCCGGTTTCGATGCCGATGGCGTCATTCAGGACCTTGGCGACAGGCACGAGACAATTGGTGGTGCAAGAGGCATTGGAGACGACAAGATGATCCTTGGTCAGCTTGTCGTGATTGACCCCGAAGACCACCGTCAGATCGGCATTGTCACCCGGCGCCGAAATAAGCACTCTCTTGGCGCCGGCTTTCAGATGGGCGGCGGCTTTATCCCGCTTTTTGAAAAGCCCGGTGCATTCGAGGGCTATGTCGACTTCGAGTTCCTTATGCGGCAATTCATGCGGATCGCGGATCGCCGTAACTTTGATGGGTCCTGTGCCGCAATCAATCGTATCGTTGCTGACCTTGACGGTGCCGGGAAACTTGCCGTGCACGGAATCAAAGCGCAGCAGATGGGCGTTGGTCTCGACCGGACCGAGATCATTGATCGCGACGACCTCGACATCCTTGCGGCCTGATTCGACGATCGCGCGCAAGACATTGCGGCCTATCCGTCCGAATCCATTGATCGCGAGTCTGATCGCCATATCGTCTCCTCCTGCGGCTGAACCGGCTGAAGATGCGCCTGATCTTCCGGCTTATTTCTGGATGATGGACTGATTAACCTTCACACCGCCGTATCGCGGCGCTGGCCACGGCTTCTGGCGTGATTTTGAAGTGCTTGTAAAGATCCTTATAGGGTGCACTGCCGCCGAAGCCCGTCATTCCGATGAAAATCCCATCTTCTCCAATGATCGCATCCCATCCTTGGCGGACGGCGGCTTCAACACCAATTCGAACCGGGGCTTCTCCGATGACCTTTTGCCGCGTGTCTTCATCTTTTTGCAGGAAAAGATCCATGCATGGGACCGAGATGACCCGCGCTGCAATTCCCCGTTGAGCCAATATGTGCCTTGCCTCGATGGCGAGCGAGACTTCGGAGCCCGAGGCGAAGATTGAAACCTTGGCGGGGCCGCCTTCCGCCGGGACAAGCTCATAAGCGCCCGCGGCGCAGAGATTCTCGGCGGTGAAGGTGCGGCGGACGGGCGGCAGATTCTGCCGCGTCAATGCCAGGACCGAGGGCGACTTTTTAAGTTCAAGCGCAAGCTGCCAGCATTCGAGCGTTTCCGTCTGGTCAGCCGGCCGGAATACGAAGAGGTTTGGAATGGCGCGCAGGGCAGCCAGGTGCTCGACGGGCTGATGCGTCGGACCGTCCTCGCCAAGGCCGATCGAATCATGGGTGAAAACTTCAATCGTGCGAATTCCCATGAGGGCGGAAAGGCGCAGCGCCGGCCGGCAATAATCACTGAACGTGAGAAATGAGGCGCCCGACGGAATGAAACCGCCATGCACCGCCATGCCATTGATGGCAGCCGCCATGCCGTGCTCGCGGACCCCCCAATGGATGTAACGGCCGCCGTAGGAGGAAGGCGAAATCTCTGAAGTCACCGCGACCTTGGTGTTGTTCGATGGGGTGAGATCGGCAGAGCCCGTCACAAGCTCGGGTACTGCTTTTGCCAGGACTTCGAGAACGTTATGGGATGCTTTCCGGGTCGCGATGACGGAAGGATCCTCCGCGAGTTTCCGTTTCAGGTTCATCGCCGTCTCGCTGAGGGCGGACGGCAAGTCACCGCGCAGGCGGCGCTCAAACTCCTCGCGTTCGGCGGCGGGCATTTGTTGCAACGCCGCGAGCCAGGCCGCCCGGCGGGGCTGCCCGCGCCGGCCCGCTTTGCGCCATGCGTTCAAGACCGGCTCTGGAACCGTGAAGGGCGCGTAAGGCCAGTTGAGGTTGCGCCGGATGCCGGCGATCTCCTCCGCTCCCGGGGGGTCGCTGTGGGCTTTCGAGGTGCCCGCGCGGGTTGGCATACCGAAGCCGATCGTGGTCTTGCAAGCAATGAAACTGGGCTTGCCGGCTTTCTGCGCCTCCTCGATGGCGTGCAGGATGGCGGCCGGATTATGGCCGTCGATACGAGTGGTGTTCCAATTGCAGGCTTCAAACCGTTTCACCTGGTCGACCGAGTCCGCGAGGGAAAGAGGACCATCGATCGACACGTGATTTTCATCATGGAAAACAATGAGCCGGTTGAGCCTCAGATGGCCCGCGATTGCGATCGCCTCCTGGCTCACGCCTTCCATCAGATCGCCGTCGGATGCGAGGACATAGGTGTGATGATCGGCGATTTCGCCGAATTGCGCGTTCAGCATGCGTTCGGCGAGGGCCATTCCAACCGCGTTCGCAAGGCCCTGGCCCAGCGGCCCCGTCGTCGTTTCGACCCCGGGTGTGTGGCCATATTCAGGGTGGCCCGGCGTGAGCGAGCCGAACTGGCGGAAGCGTTGCAGCTCGGCCATGGTCATGTGCGGTTCGCCGGTCAGATAGAGCAGGGCGTAGAGCAGCATCGAGCCATGCCCGGCCGAGAGGACAAAACGGTCCCGGTCCGGCCAGCCCGGCTCGGCGGCGTCATATTTGAGCACCTTGGTGAACAGGACGGTGGCGATATCGGCGGCGCCCATGGGCAGGCCGGGATGGCCTGATTGCGCCTTCTCCACTGCATCGACTGCAAGGATACGAATGGCATTCGCCATTTCGTCATGGGTGACTTCTGCTTCGGTTTCAACCGCCGCCATTTACTATACTCCAAGGGAAGCTGCCGGAACGAGGCCAACAGCCAGGCAAGGCGCTGGCTCGCGATGCCGCCGGCAGTCAAGCCCCGCCCCTCCATTTGGCAGCTGCTGGAATGCCTCTGCCCGGGCGAGGCTTCGCCTACGTTCCATCGCGGCGCTCAGCCGCTCCGGACTGCTGCACTTAGCGCGCGGGGGGAGGTTTGTCGACCGGCGCCTTGGCGCACGGCCGAAAAACCTGATCGCTTTGTGGATTAAAACCCTTTGTGCAGGCTGCCTGGAGTTTTTCCCAAATTTTCCCTTTTTGGCTTTTTGGGGGAAAAGCCAGAATTTGTGCGCATGCCAGATTCCGCTGCCGGGATGGCACAAGCTATGCTTTATTTCTTCCAGCCCCGAACGCCGCGCTGGGATCTTAGGATTTCCATTTTTCTGTGTTCTGTTGGATCTAACCTTTTTAAAATCATGCTTTGGATAAAGGCGCTCGCTTCATGCCCGGGGACGCCGCGACAGCCAGATTGCCGGAACGTATCGATGCGGCCTTGCGCCGGCTTTCCGCCGCGCTCGACCGGCTCGAGGCGGCGTGCGAGCGGCGGGCCAAGGCCGACGCGATCCGCATCAATCTTGAGGAGGAGCTTGCTGTCCTGCAAGATGACCGCTCGCGGCTCGCCGTCGAACTCGATGGCGCAGTCGCCCGGGCGAAATCGCTGGAGCTGGCGAATGACGAAGTCGGCCGCAGGCTGAACCAGGCGAGCGCCGAGATCAGCGCGGTTCTGGCCGAGATCGCCGCCCGCGGCGGCTAGGGTTTGGCTCGGCCCGCACAAGGAGGCAAGATGGGGCAAGTAACGGTCACAATCTCGGGCCGCGCCTACCGGCTGGCATGCGATGAAGGCGAGGAAGACCGTCTCGGCGACCTCGCACAATTGGTCGATGCCAAGATCGCGGGGTTGCGCCAGCGTTTCGGCGAGATCGGCGACCAGCGTCTCATCATCATGGCGGCGATCATGCTCGCCGATGATTGGTCGGAGGCGAATGACCGCGCCCGCGAGCTCGAAGCCGAACTTGGCCGGCTCAGGGCGGCGGCCTCAAGCCCCTCGGCGCAGCGCGACGGATGGGCCGAAGAGATCGCCCATTCACTCGGCGAAGCCGCCCAGCGGATCGAGCGTGTTGCCCAGGAGATGAACGATTCAGTTAGGGAGTAAGGCGGCAGGGGAGAGACCGCGGTGCCTGAGGCCGTTGAACGCTGGCTTGGGGCGGGACGCCTCTTTGTTCGGGCGAATGGGCTTGATTTCGAGGTCTTCGAGGCGGGCGAAGGCGAGAGGCTCGCGCTTTTGCTGCATGGGTTTCCGCAGCATGCGGTAAGCTGGCACAATCAAATCCCGGCCCTGACCGGGCTCGGCTATCGCGTGTGGGCCGTCAACCAGCGCGGCTATGGCGGCACCAGCCGTCCGCCGAAGCGCGAGGACTATGGGATCGAGAAGCTCACCGGGGATGCCGCGGGTCTGATCGACGCCTCGGGGGCGCATTCCGTGACGCTGATCGGGCATGACTGGGGCGCGCTCGTTGCCTGGGTTTTCGCCATCCGCCGCATCCGGCCGCTGGAGCGGCTTGTCATCCTCAATGGGCCGCATCCTTTATGCTTCCGCGGCGCGCTGAAGACATGGGAGCAGCGCCTCAAATCCTGGTATGCTGGCTTCTTCCAGCTTCCGCTGCTTCCCGAGCTGCTGCTCACCGCAAGGGATGGCAAGCTCCTTGTCAGAAGCTTGCGCAATGGAACCCGCAACCGGGACGCTTTTCCCGAGGGAGTGCTCGAAATCTACCGCGCCAATGTGACGGCGCCAGGGGCCGCGGCGGCGATGCTGAACTGGTACCGCGCCGCGGCGCGCGATCTCATCAGGGCCGGCGATCTCGATGCAATGGTCGAGACGCCGGCGCTCATCATCTGGGGCGAGGAGGATGTGGCGCTGAGCCTCGCCTGCCTCAATGGCACGGATCGCTATGTGCGCGATCTGCGCATCGAGCGCCTGCCCGGCATTTCGCATTTCGTGCAGGAGGACGCGCCGCAAGAGGTGAACCGGCTGCTCAGGGAGTTTTTGTGAGGGGGCTGGGCTGCTTTCGCGAGTCAGCCGTACAAGTTATGTTCACAAAAGATAGAACCGGCTTGCCGAGACGGCCAAGCCCAGGGATCAATCTGACAGGAGCCGAACAAATTGGATCCAATTGGAGTACACGATGTTCCCCGCTGGGCTTCGCGCATATCATGTGCTTTGTTTTGCCGCGAGTTTGACCCTCATACTATGGGGCACCGCCACCCCAGCGAGGGCTGACAATCCTGATTGTCCGGGCGCAAGAACCGGTCAATCTGTACCGTTTGATGATACAACTGTGGTTTTCGATAGTGTTCCGTCATCATTAAATGAGAAGGCTACTCAAATCACGTACTGCGTAAGGTTTGCCGGCGTTCCTCACGAATACTTCATCGATTGGAATGACGTCGGTTTGAAAGATGTATTCACCCGCAATGGATTCCTCTCTAGCTCATTAACCATCGCGGGCCTTCCGATTATTGGCAGTTCGACGGCCTATGTAGGGGTCAATCGTGTTCCCTTTGCGCTCGGAATTCTGAGAGAGCAAACATTAAAAGACTCCGCGGCGGAGTTGTTTCAAAACGTTTTAAACTGGGTTTCTTCGCGGTTTCACGGTTCTATTTCGACCGTTGTGAGCACTCGCCCGGAGGCGGAGCGGCGAGAGAAGCTCCAGCCCGTTGATCTCGAGTTCACGGCTGAAAAAACGAACGCGGGAGAAGTTACGTTTCGTTTCGTCGATCACGCCAAGGATCGTAAGGCTAGGATCGAATTTGAGCCCCCGGAAGAAATCCGGCAACGGAATGATGATATTCCCAAGGGCGTCACTATCACCCAAGAAGAGGGTGCCCTGCATTACAAAGTTGATCCGGCGACAGCTATACACAAGCGTGTGGCCGTAACTCTTCATAATTCCGATTATCAGAAGATTGCCGTTATTCCCGTTGTCCTATTTATCGACGGGGGTCGCTAGGGTGATTCTGAACATCCTAAAATGGCTGGGCGTCCTTCCCGCAGCAGGCGGATTCGTAGCTAACTTTTTCGACGTCGAATTCATGAAGGAACTCGATCTGCTGCACGGTTTCTATGGATCGCTTCCTCATCTAGCTGGAATCGGCCTCTTCTTCATTGTGCGTGCTGCAGCCACTCGCCATAGCAGCAGTGTGGCTGCTGCCCGTGCTACCCGTGACAGGATGATCATGGGAGCAGCAGCTGCTGTGCTCTTAGTAATGTTGGTGGTATGGACAATGGCTCCCTTGCCCGAGGACCTCTCGCCGCCACTTGTGTTGTGGCGGTGGCGGTTGGCGGCGCTCCTTTATATTTTATTTTATATAGCACTCGGTGGTTCCGAACCGGAATTGTGAGGGCACCGTCCACTTGCCGCAAGAAAGCGCTTCGTTTCCCGCCGCTTAATAGTGCTTATCGGCCTTAGCCCCGCCCCTCTCCCGCCTCCCACAGCGCTTCAAGGCCCACCCGGTAGGTCGGATAGGCGAGCTTGACACCAAGCTCGTCTTTCAGCTTGCGGTTCGACACGCGTTTGTTCTCCGCATAAAAGCTGCGTGCCAGCGGTGAGAGATCGGCGCTTTCGAAATCTTCCGTCGGCGGCGGTTCGACTCCCATCAGCATCGCCGCGAAAGTGATCACATCCTGCGGCGGCGAGGGCGCGTCATCGCTCACATTGAACACATCACCGGGGCCTTGATGTGCGATCGCGGCATCGATCGCCCGCTTGATGTCCTCGACATGAATCCGGTTGAACACCTGGCCGCGCTTGATGACGCGCTTCGCGGTCCCTGCCTTGAGATTGACGAGCGCATTGCGGCCGGGGCCGTAGATTCCGGCAAGCCGCAGGATGAAAACTTTCTTGTCAGGCTCCTTGCCGATCGCCGCCCAGGATCTCTCGGCCTGAAGCCGCGCCAGCGAGCGCTCCGATGAGGGCGTTGGAGTCATCGACTCATCGACCCAGTCGCCCCCGCGGTCGCCATAGACGCCGATGGTCGAGAGATAGATGATCGTCTGCGGGCGCCTCAGCGAGGCGATGCGGTGGCCATACCGCGCCAGCACGGGATCGGAGGAAGAGCCGGGCGGCACCGACACGAGAATCACATCAGCCGCCGCGACACGCTCGGCGATGGCGGGGTCCTCATGCTCGGGAGCGAACACGAATGTCTCAATATTTTCGTTCTTGAGTTCCCCGGCTTTGGCGGCGGTGCGCACCGTCCCGGCGGCGGCCTCGAAGGCGCCCTTCGAATGCTCAAGATAATAGCGGGCGCAATAGCCGAGACCGAATGCGAAGAACTTCATAAAGGCTGGCTTTCTTTCCCGTCACCCGTTGCACCAATTGCAGCCGCCCATTCGGCTTCGACATCTCGATCCCTCTCGAATGGCCGGAAACGCCGTTCGAGTTCTTCCAGGCGCTCCCGCGTCTCAAGCCGTGCGAGCGCCCAGACCGCCATCGCCCGCACGAGAGCCGAAGGGCTCCCGAGCTTTGCGGCGGCGAGCGGTGCAAGCGTCACGTCGCCGCTGTTGCCCGCCGCGATCAGGACATTGCGCGTGAATCGCTCAAAACCTATGCGCTTGACTGGGCTTGCCGAAAAGAGCGCCCGAAAGGCGGCATCGTCAAGGCGGAGCAGACCGGCAATCCTGGGCTCCAGCAATTCCTCGCGCGCCTGCAGTTTGGCCTCGCGCGCGCTTGAGGCGAATTTGTTCCAGGGGCAGACGGCAAGGCAATCGTCGCAGCCAAAAATGCGGTTGCCGATGAGCGGCCGGAAGCCGGCGCCGATATGGCCCTTGTGCTCGATGGTGAGATAAGAGATGCAGCGGCGCGCATCGAGCACATAGGGACGGGGGAAAGCCTGCGACGGACAAATGTCGAGGCAGGCATGGCACGAGCCGCAGCGATCCTTCTCGGGCGTGTCGGGCAAGAGCGGCAGATTGGTGAAAATCACACCGAGAAAAAGCCAGGAGCCAAAATCGCGCGACACGAGATTTGAGTGCTTGCCCGCCCAGCCAAGACCCGCCGCCTGCGCCAGCGGCTTTTCCATCACCGGCGCGGTGTCGACGAAGACCTTGAGCTCGGTTCCCTTGGCTTCTTTAACAAGCCATGAGCCAAGCTGTTTTAGCTTTCCTTTGATCAGCTCGTGATAGTCGTGCCCCCGCGCGTAGACCGAGATATTCGCAGTTGAGCGCTGCGCGAGCCCGGCGAGCGGGTCACCCGCCGGGCCATAGTTCATGCCAAGCAGAATGATGCTTTCCACCTCCGGCCAAAGCTTGCGCGGATCGGAGCGCTGCTCCTGTCTTGCCGCGAGCCAGTCCATGGTTCCCGCGGCGCCCGAGGCGAGCCAGGCCGAAAGCCGCTCCGGCGCCTGCGGAATGGCATCGGGATGGGTGATTTTGCAGACGTCAAAGCCAAGGGACTGCGCCTGGCCCTGCAGCCGCGCCTTGAAAGATTCGCCTAGAAATCGAGATCCGCGTAGACCGGGTCCGGGCAGAGGCCGGGCAGCCGGTCGGCGAGGAGTGTGCGGAAGGAGGGGCGCGACTTGATCCGGGCGTACCAGTTCTTTGCCGTCTCGTTCTCGTCCCATGGCACGTCGCCCAGAAAATCCACGCAGGAGAGATGCGCCGCGGCGGCGAGATCGGCATGCGAAAGCCGGTCTCCGGCGAGCCAGTTCCGGTGGCTCGATAAATAGCTGATATAGCGCAGGTGGGTGCGAAGATTAACCCGCGCCGCATGCACGAGATCCATGTCGGGCCCGCCGCCGCCCTTCTCGCGCGGCATATAGCGCTTATAAACCTTTTCCGTGACGAGCCAATTGGTCACTTCATGGAAGAATTTCTGGGAAAACCAGTCAAACAGCCGCCGCACCTCGGCGCGGGAGCGCGGATCTTCCGGTAAGAGCCGGCGCTTGCCGAGAGCGAGGCCGCGGGTCTCGTCGAAATATTCGGCGATGGGGCCAGGGCCCGAAACGGTCATTCCGGACTCTTCGACGAGAACCGGGGTCTGCCCCGCCGGATCAAGGATCAGGAATTCCCGCCTGCGCTCAAACGGCTTTTCTTCGATGAGCTCCGGCTTGATGGCATATTCGCCAAGAAGCAGCCGGACGAATCGGGAATGAGGGCAGAGGGGATGATGATAAAGCGTGATCATTCGGCTTCTGTTCGGGAGCAATCGGAACGATCGGAAAGGGCAGCCTCAGCACCATAAGACTTTATCCGGCTCAAATGGGGCGCCGCCGAAGCGTCTGCCGACAGATCCCAGCTTAAGGTTAACAATTTGTAAATGCGCCTGAATGAAATGGCCGGGCTGAAGGCTTGCAGCGGACAGCTTGAACGGGAAGCCCCGGCCGCGTATGGGAACGGCCAGCCGGCCCCAGAGGGGCGGCATTGAGAGGAGGGAAATTTGGGTTTTCACCACCATGCCGAATCCGATCCTGCAGCCGCCAGCGCGGCCTGGGCAAAGGCCATTGCGGCGAGCCTCCCCCATCTGCGGGGGCACGCGATCGTGGAGGTGCCAGCAAGCTCGCCCGGCTGGATCGACACGGGGCTCGACCTTCGGGCTGGCGAGGAAGTGACCCTCTTTTCGGCGGGCACGGTGTGGCTTGTGAAAGACCTTGGTATCGGCGTCAATGGCGGCGTTGCCTTATGGTATCGGATTGGCCGCGAGGGCACCATTGCGAAGCCGGCTGGCACGGCCAGCACTTTCCGCGCGGAGCGGGACGGGCGCCTCATGCTGATCACCAAGCCGCCGGGCGAATGGCTTGATGAGACAGGCCGCTTCGACCCCAGCGTTCCGCGTGAAGGCGCAAGCGGCGCGCTCACCGTAGCGGTTCTGGTCTGGCCTGGCCGGGCGCGGGAGGGCCTGGCGAAATTCCGGGCACACGACGAAAGCTCCTATGCGGCCCGCGAGATTGCGCGGCTCGACACACGCCGGCCCCGGCCGCCCGGCTGGCGGCATCTGTGGCGCCTTGGCGAAACCGAGATCTTCCGCGCCGAGCCCGCGGGACTCGATCCCGCGCGGATTTGCTGCCAGACCTCACAAGACGCCGGCATTCTGCAATATCCGGTCGACGTTGTGCTCGACCGGTCGGTGCGCCTCGCCTGGGCGTGGAAGGCGGACGAACTGCCCTCAAAGGTCCGCGAGGACTCCCTGCCAGCGCATGACTATCTCTCGATCGCCGTGGAATTCGATAATGGCCGCGATCTGACCTATATGTGGAGCGCCGCCTTGCCGGAGGGCAAGGTGTTCACGTGTCCGCTGCCCTGGTGGGATAAGCGCCAGACGCATCAGGTTGTGCGCTCCGACCGCGCCAAGCTCGGCGCGTGGCTCGAGGAAGAGCAGGTGGTGCTCGACGATTACGAGCGCGCGATCGGCGGCGCGCCGCCAGCGCGCATCACCGGCGTGTGGCTCATCGCGGTCAGCGCCTTCCAGGGACGCAAGGGGATTTGCAGCTACGCGCGGATCAGGCTCAAGAGCGATAGGGGCGAGGTTTTCATCGGGCCGTGAGATTTGTTGTATGCCGCCCTTCGGCCGGACAAAGATGTTTCACGTGAAACGCTTTCGTCCGGTTGGGGCGGAAATCCTTACAAGCCCGCATACATTCCGCGGCCTTTGGCGATGTAGGATCGCGCGGAAAGCTTGTATTTTTAAGCGGAGGTCAGAAATCTCCGCATTCCCCCGGCTGCCAGATTGTCCGGCCCCGAGGCACCGGCTAGAATCGACGCGCTTGCCGCAAAGCTTCTCGGCGGAAAGTAACCGGCGGAAAGTAACCAGCGTTCATCTCGCGGGCATGAGGTTACCCCCTCGGCACCACATCGACCTTCACATCGACATCCTGCTCGCTCGAGCCGAGGATGATTCCGGCAACGGGAGAAATGTCGGCATAGTCGCGCCCCTTCGCGAGCACGATATGGTCATTGCCGGTCATCATCGCATTGGTCGGATCAAGGCCGATCCAGCCATGCGCCTCGCCGCACCAGACCTCGGCCCAGGCGTGCATCGCGTCGGCGCCTTCGAGGCGCTTCTTTCCGGGCGGCGGAATGGTGCGGATATAGCCCGAAACATAGGCCGCGGGCAGGCCAATGCCGCGCAGCCCCGCGATCATGATATGAGCGAAATCCTGGCACACGCCATGCCGCTTCTCAAAGGCTTCGGACAGCGGCGTCGAGACAATGGTCGCCTTGGTATCATATTTGAAATCGGCCTTGATCCGCCGCATCAGCTCCTTGGCGCCCGCAAGCACGGGGCGGCCGGACGGAAAGCTCTGCCGCGCATAGGCGGCTGCGGCCTCGAAAGGCGGCACGAGACGGCTTGGAAACAGAAAATGAGCGGGTGAATCCTTCTCGATCGAGGCGCTCGCGAAGGCTTCCCGCCTCACCTCCTCGAAGGCGGGTGTCTCCGCCTCGTCCGGGGGACCGGCGCGGTCAATCTCGATGCTTGTGTTGACCTCGACGGCGAGCCTGCGGTGCGCGGTTTCGATTGTGACCATGGTGAGACGGTTGCCGAAAAAGCACATGCGCTCGATGGTCTCCGCCGGCGCCGGCGTGATCCGGAGCTTGCTCGAAAGCACCTTTTGCCCGGGGCCGTCCATCGGCAGAAGGCGCAGCGCGCAGTGCGAGAAGGTGACGCTGGAGCCGTATTCGTAAAGGGTGAGGTGACGGATATCGTAGATCACGCAAGGCCGCTTGATTTGTCTGCCCTCGCCACATGCGGGCCTTGCAGGAAATAGCGCGCAGCGATCGCATCGGCGAGGCCGAGGAGGCTCTGTTCGAAGCCGAGGATTTTTTCATTGTCGAGGCCCGGCGCCGTTGCCGTCGCAACTTCCGCGGCAAGCTGCAGAATGAGGCGGCGCGGCGTCTCCAGCATTCCGTCGTCGCTGAGCAGGGGCAGGGTTTCGAGATGCTCGTCGAGCCGCTCGATCTGGAAGGCAACGGAACGGGGATTGAAAGGATCGAGCACCACGATATCGCGCACCGGGTTGAGCGCGACGCCCATCAGATAGCGCGAACGGTAGGTGATCTGCGAGTCGACGAGATCGAGCAGGGCGTCGAGGTCATCGGCTGGCGCATCGCCAATCGCGAAATGCCGCGCGAAGCGGCAGGTGTTGATGCCCCGCTCGATGCGCCGCCCCGAGTCGAAGAACCGCCAGCCCGCGCCCCGGATCATGTTTTCCTGGGCGAGGCCAGAGACCGCCGCGATCGTCCGCAAGGCCGCATCAGCGCGCTCGAAAGCCTCGGCCTCGGGAAGAGGGCCGGCGGCATCGATGGCGAGGGCACGGTTGAGTTCGCCGAGAAGCCGCCATGTATCGGTGGACAGCCGTTCGCGGATGAAGGACGCGGCGCGGCGCGCGTCGCGCACGAGAGAGGGTGCCGAGCCATATTCCTCATGGCCATGCAAAGCGCTCGCGGCAAGCATCATGGGATTGGAGGCGGAGGGGCGCGGTGCCGCGTGCCAGGCGGCAAGCAGGCTCGTGAGCTTGGAGACTGCCGATTGCGGATTGCCGATCCCCGTGCCAGCCTCGATCATCCGTCCGGCGAGGCAGCGGATCAGCCGCAAGGTCGCTTCCGCACGTTCGAGATAGCGGCCGAGCCAGAAGAGATTATCCGCGGCCCGGCTCGGCAAGGTGCCCATGATGCGGCGGATCCGGACGGTCTCGTCGGTTGGCAGCAGAGTGATCATCTCGACCGGCTTGTCGGCGAGCACCCAGACATCGGCCGACTGGACTCCTTCGCCCATCGACACGGCGCGCGCGTCGGCGCGCCCGGAAATCCGGCAGAAGCCGCCCGGCATGATCTTCCACCCCGAGGGGGTATGAGCAGCATAGACGCGCAGAACGAAAGGCCGCGGCTCAAGCCGCCCTTCATGCCAGATGGGCGTTGTCGAGAGGTTGACGACCTCCTGGCCGGCGAAGTCGGCCCCGCGCTCGGCCATGGCTGCGGCGAGCCGGTCTTTCTCTTCCTGCAAGAGGGTCGCGCCGATGAGCGGCTGGCTGGCGGAAAAGCCGGGAATGGCATTGCCAAATGCCCCGGCGATGGCCAGTTTGTCCATGTCCGCGATGACGGCTTGGCGCTCCTTTTCCTGGCCGCACCACCAGGTTGCGATGTTCGGCAGGCGGAGGTCCTCGCCAAGCAATTTGCGGCAAAGCCTCGGCATGAAGCTCATCAGGGCGGGGGCTTCGAGCACGCCAGAGCCAAGCGCATTGGCGATCACGACGCCGCCCTCCCGCAAGGCATCGATGAGGCCCGGCACACCGAGCCGCGACTTTGCATTGAGTTCGAGCGGATCGGCGAAATCGGCGTCGATGCGCCGCCAGATCACATCGGTGCGCTTGAGCCCGGCGATCGTGCGCACATGCACTTTCCCGTCGCGCATCGTGAGATCGCCGCCTTCGACGAGAAGAAGACCGAGGTAGCGCGCAAGATACGCCTGCTCGAAATAGGTCTCGTTGAAAGGCCCCGGTGTCAAAAGGCAGATGCGCGGGTTCGAGCGCTGCGCCATGGAGGTGAGCCCCAAGCGGAATGCCTCGAAGAAGGACGCCAGCCGCTCGACATTCATGTCGCGGTAGAGGGCCGGGAAAGCGCGCGCGAGGACAAGACGGTTGGCGAGCGCATAGCCGGCGCCTGACGGAGCCTGCGAACGGTCGCCAAGCACCCACCAGCGCCCGTCCGGCCCGCGCCCGATGTCGGCGGCGTACATATGCAGGAATCTGCCGCCCGGCGGCTTTACTCCATGCAAAGGGCGCAGGAACTCGGGGCTGCCGGTGATGACGGCGGCGGGCAGCTCGCCGGTGGCGATGAGCCGGCCCTCGCCGTAGATGTCGGCCAGGACCATTTCAAGGAGTTCGGCGCGCTGCTCGACGCCTTGCGCGATCTCGCGCCATTCGCTGGCCTCGATGAGAATCGGCACATGCGAGAGCGGCCAGGCGCGCTCGCTCGTGTCCCCGTAGGCGCGGTAGGAAACGCCCGTGTCGCGAATATGCCGGTCTGCCGTCGCGAAGCGCCGGTTCATGTCGGCTGGACTGAACTCCATGAGCTTTTCGAGAAACCGCAGCCAATGCGCGCGCGGGCGCCCGTCCCTGCCGATGAATTCATCCGGGATGCCGGGCAGCGGCATATAGCCCGCCGAGAGCCCGGCCACGCGGGCGGCCGCGCCTGGCTCTTCCCGTGCGAGGTTCTGTGCGCCGAGGCTCATCGATTATTGTTGCCTGGGCCGGAAGGCTTTGAGGACCGCCGGATCGGTTTCGATATAGGCGGCGCCGATGAGATCAAGACAGTAGGGTACGGCCGGAAACACCGCGTTGAGGCAGGTCTCGATCGAGGCCGGTTTGCCGGGCAGATTGATCACGAGGCACGGCCCGCGATGCGCGGCGATCTGGCGCGAGAGGATCGCGGTCGGCACCTGTTTCAGGCTTTCCTGCCGCATGAGCTCGCCAAAGCCCGGAAGGAGGCGCGGCGCCGCGGCGAGCGTTGCCTCCGGCGTGAGGTCGCGCGGCGAAGGTCCGGTCCCGCCCGTGGTCAGGATCAAGTCGCAGTGCTCCTTGTCGGCGAGTTCGATCAAAGTGTCGCGCACGGATTCAAACCCGTCCGGGATGATTTTCCGGATGATATGAAAAGGGCTTTTGAGGACCTTCGTCAAATAGGCGGCGATCGCCGGGCCGCTTTCATCCTCGTAGAGTCCGGCGCTGGCGCGGTCGGATGCGGTGACTATGCCGATGATCGCTGTGCGCTGTGTGTCGCTGGCCATTTACCCAACCTTCAAGCTGCATGGACCCGCCGGATGGTCCGGCTGGGTGGCTTATAACGGAAATGGGCACGGGAATTTGCAAAATGTGCCGGCAGCTCCTTTGAGTGAAGCGCATCCTCTTGTTGCCGCGGTGCTTGAAGCAAAAATTCGGCCAATACCCAATCGCACGTCCTGAGATCTATCTCAAGTATAATACGTATATCTCTCGAATATTTTATAGAATTAAAGACAAATATTGCTATCCCTCCGATTAAGAGCGATGCGGGGCGAGGATCACGGAGCAAGAGTACCACTGACGGTGCGTGGCCAGACATCTATGTTTGCCGCCCTGCGCTTATCGAGGCGGCCGAAACCCGGGCACAACCTTAGGCATTGCAAATGACCGTATTTTGAGCGAGCAGTTCACGCTCGCTTGATCCGCCGGGCTCGCGAGAGAGAGTAAAACGCATGAGACCTTAGACGCATGAGACCTTAATGGAATTTGATGCAGTCCCGCAGATAGCTCCAGGGCTTGAATTTCACCAGATCAGCGGCGGCATACTGAAAACCGGTCTTGGCCAAGTTCACCCGGTGGCCGTAAGCACGCGAAGGCGCGTCTATTCACATCGCTTGTTTATACCTGGGCGGGAGCAAATTGATGCTGTATCCAGGTGATTGCGGATATTCCAGCCATAATAGGGGTGATAGGGGAAGCATCTCGCTCAGCTGGTTGTCTTCTGATGGGAGGTCGCATGTTCAATGGCTTCATACTTGGTATCCTGACGACAATCGTCCTGGCCGTCCTGGCTGCCTACCTTATCGTAGAAAATGGTGTCGTTCCCGCTGGTGCCGATGCGGGGCCCGTACCGCTGGAAGAATGGGCCGCGAAGAGCTCGCTTCACGCGACGTTAGCCCGTGAGGCTCCCAAAGGCCCCAACCCCATCGCTCTAACGGACGAAAATCTGATCGCCGGAATAAAGCTGTATGGCCAGCATTGCGCGGTTTGCCATGGCACGGCAAAGGGCGATGTTTCGGCCACGCCAGTGGCGAAAGGCCTTTATCCAAGACCTCCACAGCTGGCGATGGAGGGGGTAGAGGACGACCCGGAAGGCTATTCTTTCTGGAAGATAAAACATGGCATCCGCTGGACAGGGATGCCCTCATGGAAAAGCATTTTGAGCGACGCACAGATCTGGACGCTTGCCTTGTTCCTCAAGCACATGGACAGACTGCCGCCTGCCGCAGAAGCGGAGTGGCAGAAGGTTCAGAACTAGGCTGGCAGCTGGCAGGAACCGGCTCCAGAATACAAGCAGGCGCAGAGCCGCCGCTGCGGCGTGCGCCGCATATGCCAGGAGATTTGCCGCGCTCTCCATTTGGAAGTACCCCGCCCCATCCCCGGAATCTCGCGCCGCCGGAATCTCGCGTTAATTGAATTCATCGGGGGAGGGCGGGATCGGCAGGACCGCGATGCCTTCCTCGATCAAGGCGCGTGCTTCTTCAACATTTGCCTGGCCATGGATCGGGCGTTCCTGCACGAGACCATCATGAATTTTGCGGGCTTCCTCCGCAAAGCGGGTTCCCACATCCTCGGTCTCTTTCAAGATATACCGGCGGAAAGCGTTGAGCATGGCGCGCGCTTCGATGTCGCGCGGATCGAGGAGTGCGACGTTGGAATTTGAAGGCGCTTGGGAATTTGAAGGCACTTGCCCTTGCGCGACAGGCTTGGTTTCCTCAGTCCCGCTCCGGCTCGCAATTGCCGGGGACATGATGGCCTTTGTTACATCTTTCGCCTGGCAAAGCGGGCAAAGAATGCGGCCGGACTTCGACTGCGTCTCAAAAGCCTCACCGCTCTGAAACCAGCTCTCGAATTCATGGCCATGCGCACAACGCAGGGCAAATTTGATCATTGGGTTTCGCCGGCCAGGAGCAGGTCAAGCTTGCCGCTCAGGGCGAGTTCATGCAGCTCGTCGCAATCAGCGACATGAACGCCGTCGAAGAAGATCTGCGGCACCGTCGTTCGGCCATGCGCCTTTGCCGCCATTTCCCGGCGCGCTTGCGGGTCGCCATCCACCGCGATCTCGGTGAAAGCCAGGTTCTTCTGGCGCAACAAGTCCTTTGCCCGGCGGCAATAGGGGCAAGCCGCCGTCGTATAGATAGTGATTTCTGGCATCGAGTTAACCTTTCACGAAATCTTTATATGGGAAATGCGGCCGGGCTCGCAACATGCCATATGCGCGGCTGGAGGGCGTAAGACGCGCGCTGGACTGGGGATTGCCGTTTCTGTGGAGTACCGGAATCTCCCTGGCCGGCGTCGACAATGGAAAAACAGATCATATATTTCGGGCGCTATCATACCGCTTGCTTAAATGGTGGTTAAGCACGAGCGGTCCCGCGAGGGATCCGAGAGGAGCAATGAGATGAATAGCGACACCGGAATGTCATATCAATCATCCCCGGGCCGTCCCTCGGGAGAAACGCATTGGCGTTCGTGCGCGGCCGGCGAGCCTTGGAAACCCATTGAAATCCTCGCAATGGTTTTAGGCTTCATTGTTTTTTGGCCGATCGGTCTTGCCATCATCGCCTGGAAATATTGGCAAAGGAAAACCGGCTATCCCGGTGACATCGTTTCTTTCAGCCGCGAAAAATGGAACGCGAACTGGGGGTGCGGCCGCTGGAGTTTTACCGAAAACCAGTGGCCCCGTCCTGGCTTTGGAACGACGGGTAATCGCGCATTTGATGAGTGGCGCGCCGCCGAACTCGCGCGGCTTGAGGAGGAACGGCAGCGCCTTGCCGCCGCCGAGCGGGAGTTCGCGGAATATATGGAAAATCTCCGCCATGCCAAAGACCGCGAGGAATTTGAGCGCTTCATGAATCAGCGGCGCGAAAGGCAAGGGCGTGTTTGAATTTCGTGCCCGAAGGCACGAATGAGGTTCCAGACGGGATGAGCGGCAAATGCGGCCCTCGCGTTGCGCTTTCGCCTGGGTGCTTCTTCTATTTGGCCGCAGGGATTGGTTGGTGAGAGGAGAGCTTCTCGTGCGCCGGGAAGTGCCGCTTGACCGGAGGGAACAATTGATTTTATAAGATCAAGACGGAAAAGCCGGATATGACCTAGGCTTAGCCAAACCCCGCCCCAGGCGTTGAAAGTGATCTTCCCGTGTTAAAGAGGATTAAGCTGCCGCTGCTGCACAAAAGCGAAGCAAGCTCAGTACTCGTGGCGAGGAGAACTTCGGCGAAACATTGCGTGCTGTGCTATGCTGTGCGGCTTATACGGTACGGAGGTATTGCGGGCGGGTAAGCACTGAAGCGGGAAGTTTATAACAACAGATCTCATAGGAGGAATTCATGGGTGAAATTCTTGAAATCGCGAGCTTCATGGCAACGCCTCTCGGCGCCGTGTTGTCAATTATCGGCGTTGCGGCCCTCTATTTCTTTGGCCGCTGGGTTCTTGCCGATTAAGGCTTGATAAGTCTTTCAAATCAGGCCTCGCGAGTGGCACCTCTGCGCAGGGCAGCGGCCATCTCAAGTTCCCGAAGCCATGCGCGGCGGGATATGGGAGATGATGGTCACCTGCAGGAGTTGATGTCTTTGCTTGTGCCCTTGTTAAGTGTTCTACATATTATCAAAGGCACGCAAAGGCATTAAGTTACAAATCGGTTAGGCCTGGCGGAAAGTTATCAGCGTTTTGGCCGCGGCCATGTCTGAAATGCTGGTGATTTTGATATCGCTTCAGTCCGCGGGCTGAACAACAGGGCGGCAAGCGCTAGTGCCCGGGAAAGTGAGGTTATTTCGCGCGGTAGGCGCGGGCTCACGCACGAAACACGACAGTTGCGGATACATAAGAAACTGCGGATACCTAATCTGCAAGGTTATATGGTGACGTGCTGGAATGACGTCGCGCACAGGTGACAAAGATCCATGGGGGAGGAAACCTTTGGGCCAGGAGTCGTTGACCAGGAGCGGGGCTAAACAAATTCAGATGTTTGGCGGTTTGCCAGCTCCGTCTCAATCGTCTCCAAGCCGCGAACGAACATCGCAAGTCCTTGCCCCGCCTCTCAACGCTAGCGACGGTCCTGCTAATGCAGAGGCGGGACCCCAAGGCCGGATGGGCAGCGATTTCGCTCTTGTGTCTGAGGCCTGCGAGCGTACCCAGCCGGTCTTCCCTGTCAATATTGCCATCGCCGACAAGAACCCGATGGTTTTGAGCGCATTGGAAGCGCTTCTCACCCGCGACAGGCGTTTCAACCTATTGCTCATGACAAGTAACGGGCTGCAGTTCCTGAATTCACTGGCCCATCTTCCTGTCAGCCTCGGGGTCATCGGATGGGAATTGCCGCCGATTCGCGCTCCTGAAATTTTGCAGGTGCTGGCAAAACGCGAAGGCGCCCCGAAGATCGTGGTTTACAGCGGAACCAGGGATGGCCGTGCGCCAGCGGAAACATTGCGCCTTGGCGGGGCAGGTTTCGTAAGTAAACTTTCTCCGCCCGAACGGCTGCTGGAAGTTTTTGCGGCGGTTGCGGCTGGCGATATGGTTTTTCCTTTTGTGGATATTCAAAAGGTCCGGCCAAATCCCCTCACCAGCCTGACTCATCGCGAACGGGATCTTCTCGCAGCCTTAGAGTCTGGCCGCAGCAATGCTCAATTGGCGCGGGAATTCGGCGTGTCGATCAACACGGTCAAGTTCCACTTGCGCAATCTATTTGGCAAACTTGATGTCCGTAACCGGACACAGGCTATCTGCCTCTATCTCGAAACAAAACGCTAAAAGCGGTACCTTGCCCCTTGCCGGGGCCGTGCGGCAAATTTATAAATTCGCGCCATCCGGGGGACCTCGCCTTGTCCCCATTTGAGGGTAGTACCTCTCCCGGCGCACGGTGTGGGCTGACCTGAGGAGGGCCCCCGCTGACCGGATGCTTTCAGCTGGCGCAAAACCAGCATCGGAGAAAGACGCGGCAGGCGGCGGAAGGTGAGGGTAGCAACGGCGCAGACGGGTCCCGGTAGCTCAGCAGGATAGAGCAACGGTTTCCTAAACCGTAGGTCAGGGGTTCGAATCCCTTCCGGGACGCCAGTAAAATCAAGTAGTTAGTGAGGAAATCAAAAACCGCTGGCGCTTGGGTGCCGCGTTTGCGGGATGCCGCCAAGCCTCGCTGTGAAGTACCCTTCGGGGAGGAGGGCGGCCCCTGATCTTAGGAACGTCTCCAGATCGGGGGCTTTCTGTAGCCGAACCATCCAATTCTGGGATCAGACGGCTGCTGCGCCTTGGCATAGTGATTTGCATTCAGCACCTAATCGAATTCAGGCGTTGATATGCTGCGTTTTGATTTTGGATCGTGCGGCGCCTCACGAATATAAATGCTTAGCTGGTCCGGGAGGATCGGACCAGGAGAGTTTTGTTTTCTGACAATTTAACTCAAATAGGTGATGACCATTGTAATATTTTGAATAGAAATTCCGACATGCCATAGGCATGGTTGGCCGCCGTCCTTTCCTCCCCCTCATACGGCTGCCAGCTCGGTAAGTGCGTAAGATAGGTAATGCTGCACATGGCCCCTGATCTGGTTTCAGCCACTGGATCAGGGGCTTTTCGCGTCCCTTCAGCAGTCGCCAATCTGTCACCGCCAGTCTGCCACCAGATCATAAGTATCCCTTTTTCTGGGCTTCCAAGACCTCTATCTTGGCTTTAGCCAGCATCTTGGCAGATTGCGTAGCCAGGCTCATTGAAATGTCGTGGGCACCACTGGCAAGAATGAGCAGCCGCACTGCGGCGGCGAAACGCAGCTTCCATGAAAAGCGTAACAGCCATAAGTAGACAGCCTCGCGGGCGCTCACGCCAATTCCCTCAAAATATATGTATTAAATAACATCATTACACATTTACAATATTTATTAAATTAAATTAATTTACATTATACATCATTTGTTTGTCACGCTGACCTCGCCCGCCCTTGCTCGCGAATTGAACATCGTTTCGTGAACAGGGAATGCCGGCTTTCGCTATCAAGCCGGATCTCCCCAAGCCGGTCGTCATCAAATCGCGAAATATATTCAGCAGCCATTTCGAAGCGAGGCTGAGGCGGCGGCGCTTCCGCCTAGATTGCGGAATAATACCCCGCCATTCAAAAAGATTTTCCTTTTTGGGACTTTCCAGCCGTCTCGATGATGTCATAAAAGTTTCAAAAAAGATTTGAAAATCAGGAGAAGGGTTGTGGTGAGTCCGCGCTCGGCAATGCCAATCGGCTTGCCGCCAAAGTGGGCTGCGCTGCCCGTGCAGGATGGCTCAGCCGGGACGGTTTTTCCGTTTCAGGAACGGGTGCCTTGGATAGGGGGCGACCTGCAGACCCTGCGCAACACCGTGTGTGGTGCACCGCCGGATCTCCCTGGCGGTGAGCGCTTGCTGCTGCGGCTAGCCGACGGCGACCGGCTGGCGGCGCGGTTCGACCGGCCGGCAAACCGGTCTGCCAGACCGCTCATCGTGGTGGTGCATGGCCTCACAGGCTCTGAGGCAAGCGGATATGTGGTGGCGAGCACGCGGTATCTGGCCGCCCAAGGCTGGCCGGTCTTGCGGCTGAACCTGCGCGGAGCTCTCCCGTCGCGGTCTACGGCTGCCGGGCAATACCACGCCGGGCGGACTGAGGACCTGGCGGAGGCCTTGCGTGACCTGCCGGCTGATCTTGCCCGGCATGGAATCGTCCTTCTCGGCTATTCGCTCGGCGGCAATCTCGTGCTGAAATTTATGGGCGAAGGCGGGCAGGGCCTTCCGGTGTTGGCCGCCATCGCAGTATCCGCCCCGATTGACCTTTCCGCTGCTTGTGCCCAGATGATGACCCGGCGCAACGTGCTCTATCACCGCTCCATGCTCGATGCGATGAAACGAGAGGCGCTGGCGGCGGGGGCGGGCGTGAGCACCGCCGAACGGGCCACCATCGCCGCTGTCCGCAACGTCTACGAGTTCGACGACCGGTTTATCGCACCTCACTTCGGTTACCGGGATGCCGGGGAGTATTACGAAAGCAATGCCGCCAAGCATTTCCTTGCTGGCATCAGGAGGCCAACGCTTGTTCTGCACGCATTGGATGACCCTTGGATTCCGGGGGCGTGCTACACCGCGATCGATTGGCCGCGCTTGCCAAGGATCGAGACGGTGCTCACCCTTCGCGGCGGGCATCTCGGCTTCCACGGCCGCGGCAGCCGCGTCCCCTGGCATGACCGGATGACGGCTTGGTGGCTCGCGCGAAAGTTCCGGATAGGGCCAACTTAGAGGAGGCCCGGCATGGGTGCCCGGAGTGCTGAATCGCCGCCCGGATGTCTCCAGGCGCATCAAGATTTCTTAGGAGACACGTCCGCGGCCAGGCCGGATAGCTTTGCTCAGACTCGAATGATTGAGATATCGGAGAGCTGCCGTTAAATGAATTCGTAGCCCCCTAACCTCCCCTAAACATTGTAGCCGCGATGCAATATTCCGCTGGGATCTTTTTGCCGCTTAAGATGCCGCCGATGCTGCGCATGGTTATGGCCGGATTAAAACTGCCGGCTGAGGCATGACCTTTGGGATCCGGCCATATTCGTGATCGTTTGAAAACACCTATCCGTCCCGCAATCCTGCTCTTAAATTCCGGAGGAGACTTTTATGCCCGATATCCGTGTCATCTGTGCCATAGGAAGACGCGGGCAACTCGGGCTCAAAGGATGCCTTCCTTGGGAAGGCAATCCGGGTCCAGAATATAGAGCAGATGTCCAGCGTTTTTTCGATGTGACGCGCGGCCATGTCATTGTTGCCGGGCCGCGTACCATCGCTGCCTTTCCGGATTGGGCGCGCTCTGACCGGACATTGGTGGAAATCCATGCTACGGATGCTTTAGAGCCGATCCTCCGGCGTTATTGCGACCGCGTTATCTTTATTGGAGGCGGGCCGCCCGTTTGGAACGCCTATGCGCATCTTGTCCAGCATTGGGATATTACGCGGCTTCCTTATGATGGCGAAGCCGATCGTTATTTCGATCCCAACTGGTTATGCGCGGGCTGAGCGGCTCCGCTCAGGCCCACATGCTCCGCGCTGGCCTTCGATATGGATGCAAGAGCAGCGGTAATCCGGTTCGCTGCCACCCGCGAGAGGAGGTCTTAATCAGCCTTCGACCTCTGTCTCGGGCCGGTCGCTGCCCGCCGAAGGCTCGGTGTGCCAATGGCCCTCCTTGTCCTCATATGAAATGTCGGTGGTTTCTCCGGGCAGGGCTTGTTCCCTTGCTGCGCGGTCCGCCGCTTCGCGCGCGGCCTTATGGGTGGGAAATGTCTCCGAATATACCCCATTGACCCGGTATGCCCAGCCGCCGTCATGTTCGACAACATCATAGACTACTTTTGTCATCTCTCGCTCCTGAGCTCCGCCAGAAGTGCATTGTAAGCCGTCATGCCAAACTTGCTGAGGACATATATGAAACGGTGCTAGAGATTCCAGCGCCAGTCACGAACCTCTGGCATATCGTCGCCGTGCTCGCTGATATAGAGCCTGTGGCGCTCCATCGATGTCCAGTAGCGGGCGGTTTCCTTTTCAATCTGGCCGCGGAGCCGCGGGATACGCAGAATGGCGTCCAGAGCGAGCTGATAGCGGTCAAGATTATTGAGGACGACCATGTCGAAGGGGGTTGTGGTTGTGCCCTCCTCTTTATAGCCGCGCACATGAATATTGTGATGATTGTGCCGCCGGTAAGTCAGCTTGTGAATGAGTGAGGGATAGCCATGGAAGGCGAAGATCACCGGCCTATCCTTGGTGAACAGTTCGTCGAAGTCCTGATCGCCGAGACCATGAGGATGTTCGGATTGAGGCTGGAGGACCATCAAATCCACTACATTGACAACACGGATGCGGATATCAGGGATATAGCTTCGCAAGAGCGTGACGGCTGCCAGCGTCTCAAGGGTAGGCACGTCTCCCGCGCAGGCCATGACAACGTCAGGGTCACCTTCATCATTGCTGGCCCATTGCCAAACTCCGGCGCCCGCGATGCAGTGCCGGACGGCAGAATCGATGTCAAGCCACTGCCATGCCGGCTGTTTGCCCGCAATGATCAGATTGATGTAGTTGCGGCTGCGCAAACAATGATCCGCGACCGATAAAAGACAGTTGGCATCGGGCGGCAGATAGATGCGCACGACATCGGATTTCTTATTTGCAACATGATCGATAAAGCCGGGATCCTGATGCGAAAAGCCATTGTGGTCCTGCCGCCAGACATGTGACGTGAGTAAATAGTTCAAAGATGCGATTGGCTTGCGCCACGGGATCGTGCGCGTCACTTTCAGCCATTTCGCATGCTGATTGAACATGGAATCGACGATGTGGATGAAGGCCTCGTAGCAGGAGAACAGGCCGTGGCGGCCCGTGAGGAGGTATCCTTCGAGCCAGCCTTCGCAAAGATGCTCGCTCAATACCTCCATGACACGGCCGTTGGCGCTGAGATTGACGTCAACCGATTCGATATCCGCCATCCATTCCTTATCGGAGACTTCATAGACGGCGTCGAGCCTGTTCGAGGCAGTTTCATCTGGACCAAAGAGCCGGAAATTCTGTTTTCCGAGATTGAGCTTCATGACATCGCGCAGAAAGGTTCCGAGAATCCGCGTCGCTTCCGTTTGCACGCAGCCGGGCTTGGGCACGCTCACGGCGTAATTATGGAAGTGGGGCATCAAGAGAGGCTCCAGCAATTCGCCGCCATTGGCATGCGGATTGGAACCCATGCGGCGATGGCCTGTTGGCGCGAGCGCGGCGAACTCTTCGCGGAATTTTCCGCCTTCGTCGAACAATTCCTCTGGCCGGTAACTTCTCATCCAGTCTTCAAGCTGCTTGAGGTGTTCGGGATTCTTGAAATCCGTGAGTGGAACCTGATGGGCGCGCCAGGTTCCCTCGACCGGCTTGCCGCCGACGAATTTCGGCCCCGTCCATCCCTTGGGCGTGCGGAACACGATCATCGGCCAGCGCGGACGCTCCGGGCCCTTCGTTTGATGGCAAGACCGCGCCTTGTCCTGAATCTCGCGGATCCGCGCCAGAACCAGATCGAGTGTACCGGCGAGAGATTGATGCAGGATGGCGGGATCATCGCCTTCGACAAAATGCGGGTCGTAGCCATAGCCGCGCATGAGTTCCGTCAGTTCCTGGCGGCTGATGCGTGCCAGCACCGCTGGATTGGCGATCTTGAAACCATTGAGGTGAAGGATGGGAAGAACAGCTCCATCGCGCGCTGGATTAAGAAATTTGTTGGAATGCCAGCTTGCGGCCAGCGCTCCCGTCTCCGCCTCGCCATCGCCAATGATACAAGCAACGATTAGACTCGGATTGTCGAAGGCGGCGCCGTAAGCATGGACGAGAGAGTAGCCGAGTTCGCCACCCTCGTGAATGGAGCCGGGCGTTTCCGCTGAGACGTGGCTTGGAACGCCGTAAGGCCAGGAGAACTGCCGGAACAGCCGCTGCAGCCCGTTACGGCTGCGTTCAATCGCTGGATAGCGCTCGGTATAGGACCCTTCGAGATAGGTCTGCGCCACAAGCCCCGGGCCGCCGTGGCCGGGACCAATGACATAGATCATATTGAGATCGTTCTCTTTGATCAGCCGGTTGAGATGGACATAGAGAAAGTTCAGCCCTGGCGTCGTCCCCCAATGCCCGAGCAAGCGCGGCTTGATATCGGAAAGCTTGAGCGGGGTCTCGAGCAGCGGGTTGTCTTGCAGATAAATCTGCCCGACCGAGAGATAATTCGCCGCGCGCCAATAGGCGTCCATTTTCTTGAGGAGATCAGGCGGCAAGGGATCGGGCATCGGGGTCTCCGGGAGCGGCGCGCCTTTAGGCTAGGCGGGTGGTTGCGGGTTTTCAACCTTATCCAGATACCAGGGGATGTTGATGACAGTAAGACGCGTGCCGCCGTGCTTCAACAGCTGAGACCGCAGGCAGCCGGCGCGGCGGGTATGAAGGCGGCGGGTATGAAGAAGGTGCTGATACCACCTTTGTTTCACGAGTTCGGACGCTGGGGGGAAAGGCGCCGCCATTGTTCGGATAAGCGCGGATCGTCTGCCAATAAGAGACGAAGAGAATC
>Ga0070737_10001112_pt1 | contig 41811 bp, 41 predicted proteins | sample Coa_R1_10_FD_66438 | JGI IMG/M metagenome (GOLD analysis project Ga0070737, IMG submission 66438) | Surface soil microbial communities from Centralia Pennsylvania, which are recovering from an underground coalmine fire - Coalmine... | ecosystem: Environmental > Terrestrial > Soil > Unclassified... | reverse complement strand
GGAGACGTAGCGTTCGAGCAGCGCCGGAGAAACACCCAGAACGTCAGCGATATTGTCAAAACCGTTGGAGGAATCGTCGGCGGGGAGCAGCGTGGCGGGGTCCACTTGCACGCCCAGCAAATCGCGAATGGCGTTGGCGTACTCAGCGCGATTCATGCGGTGGAGCGGCGTCCGGCCGGGGTTCGGGTGCGCGGCGGCGGCGCGATCGAGCGAATCTTCGAGGGCGCCGGCAAAGGCGTCCAGGGTTTTGCGATCGGGCCGGCGGGCGCCGGCCGGCGGCATCATGCCGGCGCGGAGCTTGCGCACCACCTTCTCCCAGGTTTCGGCGTCGCGGCCGGGATGTTCCAGGTCCAGTTTGTCCAGCGCCAAGCCGCCCGTATGCAGCTTTTGATTGTGGCAGACGATGCAGTATCGATTGAGCAACGCCTGAGGGGCGAGACCCTGGCCCGAGGCGGACCACACAGCCGCTGCCGCCAGAGCAAGCACAGATCGTAAGGCGCGGCGCTGCATTACCGGGATACCGCCGTGGTGGCTTCCGCGTTGCCCAGCAGTTGCTTCAGCAGCGCGATGGCCTTCGGCTTGGCTTCGGGAGGCCGGATCGCCAAAAAGATTCCCTGCGCGAAAATCATCGGCGTGCGACCGGCAATATCTTTCACGTCCAGTTTGGCGCCGCGATCGGCCAGGATCTGAATGATGGAGACCCACCCGCGATTGGCCGCGCCGTGCATAGCGGTCAAGCCGAGCGAGTTGGCGGCGTTCACGTCCGCTCCGCGATCGAGACACAGCTTGACGGCCTCCACGTACTCCTCTTCGCTGTGACTGAAGGTCTGGCCGGGAATCCAGTTGATGCCCGAGGCAGCCATGAGCGCCGTGGTCCCCTGCGCGGTTTTGATATTCGGGTCCGCGCCGTTTGCGAGCAGCAATCGCATCACCTCGATATCGCCGGAAAGAGCGGCACGGATGAACGGCGTTTGGCCGTCAAAGTTCACCCAGGATCCATCGAACTGCATCAGGCCGTGCACGGGTACCGTATCGGTTCTGAGGTTCGGATCGGCCCCCTTTTTGAGCAGGGCTTTGATGAGGTCCATAGGGTCGCGCCCGTCGGTAGGAAGATCGCCGTACTTTTCGTGATTGAAGTTGCGCAGATCGATGGCGGCAAACAAGGCGGCGCGACGATAATCGTCGGCGGCGTTCGGATCGGCGCCGCGTTCGAGCAACTCGCTCGCCAGCCCCACCTGCCCGTTGAGCAAAGCAATCAGTAACGGCGAGGTGTGATTGCCCGAGGATCGATTGATATCGGCTCCGCGGTCGAGCAGCAGGCGGGCCATCTCGGAGTTGCCGTCGCGCACCGCAAACAGCAGCGGCGTCATGCCGCCATCGGCGGTGGGCAAGGCGCGCTGCCGGACGATACCGGTTCCGAAGGCCGCGCCGGGGCGCGCCGGCACATACTCTCCCTTAGGCATGGTTACTTTGGTGCGCGCGTCGATTGCAGCGCCGCGGGATAGTAGCAGCTTCACCACGGCGGGATGGTTTTCGAGCACGGCCCACATGAGCGCGGTCTGCTGGCGCGCGGTTTCCCGGGCGTTGACATTGGCGCCGCGGTCGAGCAGCAATTCGACCGCATCCGCATTACCGGTTCGGGCGGCCGTCATCAGCGCGGTTTCTCCGCCCGGATGGGCGCTGTTCGCATCGGCCCCGGCGTCCAACAGTAAACGGAGCATGGCGGCATTTCCATTCATGGCGGCGAGGGCGATGGGAGTGATGCCGTAGCGGTTAACGGCGTTGACATCGGCGCCGCCCTCAATGAGGGCTTTGGCCGTTTTGAGATCGTTGCCGCGCACCGCCCAGTGCAACGCCGTGGTTCCATCGGGATCGGCGCCGGCCGCCAAGGCCGCGCCGGCACATCCCAGCCAGGCAATCAGAAGCCCAACCGCGATTTGGCGCAAGTTCCCCTCCGAACGCGGTTTCGCCTTTGGGCGAAACGGTTTCCTTATTCGACCATTCCCGCGAGTCAACGTCAAGCCTTTGATTTGTCCCGCCTGGCGGTGGATAATGGCTACCTATGCGACACCGTCCGCCGCGACACCGCGCGCCCAGCTACCAGGCTTGCCTGAGCGCGGCAGTGGCTGTAGCGATCGGGTTGTTTCTGTTTTTCGCCGATGCGCAGCCGCGCGCGGGCCAAGCCGGCAAAGCGCCGCCGAAAGGGGCTATAGAAGGCCGGCTGACCTGGTTCGACCGGCAGGGCAAAATAGTGGGCACCACCGGCGAACCCGGGATCTATCGGACCTTGACGATCTCGCCCGATGGCAAGCGGGTGGCGGTGGAACGGAACGATCCGCGGACGCAGAATCGCGATATCTGGGTATTCGACAGCGCGGGCGGCAACGCGATCCGGTTGACGTCCGATCCGGGATGGGATGCCTTCCCGACCTGGTCGGCCGATGGCAGCCGGATCGTGTTCACCTCGAACCGCAGCGGCGTGTACAACCTCTACGAGAAGTCCGCGACGGGCGCGGGAAGCGAGCAGTTGCTTTACGCATCGATGGAAGGAAAGGGACCCACCAGTTGGTCGCCGGACGGAAAGTATCTGATCTACTACAGCCTCGGCCAGCCTACACACTTGCGTCTGCTGGCGGCCTCAGGCCCGCCGGACCGGCAACCGGAGCCGCTGGTCGATCCGCAATTTAGCAGCATCACGGGGAGGTTTTCTCCCGATGGGCGCTGGATCGCGTATACCTCGAACGAATCCGGCGCGAACGAAGTTTCGGTGCGGCCGTTCGATGGGGCTACGGGAAAGACCGGCGCTCCGCTGGTGGTAACTCACGGAGGAGGGCGCACGCCGCTGTGGCGTGGAGACGGCAAAGAACTCTTCTATTTCGATGGCGAGGGCAATGTGACCGCGCTCGAAGTAGACGCGGGCGAAACGTTTCGCGCGGGAACTCCGCAGCGCCTCTTCAAAGCGCCCGCCGGCGTGGTGTTCTGGGACGCGGCTCCGGACGGCATGCGTTTCCTGATGCCGGTTGCCGGCTCTTGAGCGATTGGGCGCGGGCCGCTGAACAAAACCGGCACGGACCCCGCCACCGACGCCTACGACACGATCGATTGGCTGGTGAAAAACACTCCGGAATCGAACGGGCGCGTGGGCATGATCGGTTCTTCTTACGAGGGCTTCACGGCGGTCATGGCGCTCGAACCGCATCCGGCGCTCAAAGTGGCCGCGCTTGAAAGCGCAACGGTGGAAGGCTGGATGGATTACATCAAGGCGACGCAGACGATTTATCGCTCGGTGGGACCGCGCCAGCGCTGTATGGTTGCCGGCGGCCGAGCCGCGCCCGTAGGCCAGGGCGATTGAGGGCGGGAAAGCAGCGCGTGCCGGCCGGCATTGGGTGAGCGTTCCGGCGGGCATGTGGTTGGAATCGCGTTCGCATATAATTAGGTGCACCCGAAAGGAGGCCAAGGATGCAACGATTTTGCCTGGCATGCGCGATATTGGCATCGATCTGCTGTGCCCAGGAAGGGCCGTACAAGGTGGAAAAAACGGTAAGGGCCGGCGGCGAGGGCGGTTTCGATTACGTGACGGCGGACGCGGCGGGGCGGCGGCTCTATGTCGGGCGCAGCGGGAATCCCGGCAGGGTGGTGGTGTTCAACCTGGATACGCTGGAGAAAGTTGGCGAGGTCCCCAATACGTTTCGCGTGCATGGCGCGACGGTTTCCCCGAAGTCGCATCACGGATTTGCCAGCAGCAATCCCGTGGTGATGTTCGACAGCAACACGCTCCAAACGATCAAGACCATCGACGTGAAGGGCAACCCCGACGGATATCTGTACGACCCATTCAACGATCGCGTGTATATCTTCAGCCACCAGAAGCCGCATGCCACGATTATCGATGCGGCGGAGGGCACGGTTGTGGGCACGATTGACGATCTGGGCGGCGCGCCGGAACAGGCGGTAACCGACGAAAAAGGCACGCTCTACGTGGATATCGAGGACGCGCACGAGATCGCCGTGGTGGATGCCAAAACACTGGCCGTGAAGACGCATTACGACCTGGGGGACAAGGGCGACGGCTGCGCCGGTTTGGCGCTGGACGCGAAGAACCGGATTCTGTTCGCGGCCTGCCGGAACCCGCAGAACATGGTGATTCTGAGCGCCAGGGACGGCAAGATCCTGAATGTTCTTCCATTGGCTGGGGCGAGCGATGGCGCGGTGTTCAACCCCCGGACGATGGAAGCATTCAGCTCGCATGGCAATGGCACTTTGACGATCGTCAAAGAAAACAGCCCCACCAACTTCGAAGTGGAACAGAATCTGAAGACGATGACGGGGGCGAAAACGCTGACACTCGACAGCAAAACGGGCCGGATTGTGCTGATCGCCGCGGAATACGAGCAACCTCCGGCGGACGCCCAGCCGCCGGAACAGAAAAAAGGCGGCCGTGGATTTGCGTTCCGCCGGATGGTGCCGGATTCGTTTACGATCCTGGTAGCCGGGAAGTAATCGCCGTCAGTAGCCTGCCTGCTTGTCCACCACATTGAGCAGGGGCTCCCCATTGCGGAAGCGCTGGTATTGCGCCACAAAAAACCGCATGGCGTCATCGAGCCAGGTGGCCGTGTGGTCGGCGCAATGCGGCGACAGGAGCACGTTGTCGAGGTAGTACAATGGGTGGCCTTGGGGAAGGGGTTCACAGTCAAATACATCCAGCGCCGCGCCCTTGATGCGCCGCCCGGAAAGGGCGGCTACCAACGCGGATTCCTGGATGACCGGCCCGCGGCCGACATTGATCACGACCGCTTCGGGCTTCATGGCGGCGAATTCGGCTTCGCCAATGAGGCCGCGGGTTTCGGCGGTCAAGGGCGCCGCTACGGCGATGTAATCGCATTGTTCGATCATGCGGAGGCGATCGGCCGGGGCGAAGATCCGCTCGACCAGTCCATCAGCGCCGGCGGCGCCGCGCCGGTTCATTGCCAGAACGCGCATGCCAATGGCGCGGGCGCGACCGGCAATGGCGCGCCCGATATCGCCGTAACCGATAATCCCCAGCGTCTGGCCCGCGATTTCGGCAACGGTGAACGGTTCCCATGTATTCCGCGCCTGCGCGTGAATGAGCCGGCGAAAATCCTTGGCGAAATACAGGATCGCGCCCAGCACCCACTCGCCCAGCGAGGGGCTGAAAATCCCGCTGCCATTGGTCAGCACGGCGGGGCTGGCGACCAGTTCCGGAAAGAGCAGATTGTCCACGCCGGCCGCGCGCGTGTGAATCCAGCGGACGCGCGGCGCCATGGCCAGCACATGGCGCAACAAATCGCGGGAGAACGCCCAACTGAAAATGGCCGTGGCTTCGGGCGCCGCGTTTTCGAAGGCTTCGGGCCGCATCCCCACGGCGATGCCCGTCTCCGGCGGCAATTGCTCCAGGCGCGCCAGGCGCGGCTCGGTGGGATCGGCGAGCACCAGAATGGTGTCATGGACCATCAGGAGAAAGCTACCACATGTTAGAACTTTCGCTCGAAGTGCTCCGCGTAGTAGAAGACGCCGCGATTGCATCCGCGCGAACCATGGGAATGGGAGACGCCAACACGTCCGACCAGGCGGCAGTGGAATCGATGCGCCGCTGCCTGGATACCATTCCGATTGACGGGACGATCGTGATTGGAGAAGGCGAACGCGACAGCGCCCCGATGCTGTTCATCGGCGAAAAAGTGGGAGCCGCTAACAATTCGATGGACCCGATCTTGGTGGATATCGCGGTCGATCCGCTGGAAGGCACGAACCTGTGCGCCACCGGCGGAGCCGGAGCCATTACGGTGCTGGCCGCCTCCGAGCCCGGGGGCCTGCTGCACGCGCCGGATTGCTACATGGAAAAGATCATCGTGGGGCCGGCGTGCAAAGGCGCCGTGGATCTGGACGCGCCCGTGCGGCAGAACCTGAAGGCGATTGCGCGCCGCCTGCAGCGCGGCGTGGACGACCTGGTGGTGGTGGTGCTCGACCGACCGCGCCATCAGCAACTCATTAACGATATCCGCGAAGCCGGAGCGCGCATCCGGCTCATCTCGGATGGCGACCTTTCCGCCGGTATCGCGGCCGCCGTGGCCGGGACGGGCGTACATGCCGTGATGGGATCGGGCGGCGCTCCCGAGGGCGTGCTTACGGCCGCGGCGCTGCGCTGCCTCAACGGCGAGATCCTGGCGCGCCTGGTGATTCGGGACGACGCGCAGAAAGAGCGCATGCAGCAGATGGGCATCCGCGACGTGAGGAAGGTGTACGACACCTCGGAGCTGGCGCCGGGACGCAGCCTGATCTTCGCGGCCTGCGGCGTCACGGATGGAAATTTGCTGCAAGGTGTGCGCTTCTCTTCCGACGGCGCCCACACCCATGCGGTGGTGATGACGTCTCATCCGGCGCGCGTGCGGTTTATCGAGACGACGCATTTGGATAACCGGCCGGATGTGAAGGTGCGGTTCCGCTAGACACCGCGCAGAAATTCTTCGGCGGCCTGCCCGGCCGGCCTATGCTTGCCATCCACCTCGAAATTGAGGCGGCGCATGGCTTCGTCCGGGAGCTTGCCGGAAAGCTGCTCAAGCGCGGCGCGCAGCGGCGGGTAGCGGGCGAGCGCCGATTGCCGCACTACCACGGCGCATTGATAGGGCGGGAAGTAATGGCGGTCGTCCTCCAGGGCCAGAACCGGGAGAGCGGAAATGAGGCCGTCGGTGGAATTGGCGGCGATCAGATCCACCTGGCGGTTTTCGAGCGCCGAATAGAGGAGGCCCAAATCCATGGTGGCGGGCTGGCCGGCCAGACGCAGGCCATAGGTCTTCAGCAGACCATCGAGGCCATCGGGCCGCTGGGCGAATTCGTAGCCCATGCCCAGGCGCCAGGGGTGGGCCTTGGCGGCGGCGGTGAGTGTGGCGACGCCCGCATCGCGCCGCACGACCATCGCGAACGTGTTATTGAAGCCGAGTGGGGAGAGCCATTCCAACTGCCAGCGCCGGCGGTATTCGCGGCGCACCGTATCGAACACGGCTTGGGCGTCGCGCATCTTTGCATCAGGCAACGCCGGCCGCTTCAGCACTTCGGCGAGCGCCGTGCCGGTGTACTCCGGATAGAGATCGAGCGAGCCGTGGAGGAGCGCTTCATGAGCGAGCATGGTGCCGCCCAGGTTCAGCTTACGGTCAACAGACACGCCCAGCCGCCGCTCGATCTGCCGGGCCAGAATTTCTCCCAGCAGCACCTGCTCGGTGAAATTCTTCGAGCCGACCACCAGGTTCTTGCGGCTGCCGCAGGAGGCCAACATCAGGCTTAAGCCGGCGATAAACGTTTTTCGATCCATTCCAGCCCTTCGTCGGCCAGCAGCGCCATGATGGCCGCCGGCACCGCGCCCGCGAGGATGGTTGCCGTATCCACGGTAGCAATGCCGCGAAAAATGAAGACGCCCAGCCCGCCCGCGCCGATAGCCGCGGCAATGGTGGCGGTTCCAATCGTAGTTACGGTCGCGATGCGCAGCCCGGCGAGGATGGCAGGAACGGCGAGGGGCAGTTCGACTTGCCACAAGATTTGCCGCCCCGTCATGCCCATGGCCACGGCCGATTCGCGAACCGCCGGGTCCACGCCCAAAATCCCCACCAGCGTATTGCGCAAGATGGGCAGCAGCGCGTACAGGCAAAGCGCGACGATGGCCGTATGCCGGCCGATGCCACCGATGAACGGCAGCGGCAGCAGAAACCCGAACAGCGCGAGGCTGGGGATGGTTTGCAACACGCTCGCCAGGCCCAGCATGGCGCGCCGCATTCCGGCGCGGCGCGTGAGCGCGATGGCGCCGGGAATCGCCACCGCGCCGGCCACGCCCAGGGAGATCAGCACCAGCCAGAGATGTTCGAGCGTGAGGGAGACGATTTCGGAGGCGAGGCGCGAGTTCATTTCAACGGCTCAATCGAAATTCCACTCTTGTTCGAGACTTGCCAGGAAGGCGCGCGCCTCCCCGGCGCGCGCGCCCAGGAACTCCGCGGGCGAGGCCACCACATCGATTGCGCCATCCTTGAGCAATACAATGCGCGTGGCCAGCATGAGGGCCTCGCGAACATCGTGGGTGACAAACAGCGTGGCTTTGGCTGTCGCCGACGCGGTCCCTTTCTGTAAAGCGGCGAACTGTTTTTGCAGTTCGTAGCGCGTGATGGGGTCGAGCGCGGCGAAAGGCTCATCGAGAAGCAGCAGCGGGGGGTCCGCCGCCAGCGCGCGCGCAATCCCTACCCGCTGTTTCTGGCCGCCGGAAAGCTCGCGTGGATAACGCCGGGCGAACTGGGCGGGCGGGAGGCCAACGGTTTCGAGCAGCAGATCGACGCGCTGTTCGATATCGGCAGCCGCCAAGCCTTCCAGTTTCGGGACTAATCCCACGTTGGCCGCGACGGTCCAATGGGGAAACAGGCCGGCATCCTGAATCACGTAGCCGATGCGACGGCGCAATTGGATCAAATTCCACTGGGAAACCGGCTGGCCCTCGAAGCGAATTTCGCCGGCGGCGGGTGTGAGCAGACCATTCACGCATTTGAGTAGGGTGGTTTTGCCGCAGCCGCTGCGGCCCAGCAGGACCACGGTCTCGCCCGCGCGCACGTCCAGGCTGATGCCGCGCAGAATCGAGCGATCCCCGATGCGATACGAGAGATCGCGAATTTCCAGCACGGAGCGGATTTCCAGCGCGGAGCGATCGCTGCCACCGGCGGGCATGTGGCTATTGTGGCACGGCCGGTGTGCCACAATCCGAATTGTGGGAGCCGCGTTGTGGGAGCGGCGTGTGAGAGCGGGGTGTGAGAGCAACCCAGTGGGCACAAGCGATAGCGAACTGATCCAGATCGTGGATAGCGCCATGGCGGAAGCCGCGCGGCGCAGCGGGTCCTGGCTGGCCTGCCGCCCGGGTTGTTGCGAGTGCTGCATCGGCCCTTTCCCGATTACGCCGCTCGATGCGATCCGCTTGCAGGAAGGCTTACGGGACCTGGATGCCCGCGACCCAGGGCGCGCCGAAAGCGTCCGCCGCCGGGCGCTAGCCGCGGCGGAGCGGATGCGGCGCGAATATCCGGACGACCCGGTGGGCAAGGTGCTGGCGATCGAGGAAGCCGCGGCCGATGAGCCGTGCCCCGCGCTCGATCCGGTTACCCGCACCTGCGATCTCTACGCCGCGCGGCCCATCACGTGCCGCACGTTCGGCCCCGCCGTGCGCTTCGGCGCCGAATCCGTGGCGGTTTGCGAATTGTGCTACCGCGGCGCGACCGACGTCCAGATTGCGAGCTGCGAAGTGGCCGTCGATCCCGAGGACCTGGAAGGAGAACTGCTGCGCGACCTGGCCGCCCGCGGCGTGGCGGGCGAAACGATTGTGGCGTTTGCGCTGGTTGCGGCATCATAAATCCGCATATGAAAGCTTACGTTTTGAATGAACCCGGAAAAGGGCCCGGCGGGTGGGAGCTGGTGGACCGCCCGACCCCGGTGGCCGGGCCGGAAGAAGCCATTGTGGCGGTGCGGGCGGTCTCGCTGAACTACCGCGACCTGATGATCGCCCGCGGCCAATATTTCCGCGGCATCCGCCCGGGCGTCATTCCCACTTCCGACGGCGCGGGCGAAGTGATCGCGGTGGGCGGCATGGTCACGAAAGTGAAACCGGGCGATCGCGTGATGAACGCTTTCTTCCCAAGCTGGGAATCGGGGCCGATTTATCCGGGCGCGATCCGGCTGAATTTGGGCGCGGCGAATCTGGATGGCATGCTGGCAGAGAAAGTCGCCTTTCCTGCATCGGCGCTGGTGCGGATTCCCGATTACCTTTCCTATGAAGAGGCCGCCACGTTGCCATGCGCGGGCGTGACGGCGTGGAACGCACTTTTTGAAAGCTCGACGCCGCTCGCCGCCGGATCGACCGTGCTCACTCTGGGCACGGGAGGGGTTTCCATTTTCGCCTTCCAGTTCGCCAAAGCCGCCGGGCTGCGCGTAATCGGCACTTCCAGCGGCGAGGCGAAATTGCAGCGCATGCGCTCGCTGGGCTTTCTGCACGCGATCAATTACAAAATTCATTACGCCTGGCACGAGGAAGTGCGCAGGCTCACCGCCGGGCTGGGCGTGGATCACGCGGTGGAAGTCGTAGGCAGCACGCTGCCGCAGACTTTGCGCGCGACACGCATGGGCGGGGTGGTGAGCTTCATCGGCGGCCTGGGCGGGTTTTCGCAGCAGGTGAGCCTGGAGGCGCTTTTGCAATCGGGCGCGCGCGTGCAGCCGATTGTGGTTGGCTCGGTCGCGATGTTCGAAAACATGAACCGGGCGATGGAAGCCCACCGGATCGTGCCCGTGATCGACGAAATCTTCCCCTTCGCTCGCGCCAACGAAGCGCTGGCGAAGCTCGAAAGCGGCACGCATTTCGGAAAGATTGTGATTCGGCTCTGATGCCCGTTGACGAAACACACGATCCGGCGCTCGAGAGCTGGGTGGATTCGGCCAACGATCCGGCTTCCGATTTTCCCATTCAGAATCTGCCCTACTGCCGGTTTCGGGATGAGAGCACGGGTGGCCCGCGCGCGGGCGTGCGCATTGGCGATCAAATTCTGGATATCACCGCCGCTTTTTCGATCGGATCGGCGGAGTCGATCATGGCGATGCCGCGCGCCGCGCGGATCGACCTAAGGCGGCGCGCCAGCGCGCTGCTGGCGCGTAACGCGCGGCCCGCGCCCGAGTTGCTGAGGCCGGCGGGCGAGGCTGAGTTGCTGCTCCCCTGCGCCATCGGCGACTATACCGATTTCTTTGCATCGCTCGATCACGCCACGAATGTCGGCTGCTTGTTCCGGCCGGGCAATCCTTTGCAGCCGAATTACAAATGGCTACCGGTGGCCTATCACGGGCGCGCTTCCTCGATCGTGCTCAGCGGCACTACGATTCGCCGCCCGCGGGGGCAGATCGCGAATAGACGCGAAGGGCCTCCGGTCTTCGCTCCCACCCGCCGCCTGGACTATGAAATGGAACTTGGCGCATTTATCGGTCCGGGCAATCCGATGGGAACGGCGATTCCGGTTCGCGAAGCGGCGGACCATGTGGTGGGCGTGTGCCTGCTTAACGACTGGTCCGCGCGCGATATCCAGACCTGGGAATACCAGCCGCTCGGCCCGTTTCTAGCGAAGAGTTTCGCTACTTCGATATCGCCATGGGTTGTGACGCTCGAGGCCTTGGAGCCGTTCCGCACGGAGCCCCGGCCGCGGGCTGCTTCGGACCCGCCGCCGTTGCCGTATTTGCGCAACCCCGGCAAGGACGCATTCGCGATCACCGTAGAAGTCTGGCTGCGCTCGCCCGGCATGCGCGAGCCGATGCTGGTAAGCCGCGGCAACTTCGGTTCGATGTACTGGACGTTTGCGCAGATGGTGGCGCACCACACCTCGAACGGCTGCCCGCTGCGGGCGGGAGATCTGATCGGCAGCGGCACCATCTCCGGACCGGAAAAACAGAACCGCGGCTGTCTGCTGGAGATGACCCGCGGCGGCGCGGAGCCGCTGCGCCTCCCCAGCGGCGAAACCCGCACGTTTCTGGAAGACGGCGACGAAGTGATCCTGCGGGGATACTGCGAAGCGCCGGGTTTCCGGCGCATCGGTTTGGGCGAATGCCGGGGGACGGTTGGGCACACATAGGGTCCGGCGGCCGTGCTATGGTGTGGCACGTGAGAGTCGGCGTATTCACTTCTGTTCTGCACCGCTTATCGCTCGATGAGGCGCTGAAGAAGCTGCGCCAGATGGGCATCAATACCGTGGAACTCGGAACCGGGAATTACCCTGGCGATCCGCATTGCAAGCTGTCGATGCTCGACAACCCGCAAGCGCTGGCCGATTTCCGCAAAAAGCTCAGCGATGAGGGCTTCACGATCAGCGCCCTGAGCAGCCACGGCAACCCGCTGCATCCGGACCGCGCCCGCGCGGCGCACGATTGCGACGTCAGCCGCCGCACCGTCCGGCTGGCAGAAAAACTCGGCGTGCCGGTGGCGATCGATTTCAGCGGCTGCCCGGGCGATTCGCCCAATTCCAAATGGCCGAACTGGGTGACGTGTCCCTGGCCGCCGGATTATCTGGAAATCTTGAAGTGGCAATGGGAGGAGGTAGTGGCTCCGTACTGGATCGAGCAGGCGAAATTCGCCGCCGATCACGGGGTCAAGATCGCTATTGAGATGCATCCGGGCTTCGTCGTGTTCAGCCCGGAAACGCTGTTGAAGCTGCGCTCGATCGCCGGCCCCACGATCGGCTGCAACCTCGATCCAAGCCATATGTTCTGGCAGGGCATCGATCCGATCGCCGCCGTGCGCGCGCTGGGCGACGCGATCTTCCACGTTCACGCCAAAGACACGCAGATCTACGCGGAGAACCTGCCGCTGACGGGCGTGCTGGACACCAAGAACTACACCGACGAGCGGCGGCGCGCGTGGCTGTTTCGTACCTGCGGCTACGGCCACGGCGAACAATGGTGGCGCGAGTTCGCTTCCACGCTGCGCATGTTCGGGTACGATTACGCGCTCTCGATCGAGCATGAAGACAGCCTGCTTTCCGCGGAAGAAGGCCTGCGCAAAGCCGCGGAGTTTCTGAATGGAATCGTGATGAAGGAGCCGGCGAGCGCGCCGTGGTGGGCGTGAAAGCGCGGAACGCGCGCCGATTCGCTACGAGGCGGATGCGCTCGTGATTGTATCGTGATACGATATAAATGTGCCGGCCGCCAAGGACCTGACACTCGAAGAGTACCGCAACCTGGCGGAACTGCGCCGACAGATCCGCAGATTTCTGCATTTCAGCGAATCGGTTGCCAAAGAACACGGCCTGGAGCCGCAGCAGCACCAGCTTTTGCTGGCAGTCCAAGGATTGCCGGAAGGGGTGCGGCCCACGATCCGCGAAATTGCCGGCCGCCTGTTTCTGCAACATCACAGCACGGTGGAACTGGCGAATCGCCTGGAGAGCACGGGCGCGATTGCCCGCGAATCCAGCCCGGAAGATAAGCGCGAAGTGTGGATCCGGCTGACGCCGCGCGGCCGAACATTGCTGCACAGACTGGCTGTCGCGCATCGCACCGAGATGGAGAAATCGGGGCCGGAACTGGCGCGCGCCTTACAGTCGGTTCTGCGGCACGCGCGGAGGCACGCCGCATGAAGAGCGCCGCCGGTTCGCGCGACAATTCGCAGAAGCTGGGCGACTTCACCACCACGGCGCGGGTGCTTCCGATTTCGGTGCTCGCCATTCTGATTGGCGCGATCGCGACCTATGTCGCATGGGCGCTGTTGCGGCTCATCGGCCTTTTTACCAACCTCTTCTATTACGGCCGCTGGAACACGAGCTTTGTTTCGCCCGCCAACAACCACCTGGGTTGGTTCGCGGTGCTTGTGCCGGTGGCGGGCGGGCTGATTGTCGGACTGATGGCCCGGTACGGCTCGGAACGGATTCGCGGCCACGGCATTCCGGAAGCGCTCGAATCGATTCTGCTCAACGGCAGCAAAGTGCAGCCGCGGCTGGCGATTCTCAAGCCGGTTTCAGCGGCAATCGCCATCGGATCGGGCGGCCCGTTTGGCGCCGAAGGCCCCATCATCATGACGGGGGGCGCGTTCGGTTCGGTAATTTCCCAGCTATTCCGGCTGAGCGCGGCCGAACGTAAAACGCTGCTGGTGGCGGGGGCGGCCGCCGGAATGTCGGCCACATTCGCGGCGCCGGTGGCGGCTGTGCTGCTCGCGGTGGAGCTGATGCTATACGAGTGGAAGCCGCGCAGCGCAATTCCAGTGGCACTTGCCAGCGCCACGGCGGGCGCGATGCGGCGGTATGTTCTCGGCCTTGGCCCGATTTTTCCGGTGCCGCAGCATGCCCTCTACATCGGGCCTGGGGGGCTGATGGGTTGCCTGGTGGTGGGGCTTTTGGCAGGGTGTCTTTCCGCGCTGCTGACGCTCGGAGTCTATGGCACCGAGGACCTATTCAGCAAATTGCCCATTCATTGGATGTGGTGGCCGGCCATTGGCGGTGTAGCCGTGGGCTTGGGCGGCCTGATCTTCCCGCAGGCGCTGGGGGTCGGCTACGACACGATCGGCAGACTGCTTCAGGGCGACGTGCCGCGGACGGTCATAGCCGGAGTCCTGCTGGTCAAGTCCGCAATCTGGGTAATCTCGCTGGGCTCGGGCACCTCGGGCGGCGTGCTCGCGCCATTGCTCATGATGGGCGCCGCGCTAGGGGGAGTCGAATCGGCGTTTCTACCGCACCAGGGCGCCGGATTCTGGCAACTGGTGAGCATGGGCGCGATCCTGGGCGGCACCATGCACGTGCCCTTCACGGCGGTTCTGTTTGCGTTCGAACTGACGCACGATACCAGCGTGCTGCTGCCGCTGCTGGTGGCGGCCATGCTGGCGCATCTTACGACGGTGCTGTTGCTCAAGCGCTCGATCCTTACGGAGAAAGTGGCGCGCCGCGGATTCCACATCACCTGCGAATATAGCATCGACCCGCTGGAGATCCTGTTCGCGCGCGAAGTCATGCGCACCAACGTAGCGGCGCTCCCCGCGGATGCCGCGATTGAAGATCTCCGCCAGACATTCTTCCGCGAGTCCACCGGGCGCGGGCAGCACCTTTTCCCGGTGATCGATGGCGAGCGCCGCGTGACCGGCGTGGTGACGCGGAAAGAACTGCGCGAACTGATGGAATCGCAGGATTCGCGCAGGTCGCTGGGGAAGGCGCTGCGCAAACCCGTGGTGGCATATTCGGATGAGCCGCTGCGCGCGGTAGTGATGCGCATGGCGGAAACGGGATTCACGCGCATGCCGGTGATCGAAGCCGGGGGCCAACTGGCTGGGATGATCTCGCTGCGCGACCTGCTCATGGCTCGTGTCCGAAGCTTCAACGAAGAACGGCACCGCGAGCGCGTGCTGCGGCTGCGTTTGCCGTTCCGCCAGCGAGCGGAAATGAAGGACTAGCAGGCCGGCCGGATGGGCGTCCGGCTTCGGTTGGCTAGTTCGGTATCGGCGATCCGCCGGGTGGCGGCCGCCCGTGGTGTGGGAAACTGGCAGTTTACCTTGCATGGCGACCGCGTCCCCCGATGCCCGAGTAGTGTTCCGCTACCCCAACTTTCTGTACCATTCGGGCGCGCGCGTGCTTTCGGTTCTGGGCTCGGAGATGCAGGCCGTGGCGGTAGGCTGGCAGATCTTTGGGCTGACGCACCGCCCGTTGGATTTAGGGCTGGTGGGCCTGGCGCAGTTCCTTCCCCCGGTTCTGCTGTTTACGGTGGCGGGCAATACGGCCGACCGGGTTCCGCGGCAGCGGATCTTGCAAATCGCCATGGGGGTGTATGCCCTGGCCTCCGCGCTGCTGTTCGGGTTCACCCTGCGCGGGCCGGCTTCGGTCTACCCGATTTATCTGGCGCTGTTGCTGAACGGCACGGCGCGGGCGTTCAGCCAGCCGGCGAGCCAGGCTTTGCTGCCGACGCTGGTGGCGGAGGAGCATTTTCCGCAGGCAGTGGCCTGGGGCTCGTCCTGCTTCCGCACGGCTACGATTTTCGGCCCAGTGGCGGGCGGATTGCTGTACGGAATTTCCGGAAGCCCGCTGCCGGTCTACGGGCTGGCGGCGCTGTTTTCGCTGGGCGCGCTGGCGCTCTACGCGCGCATCCATCTGCCCCGAGTGGCGCGGCCGGACACTATGCGGCGGCGCTCGGGCGCGATGGTGTTCGAGGGCTTGCGATATGTGTGGCGGGATAAGTTCGTGCTGGGCGCGCTCTCGCTCGATCTGTTTGCGGTGCTGCTGGGCGGGGCCACGGCGTTGCTGCCGGTTTACGCAAGCGACATTCTGCATGTAGGAGCGGGCGGCCTGGGCATTTTGCGCAGCGCGCCCGGCCTGGGTGCCATCCTCACGGCGCTGGCGCTGGCGCACCGGCCTTTGGGAAAACGGCAGGGGGCGATCATGCTGTGGTGCGTGTTCGGCTTCGGCGTGGCGACGGTGGTCTTCGGTGTCTCCCGCAACCTGGCGCTTTCGCTGATTGCGCTGGCGCTGACCGGCGCGTTCGATATGGTGAGCGTGGTGGTGCGCTCGACCATGGTGCAGCTCCGCACCCCCGATAGCATGCGCGGGCGGGTGAGCGCGGTGAACATGGTGTTCATCGGGGCCTCGAACGAAGTGGGCCAGTTCGAATCGGGAGTTACGGCGCAGTGGTTCGGCTCGGTTCCCGCGGTGATCCTGGGAGGGATCGGGACGATTGCGGTGGTGGCGGTGTGGACGTGGCTGTTTCCGCAATTGCGGGAAGTGCGGGAAAAGGTGGGCGCGGCGGCGGATGTTTGAGGGGAGGCAGGAGCTACTGGCGGGAGACGCGGAGGAGGGTGCGGTTCAGGGATTCGAGAGTCTGCAGAACGCGCTCTTCGTCCTCGGGGCTGAAGTGGAGGAGGCGCATGCGGATTTCTTCGCCTTTGGGGGTGAGGAGGATGGCCCAGGCAAGCGGGCAGAGGGCGAAGATGGCGGTGAGAACTGTGTCGGCTGATTGTCGCAGTTGCACCCCGAGGAAAATTTGTGCAAACATTCCCACGCTGTTCGTAAAGAATAGGGCAGTGTAAACGAAGCTGTGGACTAGGACGTTGCGGCTCAGTGGGACGGGGTACTGAGTCAGCCAGAATAGAATTACTAGTAGAAATATGAGCATGCCGCAATCTACACCGCGCTCAATGGCGAGATAGTACCCAACGATAGAACTATGGCTGTGTTCGCGAATCTGCGGCATCATCACGACTACTGAAATCAAGGTTGCCAAGCCGAAACCCACGTACTGTACCCAGCGGCCTATTGTGGCTAAGCCTTTGTGTTTTTCCAGAATCAGGGAATATAGCTCCAGGATCAGCCAGACAGAGAAAACCCAGGATAACGGTTGGAAGATCTCCCAAAAAAGTTTGTATCCCGGCGAATGGAAATTGAGGAAAAGGATTGGGATACAGACAGAGTGTATACACTCCACAAAGAGGAATAACGTGAGTGCGAGGTACTTCCTCCATAACCGCGTGCACAGGAGTCTCACGACACCTGCCAGGCAGGTGCTGCCAATCAGGAACTGGAGGAAATTACTCACCTGGTGCCCGGACTTCTTATCGGCCTAAACCAATCCTAGCACCAGGAGCCGCGCACAAGTGCGGGAGACTACCAGAGGTTGCCGTCGGGAGTGGGGCTGTTAATGATATTGCCGTCAGGAGTGGGGCTGTTAATGATATTGCCGTCAGGAGTGGGGCTATTGATGATATTGCCGTCGGGAGTGGGGCTGTTGATGATGTTGCCGTCGGGAGTGGGGCTGTTGATGATAGCCTTGGCGTTCTGCGGTACTACAGTGGACAACGCTAGCAGAGTCACAGAAAATAGGAAGAATTTCTTCATGTCTTTCACCAGTCCTTTGTCTTAGGTTCGAGAGTCTAAGGTAACTACAGTATCCACACTACGGGAACATACCGGAGTAAGTCAAAGCACTCAGGAAAATTTCCGGAAGTGGAACGGATCTGAGGGAAACTACTCAGCCGCGGCGGGCACCGGGGCTGCTTCGAACCACATGGCCACACCGACTACCTGGCCGACCACGTCGATTTCGCCCGGGAATTCGAAAGCTGTGGGGCTCTTCTCCGAGGATGGGTGCGCCAGCACTGTGAGCGTGCCGCGCGCCAAGGTGCACCAGCCGCAGAGGAATCCCTGGCGGTGCTCCAGAAAATAAATGGGGCGGTCGAACTCGTTGCGCCAGCCGCCGCGGGCGATCTTGCGGCGGTTCTCGTCGATCAGCACCAGCGATCCCGGCCGCAGGATCGGGGACATGGAGCAATCCTCCAGGCCGATCAGGCCGTAGCGGTGGGGGCGCGGGTCGAGGCCGCCGAGATAGGTAAGGGGCACCTTACCCCACTGCCGCAGGAACTGGCTGAGGTAGGTGGTCTTACTGAGATTGATGGGGCAATCGAAGCGCGGCGCAGCAGCCTGGTGGCCATCGGAAGTGAATTCAAACTCGTGGGTTTCGGCGAGCCTGATTTCGAACGATTCGGCAACCATCAGATCCACCGGCACGCCGTACCAGCCGAGCACTTCATGCAGGTCGAGGCGGTAGATGGAGCAGAGGGTGTACAGGCGAAAAATGCTGGGGGTCCGGCCGCCGTTTTCGATATCGGCCAAGCGGCTCAATGAGATCGTAAAATCGGAGTTGCCGCGGCGCGCGGCGATCTTCTGGCTGGCCTGCTCCACCTCGCGATAGGTGAGCTTGAGCCGCACCCGAGCTCGTCTCAGCTTTTCTCCCGGACGGTCCATGCTATGATCCTCGCTGGCGAAAAGAATCGAGCGCGCCGCCGCAACCGCATTGTATCTCCATGGTTGTAGGGCGGCTGCTGAAAATCGAGGTTTTTGTTCCGGATTTGGAACACGGAACCCCCCGGAGGATTTAGTGTGGTGATTGTGGCCGGAATCTCAGGAGCCAGCGGCGCTATTTACGGGCTGCGTCTTTTGGAGCGGCTGCGCGAGCAGCAGGCGGAGATTCATCTGATATTAACCAGATCGGGGGAAAAGACCCTATTTTTGGAAACCGGCAAGACGGCGGCTGAAGTCCGGCGGATGGCTGACTGCAGCTATTCCATAGAGGATATCTCCTGCCGGCTGGCCAGCGGCTCATTCCGGACGGACGCGATGGTGGTCGCCCCCTGCTCGATTCATACGATGTCGGCGATAGCGGGGGGGATCAGCTCGAACCTGCTGGTTCGCGCGGCGGATGTCACGCTCAAGGAGCGGCGCAGGCTGGTACTAGTAGTTCGGGAATCACCATTCCACCTGGGACACTTAAGGAATATGACCGCGCTGGCGGAGATGGGGGCGATCATCGCTCCGCCCATTCCCAATTTTTACTCTAACCCGCAAACCGTTATGGATATCGTCGACCGCAGCGTGGAGCGGGTGATGGATTTGATCGGGCTGCCGCTGGCCGATGCCCGCCGCTGGGGAGGGCCGAAATGAGCCAACGCCGCGGCCGGGTGGGCCCGAAACCTGAGAAGATCGCGTTTCAGGGGGAACGGGGGGCTTTCAGCGAAGAGGCGGCGCGCAAGCTGCTGGGGCCGGAGATCGGGCTGCTTGCCTGTGAGCGGTTCGAGGACGTATTCCGCAGTTTGAAAGAAGGCCGGGCGACGGGCGCGGTAATCCCGATTGAGAATACGCTACACGGGCCGGTCTACGAAAACTACGATCACTTGCAGAACTTCGATCTGCCGATCGTGGCCGAGACGAGCGTGCGCATCATCCATAATTTGATTGCGAGAAAAGGGACGAAGTTTTCCGCCATCCGGCGCGTGTTTTCGCACCAGGTGGCGCTGAACCAATGCCTGCAGTTTTTTGCGCAAAACCGGCAAATCGAGCGCGTGCCGTTCTATGACACGGCGGGCAGCGTGAAGATGATTATGGAGGAGGGGCTGGAAGACGCCGGGGCCATCGCGTCGGCGGTGGCGGCCGAGACTTACGGCGCGCGAATTTTGCGCAGGTCGATTGAAGACGACCGGCAGAATTTCACGCGTTTCTTTCTGCTGCGGCGGCCCGAATGGGTGCGGGGCCGGGGCCGGCAGGGAGCGGCGGACGCGGGCGCGGAGTGGAAGACCTCGCTGGTGTTCAGCACGCGCAACCTGCCCGGCGCATTATTCCGGGCGCTGGCGGTATTCGCGCTGCGCGACCTGAGCCTGACGAAAATCGAATCGCGGCCGATGCGGGGCAAGCCGTGGGAGTATCTCTTTTACCTCGATTTTCTCGGGCGCGCGGATTCGCCTCCGGCCTCGAACGCCTTGAATCATCTGCAGGAGCTTTCGGATTATTTACGCGTGTTAGGGTGCTATCCGAAAGGAGCGTAGGAATCTCAAGCTACACTGGAAAAGGAGCGGCCGCCCGTATGGACAGAATGGACCGCGTTGAAGCAACATTGGATCGCGTTGGCGAACGCCTGGATCGCGTTGGCGAACGCCTGGATCGCATTGCCGAACGCCACGAAGCCCTGGCACAGTCCGTAGAGATGCTCACTCGCGACGTGCACGAGCTACGCGCCGAGATGCAGGAGCTTCGCGCCAACGTGCAAGTGGATGCCGAGAACATCCGCGCCCTGGCCCAAATTGCCCGCGACGCCCTCACCTCTATCCAGAGCTTGGAGCGCACCGCCACCGCTCACCAGGACCGGCTCGATGATCACGGCGAGCGCATCCGCGACCTGGAAGACCAGAGGTAGCGCCACCGGCATAGTCGCCGGACACAGGACGGCGTTTACACTAGGGTTAGAATGCCTGTCCAGGAACCAGAAACGCAGACTCCCCCGGAACCCGCAACCGGGCAGACGGATTTCGAAGAGGTGCCGGTTCTGACCGTGCGCGACACGGTACTTTTTCCCGGCTCGATGATTCCGCTTACCGTGGGCCGGCCTTCCTCGGTGGCGCTGGTGCAATCGCTGGGAGAAAACCGCAACCTGGCCGTGGTTTCACAGCTCGATCCGCGCGTGGATACACCTGGGCCCGACGATCTGTACCAGGTAGGGACGCTGTGCGTGCTGCACAAAGTGGTGCGCGTTCCGAAAGAAAATCTGCTGCTGTTTTGCGAGGGCACGTCGCGCATCCGCACGCGCGAATTCACCGCGCGGGAGCCGTTTCTGAAGGCCCGCGTAGAGCGCATCGCCGATATCGAGCCGGAAATGACGGGCGAAATGGAAGCGCTGCGGCAAAACGTGCTTTCGCTGTTCCAGCAGATCGTCAGCGCGGCTCCGAACCTTTCCGACGAACTGGTAGTGCTGGCTCAGCAGATCAACGAGCCGGGGCGGCTGGCCGATTGGGTGGCGGGCACGCTGCCGTCCTTAAGCCCGCCGGAGCGGCAGCAACTGCTCGAGCAGCCGGATGGCAGAACGCGGCTGCAAACGGTGCACCGGCACCTCACGCGCGAGCTCGAGCTGCTCGAGTTGCGCGGCCGGATCCAATCGCAGGTGCAGGGGCAGCTTTCGCAAACCCAGCGGGAATTTTACCTGCGCGAGCAGTTGAAGGCCATCCAGAAAGAACTGGGTGAAGGCGACGAAACGCAGCGCGACACCGAAGACCTGCGCCAGAAGCTGGAAGCAGCGGGGATGCCGGAAGAGGTGAAAACCGAGGCCATGCGCGAGCTCAACCGCCTGTCGCGGATGAATGCCGCCTCGCCGGAGTATGGCGTCACCCGCACGTACCTGGAATGGATGGCCGCGCTGCCCTGGAGCGCTTCTTCGGGCGCGCAGGTGGACGTGAAGCATGCGGCCGAAATCCTCGACCAGGATCATTACGATCTGGAAAAAGTAAAGGAACGCATTCTCGATTACCTGGCCGTGCTGCAGCTTCGACCCGTGCTGAAAGGGCCGATCCTGTGCTTCGTGGGGCCGCCGGGAGTGGGTAAAACCTCGCTGGGGAAATCGATTGCCCGCGCGCTGGGGCGCAAATTCGCGCGCATTTCCATGGGCGGCATGCACGACGAAGCGGAAATCCGCGGCCATCGCCGCACCTATATCGGCGCGCTGCCCGGCCAGATCATTCAGGCGTTGCGCCGCACGGCCACCAACGACCCGGTGTTCATGCTCGACGAGGTGGACAAACTGGGCCGCGATTTCCGCGGCGACCCGGCTTCGGCGCTGCTCGAGGTGCTCGATCCCGAACAGAACTCCACTTTCCGCGACAACTACCTGGATGTCCCATTCGATCTTTCGAAGGTCCTGTTCATCACCACCGCCAACGTGCTCGATCCGGTGCCGGACGCGCTGCGCGACCGCATGGAGATCATTCCCCTCGAAGGCTATACCGAGCAGGAGAAAGTCATCATCGCATTCCGTTACCTGATCCCGCGGCAGATCGAAGAGAACGGCTTAACGGCGGAGAGCGGGATTCAGTTCACGGACGAATCCGTGCGTTTTCTGATCCGCCGCTACACGCGCGAGGCCGGGGTTCGGAACCTGGAGCGCGAGATCGGCACGATCTGCCGCAAACAGGCGCGGCGGATCGCGGAAGGGGCGGCGGGGGCGATGGAAGTCACGCCGGAGCTGGTGGAAAAGGACCTGGGCGCGCCCCGGTTCCGGCCGGATACGGAAGTGGCCGAACGCACCCGCCGGCCGGGCGTCGCCGTGGGCCTGGCGTGGACGCCGGTGGGCGGAGATGTGCTGTTCGTGGAAGCCGGCCGCATGCCCGGCGGCAGCAAAGGGCTGATTATGACCGGGCAACTTGGCCCGGTGATGCAGGAATCGGTGCAGGCGGCGCTCACCTGGGTGCGCGGCAACGCCGCCACGTACCTCATCGACCCCGAGGTGTTCAAGAACAGCGATATTCATATTCACGTGCCCGCCGGCGCGATTCCCAAAGATGGCCCCTCGGCCGGAATCACGATGGCGACGGCGCTGCTTTCCATGCTGACAGAGCGCTGCGTGCGCCCGCGACTGGCAATGACGGGAGAGATCACGCTCACCGGCGAAGTCCTGCCGGTGGGCGGCATCAAGGAGAAGGTTCTCGCCGCCAAACGCAGCGGCGTGCGTGAAGTGATCCTGCCAGCCGAAAACGAGGTGAACGTGCGCGAAGATCTGAAAACCGAGCAGATCGGCGACATGCAGATTCACTACGTGAAGACCATGGACGAGGTGGCGAAGCTGGCCTTGGAGCCGGCGGGCGGCAAGGGTTAGCGGGTGTCCATGTCAAGAGTGAGCGGGTTGACAGCTCCGGATTGGCATTGTCATACTCGGGCCAATGCCCCTGAAAAAGCCTGAAACCCGGCCGGGTGGCGGCGCGCCCCCGGTATACCGGCCGGGAGCCACTTCGGTGGCGGGACATCAGGCAGTGCAACCCAAGGGAATTCATATGCCCGCGCCTCCGGTGTACCGGCCCCGGACGGCAACTCCGGTACAGGCGAAGCCTGGGATGTTTCAAGCGCAACGGCTGGAGTGCCGGCCTGCGCCTCCGGTTTACCGCCCGGGTGCGAACCCTCCCGCGCAGGCGAAGATGCCCTGGATTGCCGGGGCTCCCCGCGCCGCTGTAGCCCTAGGTGTAATCCAGAGGATGCAGGCTCCGATGTACGACGCCACTTCCTTCAACTCCCAGCGGGGCAACGCAGATAACGATCGCAAGGCGCGGCAAATCGAGCAGGCACAGCGCCTCGGAAGCACGTTTTTCATCTCCGAGATGCAGAGTTCCTTCATCGCTCCACCGGGATCGCAGGTGGTGAGCGCTACCGGCAGCGCCATACCTCGCGGCGGGCTCAACTACCTTGTGCCGACTGGGTCGACTTTGTACTATCCCACGCTGCCAGCGGATGTTGTGGGTGGGCTGCAAAGCGTTGGCCGGCCATCATCCTATGAAGGCTTGTGGAAACACCCTGTTCGCTACCCGGTGAACATTGGGGTGGTGAACAACACAACCGTTTACGGCATTCACAGCAAGTCCGCGCCGAGCCTCAATGCCCAATATGCGCTGGCGGGCATGATTCTCGATTTTGTGGATAATACCGGCGGGCAATGGGCGCTGATCGGCGATCTCAACCTGGAGCCTGATGTTTTGAAGCAACGGCTGGAAGAACTGCGGCCTGGCTGCACGGCGGCATTGTATTTCGTGGGATTGGGCCGCGCCACCCAGAGGAGCGGCGGCGAACTGGATTACGTAGTCACCAACGTGCCCAATGTGGATGTCCAGCAGATCTCGCGCATGAACCTGCGCCGCGGCTCCGATCACAGCGGCATCGGCATCAACTTTTGACCGGGGGTGCGCGCCGGCGCATTCTCGCCATGCGCCTTGACTGCCCGCCGCGTACTCGCAATATGTCGTTATGCGACAGTTTGTGGAACGGAGTAGCGCGCCGAAATCCAAACCGCAAAACCGCTGTCCGAACCCGTTCTGCTGATCCTGCTCAACCTGGCGGAGAAGCCACGGCATGGCTACGCCTTGATGCGCGATATTCTCCGAATAGCCTCAACTTTCTTCGGTCAGCGAGCGCATCTCCCGGTATAGCCTTTCCGTCACTTCGGCGCGAGCCGCGGGCTGCAGGCCTTCGGTAGAAATCGGCTGCCCCACCCGTATCCGCACCGTACCGCCGCGAATGTGAATCGACCCCATGGGCAACAACTCCCGCATCCCGATGATGCCCACCGGCACGAGCGGCACGCCCGCTTTAATTGCGATGTACGCCGCGCCCTCGCGGAATGCCTGTAAGCCCTCGCGCTGCCGTCCGCCTTCCGGGAATAGGAGCATGGAGATGCGCCGCGCCTCGATTGCGCGCGCGCCCGCCGTCATGCTCTTGAGCGAATTGCGCGCGTTCGAGCGATCCACCGGCAAGTGGCCGGCCAGGCGCAAATGCCATCCCAGGAACGGAATCCGGTACAGCCCCCGCTTGGCGAAGAAACGGAATTGCTGCGGCAGAACCAATAGCAGCGCCGGAATATCCATGTAGCTGGCATGGTTGGCGACGAACACGTAGCCGCCGCGCGGATCGAGCTTTTCCGCGCCCGTGGCGGATACGCGAATGAAGCTCACCGCCAGCAGAACCTTCGCCCAAACGCGCGCGATGCGGTGCGACGTTTCCCCGCTGCGGTCCACCACCGCCGCGCACAACGAAACGAATCCGAAGACAATGGTGGCGAGGACAATCAGCGGAATGGAGATGAACAGCGAGCGCAGGAAACTCATGGTGGCGCTTAGCAGGTCCGCAGCAGCAGCGCGCGCGCTTCGCCCACCAGGTACAATGATCCCGTAATCACGATCACATCGTCATCCGCCGTGTCCCGCACCATTGCTAAAGCATCCGCCAAGCGCGGTGCTAGGCGCACGTCCGCATGCTCAGCGAGGCCGCGGATTGCCTCCGGATGCAACGCGCGCGGCTGATGGGGCGCGGTGGCAATCACCTGGCGCGCGCGGGGAAACAGAATGCCACAGACTTCTTCCACAGCCTTATCGCGCATCGCGCCGTAAATCATGCGCACGCGTTGCGGCGCGTAGAAGCGGTCGAGATAAGCGGCTAGAGCGCGCGCTCCAGCCGGATTGTGCGCGCCATCGAGCAGAATTTCCGGCTTTTCCGACACGCGCTCGAGGCGGCCCGGCCAGGCGGCCGCGGCTATTCCTCGTTCGATCGCATGCCCGGGAACGCCCACGCGATCGAGCGCGATCGCCGCCGTGGCGGCGTTTTCCACCTGGTGCTCGCCCGCCAGCGGGCACTGGATTTGCAGGCTCCTGCGCCCCACCAGGCGGAAGCTGCTGCCGCGAGGCGAAATTTCGAGGTTGCGGATGCTCCAGTCCGCGGTTCGTTCCAGCGCCACGGCCAGTTCCGCGGCCCGCCGCTCGATCACCTGTTGCGCTTCCGGCCGTTGGCGTGAAATCACCGCCGGCGCGCCGGGTTTCAAAATGCCCGCCTTCTCTGCCGCGATCGCCTCCAGGCTGCGGCCCAGAAACGCCTCGTGATCGAAATCCACCGGAGTGATCACCGCCAGTTCGGGCCGCACCACGTTGGTCGCATCCAGGCGCCCGCCCAGCCCCACTTCGAGCGCCACCATCGAAGTCCGCTCTTCGGCAAAAATCAGAAACGCCATGGCCGTAACGGTTTCAAAGTACGTGGTGTGCAGGTCGATGGCGCCGCTATCGAGCAGGCGCTCCACCGCTTCATGCACCCGGTTGAATGCCTGCGTGAACTTCTCCACCGAAACCGGTTTGCCGCCAATCGAAATACGCTCTGTAGGCTCCAACAGATGCGGCGAGATGAACAGGCCTGTACGGTGGCCCGCCGCGCGCAATCCGGCTTCGATCATGGCGCAGGTGGAGCCTTTGCCGTTGGTGCCGGCCACATGCACGAAACGGCAGCGGTCCTGCGGGTTGCCCAGTGCATCGAGGACCGCGCGGATGCGCTCCAGGCCGAGCTTGGCGGTCTTAATCTCGTTGCCTAGAGCGTAAAGAAAATGGACGGAATCGGGGTAGTTCACGCGTATCTAATCCAGAAAAAATGCGAGCGCCCGCGCGATATACGATTTCAGTTCCATGCGCGGCACGACGGCATCCAGCATGCCGTGTTTGAGCAGGAATTCGCTGCGTTGGAAACCTTCGGGCAGTTTCTGATGAATGGTCTGCTCGATCACGCGCGGGCCGGCAAAGCCGATCAAAGCGTCCGGTTCGGCGATATTCAAGTCGCCCAGCATGGCATAGCTGGCAGTGACGCCGCCGGTGGTGGGGTCGGTCAGCACGCTGATGTAAGGCAGGCGCGCCTCGTCCAGCCGCATCAGCGCGGCCGAGATTTTGGCCATCTGCATGAGGCTTACCGCGCCCTCCTGCATGCGCGCGCCGCCGGAAGCGGAAACGATAATAAGCGCGGCGCGCCGCGCAATCGAGCGTTCAATTGCCCGCGCAATCTTTTCGCCCACCACGCACCCCATGCTGCCACCGATAAAGCGCGGGTCCATGGCGCAGATATTCACCAGCCGGCCTGCCAGTTTGCCCTCGGCTGAAATCAGCGCGTCGGAAAGGCTGGTGGCCTCCTGCATGCTCTTCAGCCGCTCCCGGTAGGGTCTGCTATCCACGAAGTTCAACGGGTCGGAGGAGGTGAGGTGCTGGTCGAACTGCTCGTATTCGCCCTCGTCAAAGAGCAGCTTGAGGCGCGTGACCGCGTCCAGCCGGCCATGCTTGCCGCACTTCGGGCACACGTTCCAGCCGGTATCGAATTCCTTCTTCCAGATGATGCGGCGGCAGCCTTCGCACTTGTACCACAGCCCTTCGGTGCGTACGTGCCGCTCGCTCTGCTCGGTTTGGGGAACCGCGGGTTTCTCCCGCTTGAACCAGGACATGCAACCCACAACCTTAGCGCGGGTAAGGATGGCCCCGCAAGGTTGCGAACGCGCGGTAGATCTGCTCGGCCAGCACGGCGCGCGCCAACTCGTGCGGCATGGTGAGCGGCGAAAGCGAGAGCAGCAGGTCGGCGCGCTCCCGCCAACCTTCGGGCAGGCCGTCGTGCCCGCCAATGAGAAAAACCAGGTCGCGCGCGTCGCGTTCCGCGGCGGCGATCAGCGCGGAAAACGCGGCCGAATCAAGGGGCTTGCCGGCGGGATCGCAGAAGATCTTGCGGGCCGTGGGATGGCGCGCCCACAAATCGAAGCGCTCGGGCCGGATTTCGCGCATTTCCGTAGCGGCATAGTGTCCGGCGCGTGTCACGAAATCGGCCGCAATTGCGTTGGTGCGAGGGTCTTTCGGGCGGCCGATGAAGTAGAGGTGGATTTTCAAGGGGGCAGTTCATGATGCCATAATTCGCGGGATACTTCTATTTCCGCCGGCACGCGCTCGATATTCGCGTCGTGAAGCCCACGAGATTCTCGAAACCGAGAACCCAAAGCTCACCATTCCGCTCGCCGAAGTTTTCGATTAGCCGCTACGCCGCCGGAATTTCCACCTGCTTGGCGCTTCGCCACAAGCGCTCCAGGTCGTAATATTCCCGGGCTTTAGGCGAAAAGATGTGTACCAGCAGATCGCCGTAATCGAGCAGTACCCATTCGGCCTGATCGTAGCCCTCCAGGCTGATGGGCAGTTCGCGGGCCTGCTGTTTCATTTGCAAACCCACTTCATCGCTGATCGCCTGCACCTGCCGCATATTCGACCCGGTGCAGATTACGAAGAAATCGGCGAACGAAGTGACTCCTCTGAGGTCGAGCACCCGGATATTGGTAGCTTTTTTGGATTCGGCCGCGCGTACGGCCAGGAGCCAAGTGGGGGCTGTGGAGGAAAGTTCTTCGATTTCGGCGCGTTCTACCTTTCGCAAACAGGCTCCTAATCAGCATCGTACTACAATGAAAGATTCATGCGTTTGGTCCCGCTCATTACACTTGTAACATTCGTGCGCGCGGGCCTGTGGGGCGCCGATAGCCCACAGCTCGCGGCCGCGCGCGAGAAGGTGAAGAAACTTGAAATTCTGGTGGAGGCGGGGGCGGCCGCGCCCGCTCAACTGGCGCAGGCACGGGAAGAAGTGGCCGATGCGGAAGACGATGCCGTGGTGAGTGCCGGGTTCCGCAACGGCGATCTGACCGAAGAACAGGCCGATGCCATGGCCGCGGCCGCCAACCGCCGGCTGGAACGCCGCGAACAGGCCTATCAAAAGACGAAAAAGCTGGTAGACGACGGGCTGGCTATCCCCGCTACTCTGCCCACCCTCGCCGCCGATCTCGATTTCGTCCGCAAAGAGCACGATCTAGTCATGGAAGTGGCCGGTCTGGCTCACCAGCGGGCGGCCATGGCGCAGGCGGAAGCGCAATATTCGCAGGCTCCCCTGGGCGCGTCGCCGGTTCCGGCGTCGGAACATTACGATGGCGATGGCTACTTCGGACCGCAAACCCTCGCGCAGCTCGAGTCGGACTGGCAAGCGCGCTTCGGCAGACCGCTGCCGATCAGCGCCAATGGCGAAACGGCGGTGCATCGCGCGCTCGGCTTCGATCATACCGGCCGCGTGGATGTGGCCGTGACGCCCGATCAGCCGGAAGGCGTCTGGCTGCGGTCCTACCTGGAAGCGCGCCACATTCCGTACTTCGCCTTCCGCCAGGCCGTGCCCGGAAAAGCCACCGGCGCGCATATTCACGTCGGTCCGCAGAGCACGCGGCTGGCCGAGGCGGCAGGCTCGCGGCCGCACGAACCCGGGCATCCGCACGAGCGCGCCGCCCTTTCCTCCCGATCGGGCGCCGCCGAATGACCGACCCCAGTCTCCGGGTCCTCATCCCCTCGCAGGATATCCAGCGGCGCATCCGCGAAATGGGCGAACAGATCTCCGGCGACTACCCGGAAGGCGAACTCTATTTCGTGTGCATTCTGAAAGGCGCGTGCTTTTTCCTCACCGACCTGGCGCGCGCCATGCGGCGCTATGTCTCGATCGAGTTCATGGGCATTTCGACCTACGGAAAAAATCGCAGCAGTTCCGGCGAAGTGAAAGTCACTAAGGACCTGGACACCTCGGTCGAGGGCGCGCACGTGGTGATTGTGGAGGATATCGTAGATAGCGGCATTACGCTGCATTATCTGGTGAATCTGCTGGAGCAACGCCGGCCGAAGTCCCTGCGGATTGCCACGCTGATCGACAAACCCGAACGCCGCCAACGGCCGGTCGACGTGGCCTACGTCGGGTTCCGCATCCCAGAAGGATTTGTCGTGGGGTACGGTTTGGACTACGCGGAAAAATACCGCAACCTCGACGATGTCTGCCTGCTCGAAGGCGAAGGCGCGGAAGAAGTCCGCGCCGAAAGCGCCTGATCGGAGGGGGTGAGTCGGTGTGAAACATGGGCCGGACTTCCACGGCGGCCGGTGGTCCGCTTCATAGCGCCATCGCCAATTAACGCGGAATTTTCTACAGATCGCCGACGAGCCGCCCGTAGGTGCCCGGCGGTTCTCAGATCAGCGTTGTAGCCAAGGTGCGAGTCACCGACGATCACCTCGGAGCTGCTCGGATTCCGGCAAGGGCATACATATCGGGGTCTATCGCTGGAAATCAGATTCAACACACGAATATCCATTTAGATTAGCCTTAAGCGCTCGGCAGCTGCTGACGGCACGGGGGGTTCACACGGTCCCGCACCCACGAGGCGTGATTGCACCTGGGCTACTCTAAGCGAAATCCCACCAGCAGCATCTGTGCGCTGCTGTAAAATCGTGAGTTCGCTAGGGAGTTTCGATTGATGCCACATTTGCCATTGATGCAGGAGCTATTGATTCAACTGCCACCACCCAGCCGGGGTCTGGCGCTAAGAGAGGCGAGCCTGGATGTATTTCGGATCGCGGGTATAACCGCTGCTCTCGAGGCTGGAAGGGGTATAGAGTTGGACAGAGCTGAAGCCGAGCTTTTGTTAACTGCGATCCTGCGGCAGGTCTCTATCAACGACACGACGTTCGGCAAAGTCGCCGCCGAAGTTGGAATTGACCTTAGCAGCAAATCAACAGCAGATGTCGTTGTATCCGTTCCGTTCATGAAGGCGAGTGGCGGTCAGCGGCAACTGCCGATTACAGAACTCGCTGCCTCATCGATGCTGATGTGGGAGATTTCTCTATCCGTGAAAAAGGTATTGGAAGGGATCGGAGTAAAGGAGTCCCTTGAACCGCCGGAAGTGACTGTTAGAGCTGGATCTATATCGTTCAGTTTCGGTGGCGGCACTCTACTTGTAAGTGGTATTGGTCTGGTCATCGCCGCTCACGCCGCACTTCCGCCGGGAGACGCCACAATGATCTCGTGTTGGGGCGGTTCGATTATCTCGATGCTGGGGATAATGGATCTGGTGTTCGGCTGGAAGAAGGTTCTCGCTGAGGCGGACAAGCTGTCTGCCGAAGCGCGGAAACTTGAGGCCGAGGGGCAAAAGATAACAGCCGAAGCGAAGAAGATCGAGACCGAGCTACTCTTAAACGCCGCACACGAAAGGTTGGAGAAGCGCGACGAGGCGAGAGCCAGCAGCCAGCCGAGGCTCGCGTCCGCGCTGCTGGATCGGCAAGAAACTATGCTTCAAGCGAAGCAGTACGGGATTTCGCCAGCCTTGGCGACGCACCTTGTTAATCGAGTGCTTCCAACTGTAGCCGAGGCTACGCAAGATGGTCGGGCAAAAATCACTTCCTCCCTTGGGCTTTCAAGCCGACAAGCCGCAGCTAGCGTCTAGCACGTCGACCTTCTCATGCCTAGAACAACGCTTCGATCCAATCAACCGGGCCCTCGGGCTGTTATGGAGCGGCGAAGCCGAGCCCCGAAGCGACCACGTCCAACCGATAATCCGAATGCGCCGCTATCGTTCAAACTGGTCTACTACCAATTCGGGCCAGCCCACTACGGCTGCCCCGGCCGCACAATCAGAATGGGCATGTCTAAGTTGTGCCGCACCGGGTTGATGGTGGTGCCGAAGATCAAGTCTTTCAGGCCGCCGTGGCCGTGAGCGCCCATAATTACCAGGTCGGGAGAGATTTCGCGCGCATAGCGCACGATCTCGCGGCGCGGCGAAGACGAATGCGAGATCGCCGTCTCCACCGCGATTCCCTGTGCCCGCAGACTTCCGGCAGTTTCGTCCAGATATTGCGCTCCGGCTTCGACTTCCGCGGTGGAAGATTGCGCGCCATACATTTGACTGGTCACCCCCTCCTCTACATGCAGGAGGTAGACCTTGGCGCCGTGCAACTTCGCAATCGCGGCCGCGTGACTGATGGCCAGGCGATCGAGTTGAGAATGATCGAGTGGAACCAGAATCCGGCGGTACGAGGGGGCTTCCTCTACTACGGCCGGCTCCGGCAAGGTGAGCGGCGCGCGGCCGTACCGGTGCACCCGGCGGCTGATAAGCGGTTCGAAGCTGACCCACGCCAGCAGAAATAGCAGTAATACGCCCCCGGCTATGCTTCCCGCCAGCACCACAACGCGCCAATTGCCCGCCTGGCTTAGCCAGTCCGCCACGGCCAGGACCGCGAGCCGCAGGTTGAGCCCGACTATGATCAGGGCGGTCACCCAGGACAACGCCCGCACCCATCCGGGGTTGCGGAACTTCCCCATGCGCTGGGCGTCACTGGTGAAATGGATGAGCGGAATGATGGCGAACGGCAACTGCAGGCTCAGAATCACCTGGCTCAGAATGATGAGCTGGTAAGTGGATTTTTCGCCGGCGAAGTAGATGGTGAGCGCGGCTGGAATCACCGCCATGGCGCGGGTGATGAGGCGGCGCAGCCAGGGGCGGACGCGCAGGTTTAAGAAGCCCTCCACCACCACCTGTCCGGCCAGCGTGCCGGTGAGCGTGGAAGATTGGCCCGAGCAGAGCAGCGCCACCGCGAACAGCACTCCCGCAAGGCTGGTCCCCAGCAAAGGGGCGAGCAACAGGTGGGCCTGCTGGATCTCGGTCACCACGATGTGCCGGCGAAAAAACACCGCCGCGGCCATTACGAGAATGGCCGCGTTCACCAGCAGCGCGCCATTCAGCGCCACCACCGAATCCATCAGGTTGTAGCGGCATGCCGTGGCTTTTGCCTCCTCGGTTTGGCCGATGCGGCGCGTCTGCACCAATGCCGAATGCAGATACAGATTGTGCGGCATCACGGTGGCGCCCAGAATCCCGATCGCGATGTACAGGCTTTGCGAGTTCAGCCGCGGCACCAGGCCCGCCAGCAACCCTTCCGATGGCGGGCTGGCCCACAGAATTTCCACCGCGAAACACGCGCCCATGACGGTGATCAGCGCGAGAATGAACGCTTCGATGGCGCGGATGCCCAAACCCTGCAGCCAGAGGATCAAAAGCGTATCGAAGGCGGTCAGCAGCACGCCGGCGAGCAAAGGGATATGAAACAGAAGGTTCAACCCGATGGCCGCGCCCAGCACTTCCGCCAGGTCGCAGGCGGCGATGGCAACTTCGCATAAACCCCACAGCGCCAGGTTCACTGGCCGCGGGTAGGTTTCGCGGCACGCCTGCGCCAGGTCCCGGCCGGACACGATCCCCAGACGCGAACTGAGGGTCTGCAGCAGGATTGCCATGGCGTTCGACATCACCAGCACCCAGAGCAACTGGTAGCCGAAGCGCGCGCCGCCCTCCAGATCCGTTGCCCAGTTGCCCGGATCCATGTAGCCCACGCTCACCAGGTACGCCGGGCCGGAGAAGGCAAACATGCGCCGCAGGAGCGATATCTGCGAGGTGCCGACACTGCCGTGGACATCCCCCAAAGAACGCGTATCACCCAGCTTCTCGGCGGGAAGCATCTTGATTTAACTATAGTTAAGTCCATGCCATCCGTCAACTGAACTGCGGCGAAATTGGCCGTTTCTGCTAATCTGAGCCTTCCATGGCCTATCGCGACCTAAGAGAATTCATCCGCGCTCTCGAGGAGCGCAAAGAGCTGCTACGCATTCCGTTTGAAGTCGACCCGATTCTGGAAATCACCGAATTTGCCGATCGGGCGGTGAAGAGCGGCGGCCCGGCGCTGCTGTTCGAGAAGCCGAAGGGGTACTCGATTCCGGTCCTGATCAACGCGTTCGCCTCCATGCGCAAGATGGAACTGGCGCTCGAAGTGGCGTCGGTGGAAGAAGTGGCCGGGCGGATTGCCGAATTGCTGGAAATGCGCATGCCGGAAGGGATCATCGGAAAGCTCAAGATGCTGCCGAAACTGGCCGAAATGGGCGCGTTCTTTCCGCGCACGGTTTCGAAAGGCGCGTGCCAGGAGGTGGTCCGCACGGAAGGTTTTTCGTTGTTCGATTATCCGATTCTCCAATGCTGGCCGGAAGACGCCGGCCGGTTCATCACCCTGCCGCTGGTCTTTTCCCGCAATCCCGATACGGGCAAGCGCAACTGCGGCATGTACCGCATGCAGGTCTTCGACGAGCGCACGGCGGGGATGCACTGGCAGACGCACAAGCAGGGGGCCGAGCACTACCGCCGCCTGCGCGAACACAAGCAAACCCGCATGGACGTGGCCGTCGCCATCGGCTCCGACCCAGCCACCATGTACTCCGCCATTTTGCCGCTGCCGCCGGACCTGGATGAAATGATGATGGCCGGCTTTCTGCGCGCGAGTCCGGTGGAGATGGTGAAGTGCCGGACCTCGGATCTGGAGGTGCCCGCCAATGCCGAGATCGTGCTCGAAGGGTATGTGGAGCTGGGCGAACTGCGCACCGAAGGGCCTTTCGGCGACCACACCGGCTTCTATTCGCTGGCCGACGATTACCCGGTCTTCCACGTAACCTGCATCAGCCAGCGCAAGGACCCGATCTACGCAGCAACCGTTGTCGGTCCGCCGCCGATGGAGGACTACTACATGGGCAAAGCCATCGAGCGGATTTTCCTGCCGCTCATGCGCCTGCAAGTGCCGGAGGTCCGCGATATCGCCATGCCGGCCGAAGGCGTGTTTCACAATCTCATTCTGGTCTCGATCCGGAAATCCTACCCCGGCCATGCGCGGAAAGTGATGCACGCGATCTGGGGGCTGGGGCAGGCCATGTTCTCCAAATGCATCGTGGTGGTGGATGAAGACGTGGACGTGCAGAACGCGCGGGAAGTGGCCTGGAAGGCACTGAACAACATAGACCCGGAACGCGATATTCAGTTCGTGATGGGGCCGGTCGATTCGCTCGACCATTCGAGCCGCCTGTTGAACTACGGCTCGAAAATGGGTGTAGACGCCACCCGCAAATGGCCGCAGGAAGGTTTCACCCGCCCCTGGCCCGGCGTGATCAAAATGTCGCCGGAGGTGAAGCGGCGCGTGGACGAGCTGTGGAAGCGGGCGGGTCTTTAGGAGAATGGGATCGTGCGTAGAGGTAGCTCCAGAGCCGCTACAGCGGCAGGCGCAACTTAGCAATCTGTAGCGCGGTGTACCGCCTACGCCACTCCGCCGCGCAGCAACGATGCCGCCGAGGGCGCCGCGGCGCCGGACGTCCGCGGGGGCATTTGCGGGCCTTCGGGGATGCTGTCGCCTTCGCCGGGCGCGAGGAACAGGTTGGCATCCAGGCCGTGCTGGCGGGTGTAGAGATCGAAATAGCGGCCGCGCAGTTCGTAGAGCGATTCGTGGGTGCCGCGCTCGATGATCCGGCCATTTTCCACTACCAGGATCTGATCGGCGCGGCGGATGGTCGATAGCCGGTGAGCGATCACGAAGGTCGTGCGGCCCTCCATCAGGTAGGCGAGGCCCTGCTGGATGGCGTGCTCGGATTCGGAATCCAGGCTGGAGGTGGCTTCATCCAGAATCAGAATCCGAGGGTTGGCCAGAATCGCCCGCGCGATGGACACGCGCTGCCGCTGGCCCCCGGAAAGCTTCACGCCGCGCTCCCCTACCACGGTGTCGTACTTATCCGGCAACCGCTCGGCGAATTCGTGCACGTGCGCGATGCGGCAGGCTTCGAGAATCTCTTCTTCAGTCGCGGAGGGCCGGGAAAACGCCACGTTTTCGCGAATGGTGCCATCGAACAGGAAAGTTTCCTGCAGGACCACCCCGAGTTGGGTGCGGAAGGAATCGAGCCGCACGGTGGCCAGATCGACGTTATCTACGCGGATCACGCCCTGGCTCGGCTCGTGGAATGCGGAAACCAGGCCGATGATGGTGGATTTGCCCGCGCCGGAAGGGCCCACCAGCGCGGTTACCGTGCCGGGCGACGCCACGAAGCTGACATCGTGGAGCACCGGTTTATCGGGCTGGTAAGCGAAGTGAACGTTCTCGAACTCGACCAGGCCGCGGATGGGGCCCAATTGCAGCTTGCGGCGCGGCTCTTCGTCCTCGGGCCTTTCCCGCAGCACTTCCTGGGTGCGATCGAGGCCGGCCATGGCATCGGTTAGCTGGGTGCCGATCGAGAGCACCTGGAAAACGGGAGAAACCAGGTAAGCCAGAAACGCGGTGAAGCTCATCAGGCCGCCCAGTGTCATCGTGCCGGCAAAAATCCGCCGCGCTCCCAGGAACATGATGACTGTCCAAACCAGGCCCATGAGCACGGTTGCCGAAAGAGTCATGAGCGAGGTCGCAGTGAGCGACTTCATGACGTTCTCTAGCAAGCGTTGGACGCCGCCCGAGAAGACCTGCGCTTCCTGCTGCTCGGCGTGATACCCTTTGACCACGCGCACGCCGGCAAGCGACTCGGTGAGCCGGCCGGCCACTTCGGAATTGATTTTGGAGCGCTCGCGGAAAATCGGACGGATGTAGGCGAACGCGCGGCGTAGCGTCATACCGAAAATGGCCATGAAACCCAGCGCCGACAGGGTCAGCAAAGGGCTGATGCTCATCAGGAAAAAGAATGCAAAAACCGCGGTCACCAGCCCGCCCACGAACTCTACCAGCCCGGTTCCGATGAGGTTGCGGACGCCTTCGACGTCGTTCATGATGCGCGTCACCAGCATGCCCGATTTGTTGGCATCGTAGTAAGCAACCGGCAGGCGGCCCACGTGCGCCTGCACGCGGCGGCGTAGTTCCGCGATGAGCTTTTGACCTTCGACGGAAAGCAACTGGGTGAGAGTGAAGGAGGTCACCCCCTGCACGATGGTGGCGGCAAAGACGGCCAGCACCAGTGGCAGGAGCAATTGAATATGGTGCTTGCCCACCACATCGTCGACCAGGAATTTCACCGAGGCCGGGGTGACTAATCCCGCGCCGCGGTTGATCAGCATCAGCAACATGCCGAGCCAGATCAGGCGGCGGCGCGGACGAACCAGTTCCTTAACCAGCGGCATCGCGCCGCGGAACTGTTCGGCCTTCGATTTCTTGCTTTTCCCGGGTGTCACAGAGACTATTCTAGCTACTGCTCTGCATCCGTCTTCCCAGTGGATGCTCCCGATGTAGAATGGTTGCCGGTTCCTCTATGCAAAAGATTTTATGGATGTGTCTTCCGGCGCTGCTGCTGGTTCCAGCACATGCGCAGTTCGCAGGCTCGATGACGCCGTCGCCGGGACTGGATCTGTCCGGCAACTGGGCTCCCTTGTTCCATGAAGACGGCCTGGAACGCGGGCAGGGGCCGGAACTGGTCAACTATCTCGGCTTGCCCATCAGCGACGGCGCGCGCGCCTGGGCGCTCGCGTGGGATTCGTCCCGGCTCACCGTTCCCCAGCACGAATGCCAGGTACACGTGGTCTCTTATATCTATCGCGGACCGCTGAACCTGCATATCTGGGAGGATCGCGACCCGAAATCGCAAAAGGTCATCGCCATTAAACAGTACATCAGCACCTACGAACAGAACCGCACCATCTGGATGGATGGCAGACCGCACCCGCCGGATATCGCCCCCCACACCTGGATGGGCTTCTCCACCGGTCATTGGGACGGCGACGTTTTAACCGTCAAGACCACGCATATTAAAGAAGGATGGATCCGCCGCAACGGGCTGCCGCAGAGCGATGAAGCCACGCTGACCGAACACTTCATCCGCCACGGCAATTACATGACTCACGTGAGCATCGTGAAAGACCCGGTTTACCTGACCGAGCCTCTCGTCAAGACACAGGATTTCGTCAATGTGATCCAGAACGGGTCGAACTGGCTCTATCCCTGCGAAGAGGTGGAAGAAATCGCCGGCCGCCCGCGCGGCGAGGTGCCGAATTATCTGCCCGGAAAGAATCCCTTCGTTCACGAATTCGCGGACAAGTACGGCATACCGGTGGAGGCCGCGTTGGGCGGCGCCGAAACCATGTATCCGGAATATGAAAAAAAGCTGAAGAAGGAGGGCAAGTAATGAAGCGATACCTTGTTTCAGCCGGGGGGCTCGCGATCGTGGCGGCTGCGGGTCTGGCCGCATTCGCGCAGCAGAGTAACCCGCCCGTGAAACTCGAAACGATTCCGGTACAGGGCAATGTCTACATGATTGCCGGGGCGGGCGGCAATATCGCCGTGCAGGTCGGCAACGAAGGCGTGCTGGTGGTGGATACCGGCCTCGCCGGGACCAGCGACGCGGTGCTGGCTGAGATTCGCAAGCTCTCCGATAAACCGCTGCAGTACATTCTCAACACGCATTTCCATCCGGATCATACCGGCGGCAACGACGCCATTCGCAGAGCCGGAACCACCATCACCGGCGCGAACGTCACAGGCAACCTGACCGACGCCGCTGTAGGCGCGCAGATCATCGCGCACCTGAATGTCCTGAACCGGATGAGCGCTCCCACCGGCGAACGATCGCCCACCCCGCCGGGAGCCTGGCCCACCGACACCGAATTCATCGGGAACCACAAGAACCTCTTCTTCAACGATGAATCGATTAAGATGCTTTATCAGCCCAATGCCCATACCGATGGCGACAGCCTGGTGTGGTTCCGGCGCTCCGACGTGATCGCGACCGGCGATATCTTCGTCACCACCAGCTATCCGTTTATCGATGTGGACCACGGCGGGTCCATCCAGGGCGAAATCGACGCGCTGAATAACATCCTCGATATCACGGTGCCGCGGCACGAAGAAGAAGGCGGAACGTACGTGATTCCGGGCCACGGCCGCGTGTGCGACCAATGGGAAGTGGTGGAGTACCGGGACATGGTGACGATTGTGCGCGATCGCGTGCAGGCCGCGATCAAAGAGGGCAAGACACTGGCGCAAATCAAAGAAAGCAACCTGACAAAGGATTGGGATGCGCGCTACGACACAAAAACGCCCTACGGCGGAGCCAGCCAGTTTATCGAAGCTGTTTATAAAAGCCTCATGAAGAGTAAGTAAGCGATCTATGCGAGCGTTGTTTTTGGGCTTGAGTCTGCTGGGAGCCGCCATGGCCGCCAGAGCCGCGGGCAACCAGCCGGCGGCGACCTTCATCGGCCACGACAAGGTAGCCGCCGCGCTGGCCAAAGGCGGCGACTTGGTGAAAGCCCCGGACCTGGTTGTGCTGGGCGCGCATCGCAACGGAGCCGGGCGGGTGGAGGTGCACGATCGCGAAACCGACGTGATGTACGTGGTGGAAGGCGAAGCCACCATCGTCACGGGCGGAACCATGACCGGCGGCAAACGCTCGGCGCCGAACCAGTGGCGCGGCGGCGAAATTCAGGGCGGAAAAGCACAGCGCCTCACCAAAGGCGATGTGATCGTAATCCCGGCGGGAGTGCCGCACTGGTTCAAAGAGGTACCGCAGTCCATCAGTTATTACGTGGTGAAGGTCCTGAAGCAATAACGGTCCGTGAACAGGATTCCGCGCCCCTCCAGCGCGTCCCCCAACTTCCGCATACAGCTTCTCGCTTTTTTTTGAGAAATGGCCCAGACCGGTCCTGGCCCAGAGATCCGCCGCGCCCGCGGTTCCATGGGGGCGATTCGGCGGGCGCACTCCTCTAACCCTTTCTTCTGTTTGTATCCAGGATTGGTGGGCGCGACAGGACTCGAACCTGTGACCTCCTGCGTGTGAAGCAGGCGCTACAGCGGGGTTTTAGACCCTAAGTTACTGAAAATCATGGCTCGCTTGACTGAACAACAGCCGAAAACAGGGTTCTTAAGTGGAACCCCAAATGGAACCCTAAGCACGTAACATATTTCGAACAGTTCATGACGCTACGGCCCGCCGATGTTGAGGCATTGCGCGGGCCGAATTGTTTCAAGAAGAGTTCTTTCGGAACTGCTGGGAACTTGGCCGGCTTCAGGCCAAGGGCCCGCAGCACAGCGACCGCCTAGCTTTAGCGGGCGAAAGCCGGAACCCTTTGCCGGTTGGCGGCCGCTGATTTCAACAAAGGGGATTCGCTAACGAAGGGGGCGACATGCAAAACAATCACTATCTGGGAGGGGTGCGCGCATGAAACGTGGCACACCTGAACATCCCAAGGTTTACGACTTGTGCGACCGGCTGAACTGCGACCGGCCTACGGCGATTGGCTACCTGGAGATGCTTTGGCATTTCACCGCCAAGTATGCGCCGCAGGGGGATATCGGGCGGTTTTCAGATCGCCGAATAGAGGCCGCTTTGGACTGGAATGGGCGCGGAAAACCGGCCGGAAAACTCATCGAAGCGCTAGTTAACGCGAAGTGGATCGACAGAGACGACGAACATAGGCTCTTGATTCACGATTGGAGCGATCACGCAGACGAGACAGTCCGTTTGAGATTGAAACGGGCGGGCGTTTCGTTTCTTCGTGTTGCCGGGAATCTGTCGGGACAAAGTCCCAGCCATGTCGGAGATTCAATGCCGACAAAAACCCCTCTGCCTGAGCCAGAGCCTGAGCCAGAGCCAGAGCCAGAGCCAGCGCCAGAGCCAGCGCCACTTCCAACCGCATCGCGTGTGAGCGTGATGCCCAAACCAACCAGCGAACAGAACGGCTGGCAAGAATTCCAGGATCTCTACCCAGACGTAAAACGCAACGTAGGCGTAGAACCTGGAGCGAGGGCCTATGTGGGTAGGATTCACGGAACACCCGGGGAACACCAAAAGCTCATGGAGGGTCTACGTAGGCATCTGGACTGTGATTCGTGGCGGCGATCCCTCCTTGAAAACGGCGGGCGATTCATTCCGTCGATGGCGAAGTTCATCGAGAACGGCATGTACCTAGATCATCCACCAGTCTTCAAGCCGGACCTATCGAAGGAGCAGCGCCGACGACAGGAAATCGATCAGTCATGGGAGGAGCTTGGCAATGGAACCAGGTAAGGGGAACTGTGAGACGTGTAAGCGCCTGATTCGGTTGTGCGGCAATCTCGACTACTTCCCCGCTGACCCAGAGGTGCGGTTGGTACTCATCGAGCGGCTCCATTATCTCGCGAGAGATCACCAGCACGCCAAGGCCATGATTGACCGCTGGCTCGAAACTCAGACCATCGCGCCAAAGGTCGCCAATCTGGTGAGCTTGGCCGCAGAGGTTCGGAACGTTGACGACGAACTGCCGGGAGGATGCGCAGTGTGCGGGGGCGGTTACTGGGTAGTGGTTGATGGACTCGCGAAGCGCTGCACATGCGCGCGCGGCGAAGCGCTGCGGCAAATGGCGCGGCGTGCGGCAGAAAGGGAGAACACACATGGCCGATGATTCAATTTTGCGAATTGGTACGAGCGTCGATATGCAAGGCCGCCTATGACCATCTCTACGAGAAACTGCGGTCCGCTGGCACCGAGTTAGGACATTCCAGGGGGAGCTGGCCGGTTATCTACCCTTCCCTGGAGGAAAGCCCCGCGCTGCGAGCTGCAACTTGTTTCCGGCTCGCCGCCACACAAAAGACGCAGAAGATTGCTTGCGCTATCTTGTTCCGCGGTACAAGTTCGCGCGGTCGTCGCTCGAAGCAATACACAGGCGCTAAAATCGGAGAATGTCAGCGGAACGTAAACACAGGTGCGCGAGCCGCACCGCAGCTACCCGTGGCGGCCGACGAGCCGCTGCGCCCGTTAGCGAAAGCAAGCAGCCGCTCGGATGGTATTACCTGAGCTTCGCCAATGAGTTTCGATTTTTGGGGGCGGCTATCGTGTGGGCGCGCGGCCTGCACACGGCCGTGGAGCGGGCGCGCCAACTTGGCATCCACCCGGGCGGCCAGGTTGCGTGCTGGAGCATCCCAAAGGAGGATGTTCATCGAGTCCCGGCGGACATGCGAAACCGGCTGCTAAGCGAAGCGGAAGTGATTGAGCTGGACGGAAAGTAGGATCTGAGGCCCCGACAAAAACGCCCTGGTTCCGGTAACTCCGGGCCAGGGCGTAGAAGTGCCCGCTTGGGGGCTTGGTACCCGAGACATACCTGAGACCGCGAGGAATGCCCCGCGCTGAGGCGGAAACGGGCCTAGATTGCATTGGGAGCCACTGGCCAGCAATCTAGGTGCCTATCCGCCGAAATCGCCCACAGCGGCTCCAAACGCGAAATCTATATCCCACTTCAGGACGAAGGTATATATGCCACGAACCTGTACTGTTTGCCGTCATCCCAAACGAACCGAAATCGATACGGCACTGCTTCGTTCCGATTCATTGCGGAGCATAGTGGAAAATTGCTCCGTTTCCATGGGGTCACTGGTACGTCATCGTGACCGCCACCTGCCTGTAACTATTGCACACGCAAAAGAAGTGCGGGAAACGGAGATGGGGGAAAACCTGTTGGAGCAGGCGCGCGGTCTCCACGCGCGGGCGCTTGGCATTCTGGAGCGCGCCGAGGCCGCCGGCCAGCTTGAAACGGCGCTGAAGGCCATCCGCGAAGTACGGGGGCTTCTGGAGCTTCTGGGCAAGCTGAACGGCCAATTAGAGGATCGCGGCGCATCGCACGCGGAAATCGTGGTGACGTACGTTGATAAGCAGTTGGTAGTGGCTCCTCCGGCGGCACCTGTACCAAAATCATCGCTCACAGAGGGCTGAATCGGCGTTGCAAAGAACTGGTCTATCGTCGCGGTTTCTTCTGTCCAAAATCATTTGATTTTGGTACAATGATGGGCCATGAAGAAACTGCGCTGTGTTTTGTACGCCCGAGTGAGCACCAAGA
>Ga0070737_10001106_pt1 | contig 42164 bp, 35 predicted proteins | sample Coa_R1_10_FD_66438 | JGI IMG/M metagenome (GOLD analysis project Ga0070737, IMG submission 66438) | Surface soil microbial communities from Centralia Pennsylvania, which are recovering from an underground coalmine fire - Coalmine... | ecosystem: Environmental > Terrestrial > Soil > Unclassified... | reverse complement strand
TGCCGCCGGCCCCCCGGCGCGTCCCGCCGGGCTCCGGTGCCAGGCCCGGTCCTTCCGGCCAGCCGGCTGCCCCGGCCGGGGGATGGGCGGGCTGGCCGGGCCGCGGCGGCTGGAACGGGGGCTGCGGCGGCTGGAACGGGGGCTGCGGCGGCCGTGCGGGCTGGAACGTGGGCTGAGCGGGCTGGAACGTGGGCTGGGCCCGGGTCGGTGCCGCCGGCTGAACCGTCGGCTGGGCCCGGGTCGGTGCCGCCGCCGGGGGGTGCGCCGTGTCCGGGCGGCCAGCCGCCGGGGGCTGCGCCGTGTCCGGGGGGCCGGCGGCCGGGCGGTCCGCCGGCCCCCCGGCCGCGCCCTGGCCGGCCGCGCCCTGGCCGGACACGGCGCCGGGCCGCGCGCTGTCATGCTCCCGCGGTCCGGGCTGCTCTGGCCCGCCGGCGCCGGCGGGCGCCGGCGGGCTCATCGGCCGGGTCGGATCTGTGCTCATTGTCAGCCCCCAGGTCTTGTCGCTGCCGGCGCGTTCACCTATCGATGAGTATCAGCCCTGTGTTTAAAACGTCTCCCTCGCAGTTATAGTTCACCAGATTCCGGATTTCACGTCCGCGCCCTACACTCAAGGGGACATGGCAACCGGGCAGGCGGTCGACTCTGTGCGACCGTAGTCGGCGCAGGAAGCCGGTACGGTAAGGGACGTGAGCGGACACCGGGGGGCGCCGGGCGCACGGTCGGCGATACCGTACCCGGTGGCAGGGAGGCAGCCAATGGCCGCGAAAGCGCGTATTGAAGTGTGAGAAGCACAGGCCGCATATAGAGCACGCACGACATTGAGAAGTCACGATAAACACCAAGAACGCGCAGAAGGCGCAAGCAAGCGTATATGTAACCACAGAAGAGTGACAAGCGGGAGGGAATCCGGCGGTGGGTAATCAGGTGGCACAGAAACCGTATGCCGCGCCACCGCTGTTGGTACGGACGAGGCGCTCCGATCACCGGCTGGAAAGCGGCACCGAGTACCGCATCGGGCGCGACCCGGCCGCGGACATCGTGCTGACCGACGCGCGCGTGTCCTGGCGGCACGCCGTCCTGCGGGCAGACGGACGGTGCTGGGTGCTTGAGGACCTGGGCAGCACCAACGGCACCTACGTGGGAACCGAGCGGACTAACCGCGTCGACATCCGCGCTAACTGCGTGGTCCGGCTCGGCAACCCCGAAGACGGCCCGCTGCTCCGCTTCGAGCCCCAGCCACCGCGCCCGCCGGAACCCGTGCCGCAGGGCCATGCCGACCTCACGCACCTGCCGAGCGTCGACCGGCGCCCCACCGCACGGCTCGCGCTGCCGACCAAGGTCATGCGGATCGGCCGCACCCCGGATAACGACCTCGTGATCTCCGACCTGAGCGTCTCCAGGAAACACGCCGAGCTGCGCAGGTCGCCGGCCGGGCGGTACCAGATCGTCGACCTGGGCAGCCACAACGGCACCTACGTCAACGGCGTGCGTGTCGACCAGGCGGAAATAAGCGAGGACGACATCATCGGCATCGGCCACGCCACGTTCCGGCTGGCCGGCGGGGAACTGCGGGAGTACGTCGACGACGGCGCGGTCTCATTCGAGGCACGCGACCTCCTCGTCCAGGTGACGGACAACGGCAAGCCGAAGGTGCTGCTCGAGGGCATCACCTTCCCGCTGCCCGAGCGCTCTTTCATGGCCGTCATCGGCCCGGCGGGCGCGGGCAAGTCCACGTTGCTCAACGCGCTGACCGGCAAGCGCCCCGCCACCAAGGGCACAGTGCTGTACGACAACCGCGACCTGTACAAGAGCTATGAGGAACTCCGGCACCGGATCGGGCTGGTGCCGCAGCAGTCGGTCACGCACGACCAGCTCACCGCCAGGACCGCGCTCGGCTATGCCGCCGAGCTCCGGTTCCCCTCCGACACGGGGAAGGCCGAGCGGAGCCAGCGCGTCGAGGAGGTGCTCGCCGAGCTGGAGATGACCCAGCACGGGGACACCCGCGTCGACCGGCTGTCCGGCGGCCAGAACAAGCGGGTCAACATCGGCCTTGAGTTGCTGACCAGGCCCAGCCTCCTTTTCCTCGACGAGCCGACCTCGCCCCTCGACCCGCACCTGAAGCGCGAGCTGATGGAACGGATGCGCGCGATGGCCGACAAGAAGGCGGAGAAGGGCCAGTCGGTCGTGGTCATCACGCACGACGTCGAGCCGAAGCTGCTCGACCTCTGCGACCGGCTGATCGTGCTCGCCCCCGGCGGGAAGATGGCCTACTTCGGCCCGCCGAAGGAGGGCCTGAAGTACTTCGGCAAGGACGACTGGGCGGATGTCTTCCAGGCGTTCTCCCGCGAGCCCCAGCGTGACTGGATGGGCGAGTACAAGAGATCAGCCGACTACGCGAAGTACGTGACGGCGCGGATGTCGGCGCCCGTGGCGCAGCCGCTGCCGCCAGGGGCGGAGCAGCGGGCGGAGGCGCCGCCGCCGCGCCAGCGCGGCCGGTTGCGGCAGCTCTCCACGCTGGGCCGCCGCTATGCGCGGGTGATGTCGGTCGACCGTGGCTACCTGATGTTCACCGCGCTGCTGCCGCTCATCCTCGGCGGCCTCGTCCGGGCGGTGTCCGGCAGCGGCCTCGGCGGCCCGATGCACTCCAACGCCGGCGCGCAGCAGACGCTGCTGATCCTGGTGATGGCCGCCGCGCTGTCCGGCATGGCCAACTCGATCCGCGAGATCATCAAGGAACGGGAGATCTTCGAGCGGGAACGCATGGCCGGGCTCTCGGCCGGCGCCTACCTGTTCTCGAAGGTGCTCGTCCTCGGCCTGGTCAGCGTGATCCAGACGCTGCTGATCGTCGTCATCGGCCTCGCCGGCAAGCAGATGCCCGCGCATGGCGCGGTGATCGGCGCGGCGTTCCTTGAGATCGCAATCGCCGTCGCCGTGCTCTGCGTGGTCTCGATGCTCGTCGGCCTCGCGGTCTCCGCCCTGGTCACCAAGCCCGAGCAGACGATGCCGGCGCTGGTGGTGCTCACCATGGTGCAGGTGGTGCTCTCCGGCGGCGTGTTCCCGCTGAACGGGGCGGCGGGCTGGATCGCCGACATCGCCCCGGCCCGCTGGGGCCTGGGCGCGCTCGCCTCGACGGCCAACCTGAACGAGATCAACCCGGCGGGCAGCCATCCCGACGCCCTATGGGCCCACACCGCCGCCCAGTGGGGGACCGACATGGGCGTCCTTGTCGCCATCGGCCTGATCTGCCTGTTCGTGGCCGGCTGGCGGCTCGGCAAGCTCGGCCTGGGCCATCGCAGGTAAGCGCTCCCGCCCGGCCCGCGAGGCCGGGCGGGAGCCGTCACAGGGCCCACCGGCGTCACCGGCCGACCGGCACGTCACCGGCGCCCCGGCGCGGCCCCGGCGCGGCCGGCCGCCCTGATGAGGGCGGTGGCCCACCGCCCTCATCTTCCGGGGGCGGTGGCCCACCGCCCCAAAGCCGGCGCGGGAACACGCCGCACCCGCGCGATCTTGTAGTACACCGTGAAGGCCGCGATCCCCGCCAAAGCCGTCGTCGGCGCCGTGTACGTCGCGGCGATGTTCCTGAACATCATGGACGCGACGGTGGTAAATGTGGCGCTGCCCACGCTCAGCCGGTACTTCGCGGTGCCGGCGGCGTCGGTGAGCGGGGTGGCGACCGCGTACCTGGTGGCGCTGGCGGTGGCGATGCCCGCGTCCGGGTGGGTGGGGGACCGGTTCGGCGCCAGGAGCGTGCTGCTCGGCTCGATCGGGCTGTTCACGGCCGCGTCCGCGCTGTGCGGCACGGCTACGTCGCTGCCGGAGCTTGTCGCGCTGCGCGCCGTGCAGGGGATCGGCGGCGGGGTGCTGGTCCCGGTGGGGATGGCGATGATGTTCCGCGCGTTCCCCCCTGCCGAGCGGATCCGGGCGAACCGGCTGTTCATCGTGCCGACGCTCATGGCGCCCGCGCTGGGACCGGTGATCGGCGGCCTGCTCGTGGACGGGCTGTCCTGGCGGTGGATCTTCTACATCAACGTGCCCGTCGGGGCGGCGGCGCTGGTCTTCGGCGGGCTGTTCCTGCCCCGCGGTTCCGAACACCGGCCGGGCCGCTTCGACCTGCCCGGGTTCCTGCTGGCGGGGGCCGGCTTCCCGCTGCTGCTTTACGCACTGTCGACGGGCGCGGTGTCCGGGTGGGCCTCGCCCTCGGTGCTTGCCACCGGAATGCCCGGCGTGCTGCTGCTCATCCTCTTCGTCGCCGTGGAACTGCGGACCGCCGAGCCGATGCTGCGGCTGCGGATCTATGCCGACCGGCTGTTCCGCACCACGAACCTGCAACTTGCGTTCGCCGGCGCGGGATTCGTCGGCACCCTGTTCCTCGTTCCCCTGCTGCTGCAAGACGGCCTGGGCTTCAGCGCGGTGCACTCGGGCCTGTCGACGTTCCCCGAGGCGATCGGCGGCATGACGGGGGTGCAGGTGACCTCGCGGCTGTACAAGCGGGTCGGGCCGCGGCGCCTGATGGTTGCCGGGATGTGCGGCACCATCGTGACCATCGGCGGGATGGCGCTCGCGGAACCCGGCGACGCGGCGTGGCTGATCCCGGTGCTGATGTACTTCACCGGCTGCTCGTTCGGATTCGCGATAGTCCCGTCGCAGACGGCGAGCCTGGCCACGGTGTCCGCGGCGCTGACCGGGCAGGCGTCGACCCTGCTGAACACGCTGCGCCAGGCCGGGGGAGCGGCCGGGGTGGCGCTGCTCGGCACCGTGCTCGGCGCGACCCGGCCCGGCCCGCGGGACCTGGGCGGCTACCGGCTGGCCTTCCTCTGCGCCGCCTCCCTGATGGCGCTCGGCGCGGTCTTCGCCGCGCGGGTGAGCGATGCCGCCGCGGCCCCGACGATGGCCGACGGCACGGACGGCTTCCCCGAGGCGGTGCCGGAAGCCGCGTGAGGCGGCTCGCCGCGCGCAGCCGGCTGCCCGTTACCCTGACTTCGTGACTACAGCCGACGGCTCAGCCCTCACCGTCGCCCTCGCGCGCGCCATGCTCAGCCGCTTCCCGCTGATCGACGGGCACAACGACCTGCCGTGGGAGATCAGGGAGAAGTTCGGCGGCCTGGACCGGATCGACCTGGCCGGGCGGGTCGCCACGACGCACACGGACATCCCGCGCCTGGTCGAGGGGGGCGTGGGCGGCCAGTTCTGGTCGGTCTACGTGCCGGCGCGGCTGGCCGGCGACGCGGCGGTCACCGCCGTGCTCGAGCAGATCGACCTGGTGCACCGGATGATCCGGCGCTACCCGGACCGCTTCCAGCTGGCGCTCACCGCCGACGACGTGGCGAAGGCGTTCGCGGCCGGGCGGATCGCCTCGCTGCTCGGCGCCGAGGGCGGCCACTGCATCGGCGGCTCGCTCGGCGTGCTGCGCTCGCTGTACGCGCTCGGCGTGCGGTACCTGACGCTCACCCACAACTCGAACGTGGGCTGGGCCGACTCGGCGACCGACGAGCCCGGCGTCGGCGGCCTGAACGACTTCGGCCGCGAGGTCGTGGCCGAGATGCAGCGGCTGGGCATGCTGGTGGACCTGTCGCACGCGGCGCCGTCCACGATGCACGCGGTGCTGGACGTGGCACGGGCGCCGGTGATCTTCTCGCACTCCTCGGCGCTTGCGCTCTGCGGCAACCCCCGCAACGTGCCCGACGAGGTCCTGAAGCGGCTGGCGGCGGGTGGCGGCGTGTGCATGGTGACGTTCGTGCCGTTCTTCGTCTCCGCCGAGTGCGACGGCTGGTACCGGGATCTGCGGGCGGAAGCGGAACGACGCGGGCTTGATCCTAAGGACCTGTCGGCTGTCCATGCCGTGAAGGCCGAGTGGGAGGCAGCACGCCCGGCGCCCGCCGCGACGCTCGCCCAGGTGGCGGACCACGTAGACCACGTGCGCGCCGTCGCCGGCGTCGACCACGTGGGGCTCGGCGGTGACTTCGACGGGACCTCCGAGGTCACCGCCGGCCTGCACGACGTATCCCGCTACCCCGCGCTGTTCGCCGAACTCCAGCGCCGGGGCTGGTCCGAACCCGACCTGGCGGCCCTGGCCGGCGGCAACATCCTGCGCGTCCTGCGCGACGCGGAGTCCTTCGCCGCCGGCGCCGCCTGAGGTTCGCGCCGGCCGGCCGGCGCGAACCTCAGGCGGGTTCCATCCCGTAGCGGCTCATCAGGGCGCGCTCTTCTTCCGGCGCGGGCGGGTTCTCCCGGGACCACAGCTCGTCCAGTTCCGCGAAGTAGGCGTCCATCGCGGGCGCGTGCAGCACGAGCAGCCGCGCGGTCCCGGCGCCGCCGTTCCCGAACGTATGCGCCGCCCCGCGGGGCACGAGCAGGAAGTCGCCGTGCCGGCCGCTGAACTCGCTGCCGTCCAGCACGAACGTGACGGTCCCGTCGAGCACGAAGAAGCCCTCCGAGCAGTTGACGTGCCGGTGCGGCGGCGGCCGCCGCCCGCCGGGCGGCAGCGTGCGCTCCATCAGCGAGAAGTCGCCGTTCGTCTGCCCGGCGACGGCCTTGAACGCCATCACGCTGCCCCGCGCGGTGAAGATCTTCCCCTTGCCCGCCGATACGACCATAGCCCGACGCTAGCCCCCGTGCCGGGACCGCGCCAGGCGCCAGCCTGCCTTACCAACGAGGGGCGCCACCTGAGCCCCGGGGCGGTCTCGGCGCCGAGCGCGTCCTACAACCTGGCGGGCACCTACATCGGCCTGGCGAAGGTCCGCCATGAGCTGGCGATCGGCGAGCCGCACCCGCACCTCGCCGCGTGCGTGCAGGGCGAGGCGCTCGCCGCGGAGGCTATGCGCCAGCGGGCAGGTGGCCGCCATCGGCCGGGTCCGGCAGACCGTGGCCGCCGCCGCGGGAGGCCAGAATCCGGCACCTGTCCAGCGCGACGGCGGACATCTCATTCGGGGTTACCAGGCAAGGAACCATATCGGTGGCTGCCGGGGGAGCCTGGCCAGCGAAACCGCCAACACCCTCCGGCTGGGGCTGGCCCCGGCATAGCCGGCGCGGCCGCCAGTCCCGCGAGGGCGGGTCCGGTACCCTTGCGGCGTGACGGCACGAGACCGGAGGAGGCAGAGCTGATGGCGGCACCGGCCGCGGCCACGTCGGAGTTCCGCCGGCGGGCAGACCTGGACGTGCTGACCTGGCCGGCCTTCGACGGGCCCGATCTCGACGTGCTGGTGACGACGCGCGGCGGCGGGGTCTCGTCGGGCCCGTACGCCTCGCTCAACCTCGGCCTGCACGTGGGCGACCGGGCCGAAGACGTGCTGGAGAACCGGCGCCGCGCCGCGGCCGCCCTGGGGGCGGACCTCGGCGACATGGTCTTCTGCAACCAGGCGCACGGGCGCGAGGTGCGCATCGTCTGCGCCGCGGACCGGGGACGCGGCGCCTTCAGCCTGGATGACGCGATCGCGCAGACGGATGCGCTGGTCACCGCGGAGCCCGGCGTGGCGCTTGTGGTCATGGTCGCGGACTGCGTGCCCATCGTGCTCTACGACCCGGTCGCGCACGTGCTCGCCTGCGTGCACGCCGGGTGGCGCGGCACGGTCGCGCGGGTGAGCGAGGCGGCCGTGGCCGCGATGCGCGCGCTCGGGGCGAGCCCCGGGAACGTGATCGCGGGTCTCGGGCCGGCGATCGCGCCCGGCCGGTACCAGGTGGGCGCGGATGTCGTCGAGGCCGCGGAGCGGGGCCTGGGCGGCGCGGCCGGCGACGTCATCCGCCCCGACGGAACCGGCAAGTGGCTCTTCGACCTGTGGGCCGCCAACCGGATCGTGCTGCGCGAGGCGGGCGTTGCCGACGGGCACATCAGCGTCGCCGCGATCGCGACGGGGTCCGCGGGGCCCGGCCTGTTCTTCAGCGACCGCGAGGTCCGGCCCTGCGGCCGGTTCGCGGCGATCGCGCGGCTGCGCCCGCGGGGCGGCCGGTGAGCGAGTCACCTCGCCGCGGGAACGTCTTCCGCTACGAGTCCTACGAGACCGACGCGGCGGCGGGCCTGCTCTCCTGCTGGTACAGCCTCGACGGACGGCGGTTCTCCGAACGGTTCACGCTGAGCCCGGACGGGCGGTGGGACACGCCCGCCGCCCGCGCGGCCGCGCGGCTGGTGTTCCTGCTCGCGGGCGTCTCCTACTACAAGACGGCCGCCCCGCCCGTCATCGACCTGGGCGCGATCGCGGTCACCGAGACCGAGCGCGCCTTCCTGCGCGAGTACTACCTCCAGGGCCTGGGCGAATTCGCCTACCAGAACGGGCTTGACCTGACGCCGCTGCGCATCGAGGGGCCCGCGGCCCAGGCGCCCGGGCCCGCGGCCGCCCCGCCCCGCCGCCCGCCGGGGCGGGGCGGGCCGCGGGCGCTCGTGCCGTTCGGCGGCGGCATCGACTCGATAGTGACGGTGGAGCAGGTGCGGCAGCGCGCCGACGCCGCCCTCTTCGTGGTGAGCAGGCCGGGAGACCGGTTCGCGGCCATCGAGCGTCCCGCGGCCGTGACCGGCCTGCCGGTCATCCGGGCGGACCGCGAGATCGACCCGCAGCTGCTGCGCTCGAAGGACCTCGGGTTCCTCAACGGGCACGTGCCGGTGACGGGGATCCTCTCCGCCGTCGCCGTCCTGGCGGCCGCGCTGGAAGGCCGCGACACCGTCGTGATGTCCAACGAGTGGTCGGCGTCCATCCCCACGCTTGAGGACCGCGGCCGGACGGTGAACCACCAGTACTCCAAGAGCGAGTCGTTCGAGGCGGGTTTCCGCGCGGTGCTCGCCGGCGCCGGCGCCGGGCTCCCGGACTACTTTTCCCTGCTGCGGCCTCGCACGGAGCTGTGGGTCGCGGAGCGGTTCGCCGCCCTGAGGAGATACCACGCCTCGTTCCGCAGCTGCAACAGGGCCTTCCACATCGACAAGGCGCTGCGCCTGGACCACTGGTGCGGGCACTGCGACAAATGCTGCTTCATCGACCTGATCCTCGCGCCGTTCCTGCCCGTCACGGAGCTGGAGCGGATCTTCGCGGGCGGAGACCGGCCGGCGTCTCCCGGCAGCCGTGAACCGCTGGCCGATCCCGCGCAGGCCGACAGGTTCCGCGCGCTGCTCGGCACGTCCGCCGGCAGCAAGCCCTTCGAGTGCGTCGGCGAGGTCAACGAGTGCCGTGCGGCGGCGCTGCTCGCCGCGCGGCGGCCCGACCGGGCCGACAGCAAGCTCTTGCAGGAACTCGCCGCCGAGGTCGCCGCCCTGCCGGACGCGCCGACGCCCGCGGCGTCGGCTGCCATGCTGCGCCCGGTCGGCGCGCACTTCATTCCGCCCGCCTTCGCGTCCGAGGACCTGCTCAGATGACGGCGACGGCGGCACGGTCCACGCTCGCCTGGTCAGATCTGCGCGGCGCCCGGGCCGGCGTCTGGGGCCTTGGCCAGGAGGGCATGGCCAGCCTGCGCAAGCTGCGCTCCATGGGCGCGGAACCGGTGCTCGTCGACGACAAGCCGGTGCCGGGCGGCGTGGCCGGGCAGCCCGTCCTGGTGACCAGCGAAGGCGGCCTCGACGCGCTCAGGGGCTGCGACGTCGTGGTCAAGACACCGGGGATCAGCCGCTACCGGCCCGAGGTGGCCGACCTCACGGGGCGGGGCATCCCCGTCGTCGGCGGGCTGGGGCTCTGGCTCCAGGAGGCTCCGCTGGAACGGGTGGTCTGCATCACCGGCACCAAGGGCAAGAGCACCGTGACGTCCGTCGCCGGGCACCTGCTGGCCGGGCTCGGTTACCGGTGCATGGTCGGCGGCAACATCGGCGTGCCCCCGTACGACCCGCAGTCGCCCGCCGGACCGTGGGATTACTGGGTCGTCGAGGTCTCCAGCTATCAGGCGACCGACCTTGCCTCCTCGCCTCCCGTGGTCGCCGTGACGTCGCTCAGCCCCGATCATCTCCCCTGGCACGGCGGGGTCGACCGGTACTACGCCGACAAGCTGTCCGCGTGCTCTCAGCCGGGCGCGGACCTGACGGTCGCCAACGGCGACAGCGATCTGATCCGCGAACGGGTCAAGCAGCTCGGGCCCCGGGTGGAGTGGGTGCGCGCGGCCGACGAGCCCGGGGCGACCTGGATGGCGCCCCTCGGCCTGCTGGGTGCCCACAACCGGCGCAACGCGCTGATCGCGAGACGGTGCCTCATCGCGCTCGGCGTTGAGGAGGCCGCCGACGACGACGCGCTTCGCGCCGCGGCGGAGGGGTACCGCCCGCTGCAAAGCCGCCTGCAAGTCATCGGCGACATCGCGGGGGTGACCTTCGTGGACGACAGCCTGTCCACGAACGTCCTGCCGGCCATGGCGGCGCTCGACGCGTTCCCCGGCCGCCGGGTCGCGCTGATCGTCGGCGGCCAGGACCGCGGCATCGACTACGCCCCGCTGGCAGCCGGCGTGCTCGCCAGGAAGGCGCCGACGTTCGTGCTGACCCTCCCGGACAGCGGCCCCCGCATCAGCGCGGCTTTCGCCTCGGCCGGCTCCCCGGACGGGGCCGGCGGTTTCGCGGGCGTGACCGACTGCCCGGACCTGGACGCCGCCGTGACGGCGGGCTTCGGCTGGGCGCGCCCGGACGGCGTCGTGCTGCTTTCCCCGGCCGCGCCGAGCTTCGGCCGCTTCCGCGACTACCGCGACCGCGCCGAGGCGTTCACCCGCGCGATGCGCGCCTGCGCATGACTCCCTCCCGCACGGCGTCCCGCCGCCCGCCGACTCGCCCTGACTTCGCACACTCTGCGACCACTTGCCAGTCTGATATGTCCTGGTATGTCCCGTCAGAAAGTGTGTTAAGCGGAACGGCTGATGCCGTAGTGGCGGACGGGGGGCCCGTGAAGGCGATGGCGGGTGCCGTAGTGGCGGACGGGGGTGCTGCGGGCGAGGCGGCGCCGCGCGGTATTCCCGTGGCCCTGCTTGATCCTGTTAAATAACAGGAAAGCTCCTTATCGCTCCGCCGATGCAGCGGGAGGTCATCGCCCATGGGCCCAGCCGATCCTGAGGTCTATACCAGTACCGGCCGGGTTCGCGGAAGCGCCGAGAACGGGGTGGCCGTCTTCCGCGGCATCCCGTTCGCCCAGCCGCCGCTCGGCGCGCTCCGGTTCCAGGCGCCGCGGCCGCCGCGGCCCTGGGACGGCGTCCGGGACGCGACGCGGTTCGGCCCGCCCGCGCCGCAGGCGCCGTTCCCGGGGTCGCCGCCCGCGCCGCCCGCGGCGGGCGGCACCGGCGAGTGGCTGACCGTGAACGTGTGGACCCCCGCCCCGCACGCGGCGGCCCTGCCCGTGCTCGTCTGGGTTCACGGCGGGGCGTACCTGTTCGGCTCGGCGGCAGAGCCCGGCTACGACGGAAGCGCGTTCGCCGCGGGCGGGGCGGTCTTCGTGTCGTGCAACTACCGGCTGGGCGTCGAGGGGTTCGCGCAGATCCCCGGCGCGCCGGCCAACCGCGGCCTGCTCGACCTGGTGGCGGCGCTGCGCTGGGTGCAGGAGAACATCGCCCGCTTCGGCGGCGACCCGGCCAACGTCACCGTGTTCGGCGAGTCGGCGGGCGCCGGCGTGATCTCGGCACTGCTCGCGATGGACGACGCGGCCGGCCTGTTCCGGCGGGCGATCGCGCAGAGCGTGCCGGGGACGGTCTTCACCCCCGCCCTGGCCGCCGACGTCACCAGGGCGGTCGCGGAGGCGGCCGGCGTCCCGGCGACCCGGGAAGCGCTCAGCCAGACCGAACCGATGCGCCTGGCCGCCGCCTCGATGAGCGTCACCGGGCGGATGCGGCAGTTCCCCCGGTGGGGCGCGGTGCGGCTCACCGACACCCCGTTCTCCCCGGTCGTCGACGGCGAGGTGCTGCCCCGCGCGCCGTGGCGGGCGCTGATGTCCGGCGCCGCCCGCGAGGTCGAGCTGCTCACCGGGCACAACCGCGACGAGTACCGGCTGTTCATCGCGATGTCCGGGCGGCTCGGCCGGATCACCGACGAGGACGCGGCGACCGTCCTCGAAAGCTTCGCCCCGGCCCCGGACGGGCCGGCCGGATACCGGAAGGCCTACCCGGAGGCGGACGCGGGGCGGCTGTTCGAGGTGGTCTTCTCGGACTGGCTGTTCCGGATGCCGACCTTGCACCTGGCGCAGGCGCACGCCGCCTCCGGCGGCAGGACGTTCCTGTACGAGCTGCGCGCCGAGGCGCCGGCCGCGCCGGAGACGTTCGGCGCGTGCCACGCGCTGGACGTGCCGCTGGTGTTCGGCCCGGCGGGGCAGGGCATCGGCGCCACGCTGGCCGGGGAGCGGCCGCCGGCGGAGTTCCGCGCGCTCGGCGACCTCATGCGCAGCGAGTGGCTGCGGTTCGCGGCCTGCGGCGACCCGGGCTGGCCCGGCTACGGCACCGAGCGCAGGACCACGCGGGTCTACGATCTGCGGCCCGGCGTCGGCCCGTACCCCGAGGAGACGTCGATGCGCCTGTGGGAGCGCCATCAGTTCGACGCCCTGGACTTGTCCGGCTGACGTCAGCCAGCGGCCAGCCGCCGCAGCGCGCCCCGCACCACCTGCGGGTCGGTGGTCGTCCAGAACGGCGGCAGGGACGCGCGCAGGAACTCCCCGTACCGCTTGGTGACCAGCCGCGGGTCCAGCACCGCGACCACGCCCCGGTCGTCGACGGACCGCAGCAGCCGCCCCGCGCCCTGGGCCAGCAGCAGCGCGGCGTGCGCGGCCGACACCTCCATGAACCCGTTGCCGCCGCGCGCCTGCGCCGCCCGGGCCCGCGCGCTCGCCAGCGGATCGTCGGGCCGGGGGAACGGGATCCGGTCGATCACGACCAGCCGCAGCGACGGCCCGGGCACGTCCACCCCCTGCCACAGGGAAAGGGTCCCGAACAGGCACGTCGGCTCGTCTTCGGCGAACTCCCTGACCAGCCGCGCGGTCGAGTCGTCGCCCTGGCACAGCAGCGGGAACGCCAGCGATTCGCGCAACGCCGCGGCCGCCTGGCGGGCCGCCCGCATGGAGGAGAACAGCCCCAGGGTGCGCCCGCCCGCCGCGTCGATCAGCTCGGCCAGTTCGGTCAGGTACTCCGGGGGGAGCCCGTCCCGCCCGGGCGGCGGCAGCCGGCGGGCGACGTACAAGATCCCGCTGCGCGCGTGCGCGAACGGCGACCCGACGTCCAGGGCGGTCCACTCGCTGCCCATGGACGAGGGGTCCAGCCCCCACTGCCGGGCCAGCGGCTCGAACGAGCCGCCGAGGGTCAGGGTCGCCGAGGTGAGCACCACGGTACGTTCCGCGAACAGGGACGTGGCCAGCACCTCGCCGACCTCGAGCGGTGCCACGTGCAGCGTGGTCGGCCGGGAACTGTCGCCGGCGTCCTCCGGGCCCGACAGCCAGACGACCTCCTCGCGCTCGGCAAGGGACGGCTCGAAGGCGCTGACCACGCGGTCCGCGACGGCCTCAACGTCCTCCAGGGCCACCTGCGCCGCCTGCGCGGCGGCCGCCTGCGCGGGGTCGGCGTCCCCGGCCCTGGCGGCGGCGCGCACCTGCGCCGCGCAGGCGGCCGCCGCGTCCCGTACCGCGGTGAGCGACGCGGCGAGCGCGGGGTCCAGCAGGTCCATCCGGCCGGGGGGCGCGGTGAGGAGCAGCGGGCCGAGCGCGCTGCCCGCCTCGGACAGCCGCGCGGTCTCCGCCTCGCCGGCGTTCCGCCCGCACCGCCGGACCGCCGCCTCCACCGCGGCCGCGGACAGCTCGCCGCTCGCCACCGAGGTCACCCGGTCCACCAGTTCGTGCGCCTCGTCGATGATCACCACGCGGTGCTCGGGCAGGATCCCGCCGTCGCCGAGCGCGTCGATGGCGAGCAGCGCGTGGTTGGTGACCACGACGTCCGCGTCCGCGGCGATCTTCCGCGCCCGCTCGCTGAAGCACTGCACTCCGAACGGGCACCGGTGACTCCCCAGGCACTCCCGTGCTGTCACCGAGACCTGGCGCCACGCCTGGTCGGGAACTCCGGGGACGAGCTCGTCCCGGTCCCCGCTGGCGGTGCCCGCCGCCCACTGGTGCAGCCGCCGCACGTGCGCGCCGAGCCCGCTGACCGGCTCGTACAGCGCGTCCTGCGGGTCCTCGGGGGTCTCGTTGCGCAGCTTGTTCAGGCACAGGTAGTTGGCCCGGCCCTTGAGGATCGCGAACACCGGGGTGCGCCCCAGCGGGCCGCGCAGCGCGTCGGCCAGCCGGGGCAGGTCACGCTCGACAAGCTGGCGCTGGAGCGCGATCGTGGCGGTGGACACCACCACCGGGCCGCGCTGGTCGGTGGCGAGGCGCAGCGCCGGCACCAGGTAGGCCAGCGACTTGCCGGTCCCGGTGCCGGCCTGGACGGCCAGGTGCGAGCCGCCGGTCATCGCCTCCCAGACCGCTTGCGCCATGCGCGTCTGCCCGGCCCGTTCGGCGCCTCCGATCGCCGAGACCGCCGCGGCGAGAAGCTCCTGGACCCGGGGGTCGCCGGGGGAACTGTCGGACACGAGCGAGACGCTACCCTACCCAGGTGACGATTTACGCCCTGGACGACGACGAGCCGGACATCCACGAACTCGCCTACGTAGCCCCTGACGCGGTTGTCATCGGACGGGTCACGATAGGACCGGAGGCGTCGGTGTGGCCGGGGGCGGTGCTGCGCGGCGACCACGGCACGATCACCGTGGGCGCGCGCACCTCGGTCCAGGACGGCACGGTCGTGCACTGCACGGCGCGCTGCCCGACGGTGATCGGCGCCGACTGCGTGGTCGGGCACAACGCGCACCTGGAGGGGTGCGTGGTCGAGGACGGATGCCTGATCGGCTCGGGTTCGGTGACGCTGAACCGCGTCGTCGTCGGCGCGGGCTCCATCGTCGCCGCCGCCGCGCTGGTACCCGAGGGGTTCGTCGTCCCGCCGGGCTCGCTGGTCGCGGGCGTGCCGGCGACGATCAAGCGCAGCGGCGTGGACACCGCCTGGACCGAAGGCGCGGTGCGGACCTACATCCAGACCGCCCGCCGCCACCGCCGGGGCCTGCGCCGCATCGGCTAGCCGGCCGGCCCGGCCGGCTAGCCGATGCGGGCCTGCCTTACGGGCCGGGCGTGAGGCCGAGGAACTCGGCGGCGGCCTGGGCGTTGGCGCGGGAGGCGCCGTAGGTGGCCAGGTGGGTCTGGCAGGCCGCGGCCGGCGGCTGCCAGTACGGCAGGCCCATCTCGACGACGACCGCGTCCGGGCGCTCCGCGAGGACGGCCGTGACCAGGTGCTGCGTGGCGGGGGAGCGGTGCGCGTCCCGCACCGCGAGGATCAGCGAACGCCCGGCGGCGGCCTTCAGCGCGCCGGCCGCCGCCTGCGCGGGGTCCGGCGCCGCGGCCACCCGGCGCGCGCCGCCCGGCGCCGCCCAGCCGGCCAGGCCCCAGCGCGCGTTCCCGGCGGCCATGTTCGGCAGCGGCTCCACCTCGACGACGACCGGGTCGCGCAGCTCCGGCCGGACGCCCGTCACCCGCAGCGCACGCCGCGCCGCGGCCAGCCCGATGCCGGCCGCCGCGGCCAGCCCGCTGCCGGCCGCCTCCCCCGCCGGCCCGGCCGCCGGCCCAGGCGGGCGGGCCGCGGCCAGCCGGGCCCGGAGCGCGGCGACCCGGGCGGCTGCCTCCTCCAGGCGCGCGGCGGGCAGCTCCCCGGCGCGGACCGCGTCCCGCAGCGCCGCGCGCACCGCCAGGTAGCCCTCCTCCGGCACGTCGCGGCCGAGGCAGAGCAGGTCGTTGCCCGCCGCCACGGCCCGCACCGCCGCCCCCGGGATGCCGAACGGGTCGCTGACCGCCCGCATCTCCAGCGCGTCGGTGACGACGACCCCGTCGAACCCGAGGCCCTCGCGCAGCAGCGCGATCGCGGCGGCCGACAGGGAGGCGGGCAGTTCCCCGGTGAGCCCGGGGACCCGCAGGTGGCCGGGCATGACCGTCGCCACGCCGGCCGCCAGCGCCGCGCGGAACGGCGGCAGGTCCCGCTCTGCCACCGTGTCCAGCCCGTCCGGTACCAGGGCGAGCTCGGCGTGCGAGTCGAGCAGCGTCGCGCCGTGCCCGGGGAAGTGCTTGGCGCACGCGGCCACGCCGGCGGACTGCAGGCCGCGCACCGCCGCCGCGCCGTGCCGGGCGACCAGCTCAGGAGAAGCGCCGAACGACCGGGTGCCGACCACCGGGTTGTCCGGCGCCGCGAGCACGTCCAGGCAGGGCGCCAGGTCCAGGTTGACGCCGAGCGCGGCCAGGCGGGCGCCGATCGCGGCATGCACCCGCTCGGTCAGCCCGGTGTCGTCCACCGCGCCGAGCGCGGCGTTGCCGGGGTAGGGGCTGCCGGTGTCGTACCAGACGCGGGTGACGTCGCCGCCCTCCTCGTCGGCCGCGACCAGCAGGTCCGGGGCCGCGTCGCGCAGCGTCCGGGTCAGCGCGGCGAGCGCGCCGGTCCCGGCGGCCATGTTCGGCGCGAAGAGCGTGACGCCGGCCAGCCCCCGCGACAGCGCGCCGAGCAGCCACCGGGGCGCGGTCGTGCCTTGGAACGGCGGGATGAGGATGGCGTCGGCGAGCCGCTCGAGCGCGGCGTCAGCGTTGGTCAACCCTTCACCGCCCCGGCGATCAGCCCGGCGCGCAGCCGCCGCGCCGTGATGAGGAAGAAGACCATGACGGGCAGGGTGAACAGCACGGACGCGGCCATGATGGCCCCCCAGTCGGCGCTGCCCTTGCCGAAGAAGTAGGTCACGTAGACGGGCAGCGTGTACTTGGCCTGGTCGGTGCCGAGGAAGGTGCTGGCGAACACGAACTCGTTCCAGGCGAAGATGAAAGCGAACACGCTGGTCGTCACCAGGCCGGGGGCGACAAGCGGCAGCAGGATCTTGAAGAAGACGCTCATCGGCCCCGCGCCGTCGATCTGCGCCGCCTCCTCCAGGCCGCGGGGCACCGCGGCGACGAAGTTGCGCAGCATCCAGATCGTGACCGGCAGCGAGAACGCGATGTAGAGCAGCACGAGCCCGGTCAGGCTGTCCAGCAGGCCCAGCCGCCGGAAGTCCAGGTACAGCGCGATCACCAGCGCCTGCTGCGGCAGCATCTGCACGATCAGCAGCATGATCAGGTACGTGGTGCGGAACCGGAACGCGAAGCGGGCCACGCCGACCGCGGCGAGCAGCGCGACGAGCGAGGACACCGCCACCGACGACAGGGTGACGACCAGGCTGTTGCGCAGGAACGCCCAGTACGGCATGCCGATCACCGAGCCGTTCAGCACGCTGGCGAAGTTCGCCCACGTCGGGTGCGCGGGCAGCGGGCGCGGCGTGAGCGAGTAGATCTCGGTGGCCGGCTTGAACGCGGTGGAGACCATCCAGAAGATCGGGAACAGCGTCACCAGCGCGACCACGACGCCGGCCCCGTTGAGGGCTATCCTCCGGAGTTTCCTCACCTCACCGCCCCCTGCCTGACGTTGGCCCGGACATAGCCGGCCGTGATGACGAGCAGGACCACGGTGAGCACCACGCCGAGGGCGGACGCCACCCCGTAGGCGGGCGGCATCGTGAACGCCTTGTCGTAGGCCAGGATGCCGAGGTTGAACTCGTCCCGGTTGCCGAGCTCGCCGGTCACGATGTACGCCTGCGTGAAGATGCCGAAGTCCCAGATCACCGAGAGCAGCAGCAGCACCAGGAAGATCGGCTTGAGCAGCGGGTAGGTGACCCGCCAGAAGACCCGCCACGCCCCGGCCCCGTCGACACGGGCGGCCTCGTGCAGCTCCGCCGGTATCGTCTTCAGCCCGGCGAGCACGGAGACCGCGATGAACGGGAATCCCTGCCAGACGACGAGCAGCGTGATCACCGTGTACGCGGGCAGCGGGGCGTTGGTCCAGCTGAACCCCGACCAGCGGGGGCCGCCGCCGAGCCAGGACGGCAGCTTGGTGAGCAGCCAGTCCACCACGCCGCCGTCCGGGTCGAACAGCCAGACGAAGATCACCGACGCCGACACGGCCGGCATCGCCCAGGCCAGCAGCGCCGTGGTGGACACGAACGCGGCCATCTTCCGGCCGAGCCGGTTCAGCAGCAGCCCGACGAGCGTGCCGGCCGCCAGCGTGAGCGGCACCGCGGCGAGAGCGAACAGCACGCTGATCCGCAAGCTGGACCAGAACTCCGGATCGGACAGCACCAGCCGGAAGTTCGCGAAGCCGGTCCACGAGGTGGGCGCCGCCCCGGTGACCTGCGGCAGCCCGTAGTCCTGGAAGGAGTAGACGACGAGCTGGATCGCCGGCCACACGAGCAGCAGGCCGATCGCCGCCGCCGACGGCAGCAGCAGCAGGTAGGGCGCGAGCCGCCGCCTCCGCTTCCCCGCCCGCAGGAGATCCCGAACGGACGGTGGCGGAAACCACCGTCCGTTCGGGTTAACCGGAGGGGAAGCGGACGCGACGCCGGCCTGTTTCACAGAGCTCAGCATGCGGGAACGTCAGCTCTCCTGCCCGGTGTTGAGCACGTTCTGCAGCTCGGTGTTGGCCTGCGCCACCGTCGCGGCGAACGGCGCGCCGCGGTCGAGGGCCTTCATCATGGTCGGGATGATCGCGTCGGTCGCGTCGGCGGTCGACCAGTTCTTCGCGTTCAGCGGGGAGATCTGGGTGACGGTGGCCGCCTTGGCGAAACCGGACATCAGCGGGCTGCCGGAGTAGGCGCCGCCGGTGAGCTTGGAGGTGAACGGCGGGAAGAAGCCCTGGAGGTTCGCGAAGCTGGTGGCGTTGGCCTCGCTGTCCATCACCTGGAGCAGGTCCCAGTCCGCGGTCTTGTACTTGCTGGCCGCCCAGATGGCCAGGTCGGAGCCGCCGGCGAAGGCGGGCGCCGGGGACGGGCCGTTCTCGCTCGGGATCGGGAACGAGGCCCAGTTGGCCTTGTCGGTCGCGTTGGCCGGGAACTCGGACGAGGCCCACGGGCCGTCGATGTACATGTCGAGCTTGCCGAGCGCGAAGTCCTCGTTGGATCCGCCGGAGGTCGCGCCGGGGTTGCCGAGCTCGGTCTGGCCGATGTACTTCGAGGGCGAGACGTGGTCGGTCAGGTAGAGGTCGGCGTAGAACCTGATGCCGGCCTCGCTGGCCGGCGAGGTCAGGTCCGCGGTCCACTTGCCATTGCTGTACGTCGCCACCTGGCCGCCGGCGCCCCAGATGAAGCTGACGATCGCGTTCGTGTAGTTGGACGGGGCGCCGAGGCCGTAGGTGCCGGGGAACTTCTTCATCAGCTTCTGCGCGTCCGCGACGAGCTGCGCCCACGTGGTCGGGGCGGCCGTGATGCCCGCGGCCTTGAACTGGTCCTTGCGGTACCAGATGCCGCGCACGCCGCCGAACCAGGGCACGGCGTAGACGTTGCCGTTCTGCGTGTCGTTGGCGAGCATCCCGGACACGAGGTCCGGCTTGGCCGACCAGCCGTTGACATAGCCCGATATGTTGGCGAGCGCGCCGAGGGACGCCTCGGTCGGGGTGTCGGTGTTGCCCAGCTCGGTGATGTCCGGCGCGTTCTTGCCGCTGGTCAGCGCGTCGGTCCAGTCGGTTGTCCGGTTGCCCCAGGGCACCCACACCACCTTGACCCTGGTGTTCTTGTAGGCCGGGTAGTCCTTGTGGAACTCGGCGATGACGCCGTTCATCCAGGTGACCTCCGACGGGACGGACGAGCCCATGCGCCAGACCGTGAGCTCGCTGGGAACGGCCGAGGCGGAAGACGAGGTGCCGCTGCCCGAGCTCGGCCCGGAGCCGGAGCCGGAGCCGCAGCCTGCGATGGCGAGCGCGGCTGCCGCGCAGGCCGCCGCGGCGGTTATCTTGTGTCGCACTGCTGGTGTCCTCACTTTCCTGTTGGCGCGGGCCCTCCTGTTGCACGGACCAGCCGGCTGGCACGGCTTGAGTTGGTGCGTACCGGAGAAACTAATAGGAAAGTTTCCTATAAGCTAGGGGTCCGGCCGGGCCGTTGCCGGATTGAGACACTCGTAACGCGCACGATATGTGGGAGGGATGCGTGCTATGGCCAGCCAGACCGGGATGAACCGGGCAGGCGGTCGCGCGCCGTCGCGGCCTGGCACGCCCAGCCTGCTGCGGGAGCTCAACGACCGCGCGGCGCTCGAACTGCTGATAGACGGCCGGGCGCTGACCCGGGCACAGCTGTCGGAGCTGACCGGGGTGTCCAAGGTCACGGTGGCCCAGATGCTCGCCAGGCTCGAGGAGCGCGGGCTGGTCGCGGCGGTCGGCTCCAACAGCGGCGGCAGGGGGCCGAACGCCGCCCTGTACTCGGTCGTGCCGTCGAGCGCGTACGTCGCCGCGCTCTACGTCGAGCACGGGCTGGTCAGCACGGCGGTCGCCGACGTCACGGGGCGGGTGATCGCCGAGGCGCGCGAGGATACAAACGGGGAAGGCGACCCCGTGGAACTGGTGCGCTCGGCCGTGGACCGGGCGTGTCACCGCGCCGGGGTCTCGGTCAGCAAGCTGAGCGCGTTCGTGATCGGCAGCCCCGGCGTCGTCGACCCGGCGACGGGCGATCCCCGGCTGGCCATCAACCTGCCCGAATGGCACGAGGGCGTGCTCGCCGGGCTGCGCGGCGCGCTGCACGGGAACGTGCTGATCGAAAACGACGTGAACCTGGCGGCGATGGCCGAGCACGCCGCCGGGGCGGCGGCCGGGGCCGACGACTTCGTGCTGCTGTGGATCGGCGTCGGCGTGGGCCTGGCGACCGTGCTCGGGGGACGGCTGCACCACGGCGCCTCCGGCGCCGCCGGCGAGATCGGCTGGCTGCCCGTTCCCGGCGCGCCGGTCACGTCCGACGTCCGCTACCCGGCGGGCGGCGGCCTGCAGTGGCTGGCCGGCGCCGACGCGGTCCGGGCGCTGGCGGCGGAGCACGGGTTCGGCTCGCGGGGCGGCAGCGCGGGCGACGCGGTGCGCGCCGCCGTCGCCGCGGCCGCCGGCCCGGCCGCCGCCGTCAGCCCCGCCGCGGCCGCCGGCCCCGCCGCGGCCGCCGGCCCGGCCGCGGGGCGAGCGGGGAGGTTCCTGGGCGAGCTGGCGCGCCGGGTGGCGCTCGGCGCCGCCGCGGTGTGCACGGTCATCGACCCCGGCCTGATCGTGCTCGGCGGGGAGGTCGGCCTGGCGGGCGGGACGGCGCTCGCCGAACGGGTGGCCGCGGAGGTGGCGCGGATCTGCCCGGTGCGTCCCCGGGTGGTGCCCACCGCGGTGACCAGCGAGCCGGTGCTCCGCGGTGCCCTGCTCACCGCCGTGAACCAGGCCCGCGCTGACCTTCTCGCCTCGGTCGCCGGCTGAGCGCGCGGCCGGCGGCCCCAGTCCGGCGGCATTTACCGAAAAACTCTTCACGATGAAGAGAAAACCGGCTATAGGTCTAAAAATCTTGCACGATCATGGTGAGTCCGGAATGAACCGGACGCCGCCGTCCCATTTGCCGGGCGATTCGTTCATTAATGGCAAACAACTTGCTCATTATTGGTAAAGGTGCCAGTTCAGGGCGCCTATCAGGGCAAATCACCTCGGCAAAAGGGGGCGCGCTATACCCTTTAGAGTTTGTAGCGGCGGGGCGGGAATTGGAGTCCGAGGAGTGCCATGTCTGCTGTGAACGGTTCCGGGCTGGCCAGGGCCGGCGCGGGCACCGGGACGTCCGCGCCGCCGCCTGACGCGCGCGCCGGCGCCCGGCCCGGCCGGACCCGGCCGGCCCGCTGGGCCTGGCCGGCCGGCTACGCGCTGGCGGCGATCGTGCTGTTCCTGTGCTACCTGCGGGTCTCCGGCACGCAGGCCGTCACCTCCGACGGTGCCTCGCAGGCCCTGCAGGCGTGGGACATGCTGCACGGCAACTGGCTGCTCAAGGGCTGGACGCTCACCGACGTCTCGTTCTACACGACCGAACTGCCCGAGTACGCGCTCGTCGAGGTCTTCCGCGGCCTCGGCCCGCAGGACGTGCACACAGCGGCCGCGATCACCTACACGCTGCTCGTGATCCTGGCGGGCCTGCTCGCCAAGGGGAGCAAGACGGGCAGGGAGGGCCTGGTCCGCGTGCTGATCGCATCCGGGATCATGATCGCGCCGCAGGTCGGTCCCGGCGCCCTCCTGCTGCTGCTGTCACCGGACCACACCGGCACGGGAGTGCCGCTGCTGCTGACCTTCCTCCTGCTCGACCGGGCGCCGCGCCGCCCGTGGGTGCCGGCGGCCGCCGGGCTGATGCTGGCCTGGGCGCAGACCGGGGACCGGCTGGTGGTGACGATCGGCGTGGCGCCGGTCGTCACCGTCTGCGCCGTGCGCGCCTACCGGGACCTGGTGCAGCGCCGCGGGCCGCTCCGGGAGCACTGGTTCGACCTCGCGCTTGCGGCCGCCGCGATCGCCTCGGTCGGCGTGTCCGACGCGGTCGTGAAGCTGATCAGGCACCTTGGCGGCTACGTGACGGCACCGCTGGACACCACCTTCGCGCCCAGCGCCTCGTGGCCCGCGCACGTCGCGCTGGCGGCGGAAGGCCTGCTCGGCCTGTACGGCGCCGACATCAGCGGGCGGCCGCTCGGCGCCGCCGCGGCCATCGCCCTGGTTCACCTCGCCGGCCTGGCGCTGGCCGCCTGGGCGCTCGGCCGCGCCATCAGGAGGTTCTTCGCCCAGGACATGATCACGCAGGTCCTCGCCGTCGCCATCGTGGTCAACATCGCCGCCTACGTGTTCAGCCTGCTGCCGAACACCAACTGGGACAACCGCGAGATCGCGGGCGTGCTGCCGTTCGGCGCGGTCCTGGCGGGCCGCCTGCTGGCGGACAGGCTCATCCAGGCCAGGCTGCTGCCGGCGCTGGCCGCGGTCGCGGGCTGCTACCTCATCGCGCTCGGCTATGGCGTCACCAGGACGCAGGCGCCCGCTCACGATCAGGCGCTCGCCGGCTGGCTCGGCGCGCACCACCTCACCGCGGGGCTGGGCAGCTACGCCGAGGGCAACAGCGTCAGGCTGGACAGCCGTAACGCCATCGCGCTCCTGGCCCCGGCATGGAGCCCCGGCGCCGTCCGGCCCGGCAAGCACGAGGCGAAGGCGTCCGACTTCGACCCCGGCAGGCACTACGCGGACTTCGTCGTCACCACGAAACAGGACGGCCCGGCCTTCTACATCCCGCCCGCGTGGATCACCAGGGCGTTCGGGCCGCCCGCGCATACCTACCACTACCGTGCCTGGACGATCATGACCTACGACAAGAACCTGCTCACCGAGGTCTCTTGACACGCTATGTCAGTCATGGCTAACGTTAGCGGCTACGGACGTATCGGGAGAGGGCGTATCGGGAAGGGGGATCGCGCCGATGGGGCAGCCAGCGCCTTGTCCGGCCGGACCCGGCGACGCCGCGACGGATGAGGCGCTGCGCGCGCTCGCCGAGCCCCGCCGACGCGCGATCTTGCGCCTGGTCGCCCGCGACGAACTCGCCGCGGGCGAGATAGCCCGGGCGTTCGACGTGACGCGGACCGCCGTGAGCCAGCATCTCACCGTGCTGCGGAACGCCGGTCTTCTGTCCGAACGGAAGGTGGGTACCCGCCGGTACTACCGCGCTCGCCCCGAGGGCCTGGCCGGGCTGCGGGAGTTCCTCGACGACATGTGGGCCTCATCCCTCGACGCGGCCAGGCGGCTGGCCGAAGCGGACCGGGGCATCACCGGCGACGGCCGGTCCGCCGCGGCGGGCTGACGGCCGCGGCGGACTGCGATCATGGGCGTGACGGCCACGGAGGGAACTGCGATGACCGAAGTCTCGGCGCTGCGGCGGCCGCCGGTGCGGCAGTCGGTCCTGGTCCGCAGCCCGCGGGCGCACACGTTCGAGACGTTCGTGGCGAAGATGGGCGCCTGGTGGCCGGTGAACCCGTTCTCGGCCGGCAAGGACCGGGTCCGCGACGTGACCGTCGAGCGGCGGGTCGGCGGGCGGGTCTACGAGACCTGGGCGGACGGCACGCACGTGGACTGGGGCGAGCTGCTCGTCTGGGAACCGCCGGAGCGGTTCGCGATGACCTGGGCGATCGGGGCGGCGCTGACCGAGGTGGAGCTGGCGTTCGCCGAGCTGGGGCCGGCGCTGACGAAGGTCTCCGTGGTGCACAGCGGCTGGGAGAAGCTGTCGGACGAGCAGCTCGCCGAGGACTGCGCACTGCCCGGCGGATACCTTGGCGGGGCCTTCGACAAGGGCTGGGCGTTCATCCTCGGCCGCCTCGCCGGGGCGGCGGAGGGAGCGGCGTGAGCGACAACGTGCGTTACGTGCTGTGCTACGAGAGCGGCGACCTCTCGCTGGCGCGGGAGCTCTTCCCCGCCCACCGGGCCAGGTACCTGGAGTTCATGCGACGCGGTGTCCTGCTGGCGCTCGGCCCGTTCACCGACGGCGGCGGCTCCATGGGCGTCTTCACCAGCCGGGAGGCCGCCGGGGAGTTCGCCTCCGGTGACCCGTTCGTGCGGCATGGCGTCGTGAGCAAGTGGAACGTCCGCGAATGGCGGGAGGTGACGCCGGAATGACCTACATGTTCATGGCCGTGCATTACCCGGCTCCGGGCAGGCTGGGGGAGGTCTACGCGAGCATGCAGCGGATGGCGGCGTCGGCCGCGGGAATGCCCGGGCTGCTTGAGATCGGCCCGTGGCTCGACCGGGACCGCACCCGGGTGGTCGGTGTCTCGAAGTGGGAATCGAGGCAGGCGTTCGAGGCGGCCATGCCGGGCAGCGGCGTCCCCAGCGAGATCATCCACCCCGGTGAGGCCAGGCCCCGCGAGTACTTCCACCTGGAAGCGGATTAGCCGCGCAGGCGCAGGCCCCGCGGGGTGGGTCGGAAGCCCGCCGACGCCAGCGCACGCGCCAGCGGCGAGTCGCGGACCGCTTCGCCGTCGGCCTTCTCCACGGTGATCCGGCCGAGGGCGCCGTCCCTGACGGCCGCCGCGAGGGCCGCCGCGCAGGGTTCGAGCACCGCCGGGTCGTCGCTCCAGGACAGCAGCGTCTTGCCGCCGCGCTCGACGTAGAGCACCAGTTCGCCGGCGAACAGCACGACGACCGCCCCGGCCTTGCGCCCAGGCCGGTGCGCGGCCGCCGTCTCCCCGGGCCGGGGCGGCCACGGCAGCGCCGCCCCGTACGGCTGAGCGGGGTCGGCCGCGGCGAGCACCACGGTCCGTTCGGCAAGGTCCGGGGCCGCGCCCGCCGCACTCGACGCGCCCGCCGCGCCCGACGCGCCCGCCGCGCCCGCAGCGAACGGGCCGGCGAACGGGTCAGCGGGGCGCCCTGCCGTTCCGGCGGCCAGCGTTCGCATCCGGTCCACCGCCCCGGGAAGCGCGAACTGGGCGGCTCCGAGCCCCTCCACGAAGTAGCCCCGCCGGCACTGCCCGGTCTCCTCCATCGCGCGCAGCACCGGGTACACCGCCCCGAACCCGCCGGGCACCCGCTCGGCGGCCACCGCGCCCCTGGTCAGCACGCCGTGCCGTTCGAGCAGCGTCAGCGCCTGCGCGTGCGCGCGCATCGTCGCGGCGGCACCGTCGCCGTCCGCTGCCCGCTCCGGGAGCAGCGACCAGCGGCCGGTCACGGCCGGCGGGCCGGTGCGCGACGGCATCGCGGGGCGGCGCAGCCCGCCGCCGTAGCGGCGCGGCGCGGGACGGGGGTTGAACACGCCCGGCACCGGCGCGGAGCGCGCGGGAACGGTCAGCCGCGGCGCCACCGCCCGCCGGGGCGCGGCGGGGCGGCGGATGGCCGCGCCGCCGGTCAGCACCCGCAGCGGCGCGAGCGTGTCGTTGGTCAGCCGCCCGGCCCAGACCAGGTCCCACAGCGCCGCGACGAGGTCGCCGTCCTGCGGCGGGTGGCCGCCGAGCACGGCGGCCACCCGGTCGCTGAGCATGCGGAAGAACAGCCCGCCGCCGCCGTCGAGGGCGGTCAGCACGGCCTGGTGCAGCGGCGTCATGGTCAGCTCACCCGGCTCGGGCAGCAGCAGCGGCGCGCTCTCGGCGGGGGCGAGCACCAGCCAGCCGTCGCCGCTGCCCACCGTCCCGGCGCCCGCCCAGACGACCTCGCCGGCCGCGGTGAGCTCGTCGAGCATCGCGGGGGAGTAGCCCGGCACCCGGCCGGGCAGCACGAGCGTCTCCAGCCCCGAGGCCGGCACCGGCGCGCCGGCCAGGCGCTCGACCGCCTCCAGGACCGTGCCCGCGTCGGCGGCCCGCCGGCCCGCCCGCCCCGGCGGCCCGATGCCGTGCCAGGCGGGCAGGAAGCGGCCGAGGACCTGCGGCGGCACCGGCTCTGCCTCCTTGCGCAGCCGCGCCAGGCACCGCCGCCGCAGCAGCCGCAGCACCTCCGTGTCGCACCACTCGGTGCCCCGGCGCCCGGCGAGGAATTCGCCGTCGGCGACCCGCCCGTCGGCCGCCAGCCGCCGCAGCGCCATCGTCACCACGGCCACGCCCAGCCCGTACCGGCCGGCCAGCGCGCTCGCCGGGAACGGGCCGTGGGCCCGCGCGTACCGTGCGACCAGGTCGCCGAGCGGGTCAGGAAGCGGCTGCGTGAACGCCTCCGGGATGCCGACCGGCAGCGCCACCCCCAGCGCGTCGCGCAGCCTGCCCGCGTCCTCGATCGCCGCCCACATCTGCCGGCCCGCCACCCGCACCTCGATTATGCGCCGGGCTGCCGACAATCCGGCGAGCCAGCCGTCCGCCCCGCCCGGGGACGCACATCGCGCCGCCACCTCCTCGGCCGTCAGCGGCCCGCAGGTGCGCAGCAGGTCGGCGACTGCCTCGGCGTCACGGCAGCGGCGGCCGGGCGACAGGTGCTGCAGGTCCGCCTCCGCCTCCGCCACGACGGCCGGATCGAGCAGCTCGCGCAGCCCGTCGGTGCCGAGCAGCTCCGCGAGCAGCGCCGGGTCGAGCGCGAGAGCCTGCGCGCGGCGTTCGGCGAGCGGCGCGTCGCCCTCGTACATGAACGCGCCGATGTAGCGGAACAGAAGGGATTTCCCGAACGGGCTGGGGGTGGCTGTCTCCACCTCCACCAGCCGGATCCGGCGGGCGGCCAGGTCGCGGAGCACCTCGGTCAGCGCCGGCACGTCGAACACGTCCTGAAGGCACTCGCGGACGGTCTCCAGCGTGATCGGGAAGCCCGGGTACCGGCTGGCGATCTCGAGCAGCTGCGCGCTGCGCTGCCGCTGCTGCCACAGCGGGGTGCGGCGGCCCGGCTGCCGCCGCGGCAGCAGCAGGGCGCGGCTGGCGCACTCGCGGAAGCGGGAGGCGAACAGCGCGCTGCCGCCCACCTCGGCGGTGACGATGTCGCTGACTTCCTCCGGGTCGATCAGCGCGATCCCGGCCGGCGGCGGCTCGTCGCTGTCCGGCACCCGGATGATGATCCCGTCGTCGGTGTGCAGGGCCTGGACGTCCATCCCGCCGTACCGCTCCCGCAGCCGCGCGGTGATGGCCAGCGCCCACGGCGCGTGTACCCGGTCGCCGTACGGGCTGTGCAGCACGACGCGCCAGTCGCCGAGCTCGTCGCGGAACCGCTCGACGACCAGCGTCCGGTCGTCGGGGACGCAGCCGGTCGCCTGCCGCTGGTCGGCGAGGTACCTGGTCAGGTTGCGCGCCGCGAGCTCGTCGAGGCCGCTGTCGGTCAGCCGCCTCGCGGCCTGGTCGTCGGGCAGCGCCGCGAGCTGGCGGACCGTCGCGCCGATCGCCCTGCCGAGCTCGGCCGGCCGGCCGGGCGTGTCCCCGTGCCAGAACGGCAGCTTGCCCGGCTGCCCGGGCGCGGGCAGCACGATCACCCGGTCCGGCGTGATGTCCTCGATCCGCCAGGAGCTGGCGCCGAGCACGAACACGTCGCCGACTCGCGACTCGTACACCATCTCCTCGTCGAGCTCGCCGACGCGCCGGGGCTGCTTACTTTCCCCGGCCGGCAGGAACACCCCGAACAGCCCCCGGTCGGGGATCGTGCCGCCGCTGGTGACCGCCAGCTTCTGCGCGCCCGGCCGGCCGTGGATGACCCCGGCCACCCTGTCCCAGACGATCCTGGGACGCAGCCCCGCGAACTCCTCGCCGGGGTAGCGCCCGGCGAGCATGTCGAGCACCGCCTCGAGCACCGGCCTGGTCAGCCCGCCGAACGGCGCGGCCCGCCGCACCACCGTTTCCAGCTCGTCGACCGGCCAGTCGTCGAGCGCCGCCATCGCGACGACCTGCTGGGCGAGCACGTCCAGCGGGTTGCGCGGGATGCGCAGCTCCTCGATCGCCCCGTCCCGCATCCGGCTGGCCACCACGGCGGCCTGGACGAGGTCGCCGGCGTACTTGGGGAAGATGACGCCCCGCGAGATGTCGCCGACGTTGTGCCCGGCCCGGCCGACCCGTTGCAGCCCGCTCGCCACCGACGGCGGCGACTCGACCTGGATGACCAGGTCGACGGCGCCCATGTCGATGCCGAGCTCCAGGCTGGAGGTGGCGACCACGGCGGGCAGGCGTCCCGCCTTGAGCGCCTCCTCGATCTCGGTGCGCTCCTGCCGGGAGACCGAGCCATGGTGTGCCCGCGCGACCGTCACGGTCCCGGCCTCGCCCTGCCGGCCGTCGCCGGCGGCGCGCTCGGCGGCGCGCTCGGCGGCGAGTTCGTTCAGGCGGCCGCAGAGCCGTTCGGCCAGCCGCCGCGAGTTGGCGAACACGATCGTGGAGCGGTGCCGCTCGATCAGGTCGAGCACCCGTTCCTCGACATGCGGCCAGATCGACCGCCGCCGCACCGGGTCGTCGCCGCCGGGATCGTCGGCTCCCTGCGCGGTCTCCAGGTCGGTCATGTCCTCGACGGGCACGACGACCTCGAGCTCGATGCGCTTGGGGCTGGGCGGCGCCGCGATCGTGACCGGCCGGGCGCCCCCGAGGAAGGCGGCGACCTCCTCCGCCGGGCGCACCGTCGCCGACAGCCCGATCCGCTGCGCGCGCTCGCCGGACCCCAGCGCGTCGAGCCGCTCCAGCGACAGCGCCAGGTGCGCGCCCCGCTTGTTGCCGGCCACCGCGTGCACCTCGTCCACGATGACCGTCTCAATGCCGCGCAGCGTCTCCCGCGCCTGCGAGGTGAGCAGCAGGAACAGCGACTCAGGCGTCGTGATCAAGATGTCCGGCGGCCTGGCCGCGAGCTTGCGCCGCTCTTCGGCGGAGGTGTCCCCGGTCCTGACGGCCACGCCGATATCCGGCTCGGGCAGCCCGAGCCGGTGTGCCGCGTGCCTGATCCCGGTCAGCGGAGACCGCAGGTTCCGCTCGATGTCCACCGCCAGCGCCTTCAGCGGCGAGACGTACAGCACGCGGCAGCGCCGCCTGCGGTCCGCGGGCGGCGGCGCCGCGGCGAGCCGGTCGATCGCCCACAGGAAGGCAGCCAGCGTCTTGCCCGACCCGGTCGGCGCGATGACCAGCGTGTCCTCGCCCTTGCCGATGGCCCGCCATGCCTGGGCCTGCGCCTGCGTGGGCGCGGCGAAGGCCCCCTCGAACCACGCCCGCGTCGCGGGCGAGAACCCGTCGAGGGCTTCAGCGCCGCTCACCGGCGGTTGACTTGCCATCCCTCCATACTGCCTCCACCGGCCGACATTCCGTTCCCGTCCAGCCGCCCAGCCCGCCCAGCCCCGCGCCGATGAATTCGCGGCGCGGGAGCCGTCATCATGACGACGAACCGAACGTCACGGGAGGCCGGATGACAAGCAAGCCGTTCATCACCTGTCTCTGGTTCGATAACCAGGGCGAAGAGGCAGCACGCCACTACACGAGCATCTTCAAGAACTCCCGCATCGGCGGGGTGCGCAGGTACACCGACGCCGGCCCGGGGCCGGAAGGCGCGGTGGTGACCGTGGATTTCGAGCTCAACGGCCAGAAGTTCCTCGCGCTCAACGGCGGCCCTGAGCACTCCTTCACCCCGGCGGTCTCGCTCGTGGTCGAGTGCGCGGACCAGGCCGAGGTCGACTACTACTGGGACCGGCTGTCCGAAGGCGGCCGGGAGATCGCCTGCGGCTGGGTGCAGGACAAGTTCGGCTTCTGCTGGCAGGTCGTGCCCACCGTGCTCATGGAGATGATCGCCGACTCGGACACCAGGAAGGCGGCCCGCGCCACGGCGGCCATGCTCACGATGACGAAGCTCGACATCGCTGAGCTTGAGCGCGCCTACGCCGGTGCCGCGTAGCCCGCAGCGCCCGGGGCCCGATACGAACCCGGCGCCGAAAAAACCTTCATGGAGAAGGAAAACACCGCTATAGGTCTAAAAATCTTTCACGATCATGATGGATCGCGCCGCGGAAGCCGCCGGGCCGTGGGGGCCGCCGGGCCGCGGAAGCCGCCGCGCCGCGGGGGCCGCCTCGCTGCGGGGCCGCCTCGCCGCGGGGACCCGGCCAGCCGCACGGCGCTGACCCCGGTTACGGAAATCACCCAGGGTGAATTTGACAGGAAGGGCAGTACCGGGGAAGTTCATCTCTCGTGGGGTGGCAGGACACCGGAGTCCGGGTTCGCCGGCGGGCGACGGCTGGCGGCAGAACCGCGGCCGTGGCCGCGCTGCTGGCCGGCTGCGTCGTCTGCGCCGCTTGCGGCGGGAGCACCGGCGCGAGGACGCGCCCGGTGAGTGCGACCAGGGATACGACGGCCGGCGCCACGGGCACCGCCGCCCCGGCGGCCCGCGCCGGGGCGTCCGGCACCGCGATCCCGCCCGCCGCGCGGCCGACGGGATCGCCCGGGCCGCCGTCGCCGAGCGCGCTCCCGGTCGCGCCGGGCGCCGGCCGGCTCCGGCAGACGCCCGCGTTTCCCAGCACGGCATCGGCCGCGTTCAAGAACGCCATGCACGACCTATGGCTCGCGGTGACCACCGGCCAGCCGCGCCTGGCGCTCCCCGCCTTCTTCCCGGAGGCGGCGTACGAGCAGGTGAAGGCGATCGCCTACCCCCAGTCGGACTGGCAGCACCGGCTATGGTACGACTTCACGCTCGACGTGGCCGCGGCCCATCGGCTGGTGGGCCGCGGCGCGACGTTCGTACGGGTGATCGTGCCCGCGCAGTACGCGGCCTGGGTGTACCCGGGCGGCTGCTACAACTCGGTCGGCTACTGGCATGTCCCGGGAGCGAGAGTGGTGTACCGGCAGGGGAGTCAGCTCCGTTCGTTCGGGATAGCTTCGCTCATTTCCTGGCGGGGGGACTGGTACGTGATCCACTTCGGCGCCGTCCTGCGCGGCGGCGGGTACGGCGAGGTGGATGAGCCGGCGGACGGCACGGGCATCCCGGGACCCCCGGGCGGCTGCTGATCCCGGGCGCCCGGCTCAGCCGATCCCGCCCGCCGCCGCGTGCGGCAGCCGTACCAGGGCCATGAAGAAGTCGTCTATCTGCCTGATCGCCGCGATGAAGTGATCGAAGTCCACCGGCTTGCTGACGTACGCGTTGGCGTGCAGCTGGTAGCTGCGCAGGATGTCCTCGTCCGCCTGCGAGGTGGTCAGCATGACCACGGGGATGACGAGCAGGTCCGGGTCCTTCTTCAGCTCGGCGAGGACCTCAAGGCCGGATACCCGGGGCAGGTTGACGTCGAGCAGGATCAGCCCGGGGCGCGGGGCGTCGGCGTACGGTCCCTCGCGGCGCACGAATTGCAGCGCCTGCTCGCCGTCGGTTACCACGTGCAGCTGGTTGCGTATCTTGTAGTACTCGAAGGCCTCCCTGGTCATGAGGACGTCGCCTTCGTCGTCCTCCACCAGCAGCACGTCAATCGTGGCGAGGTTGTCGAATTCAGGCATGGGCCCGGGTCTCCTGGTCTGCGGGGAGCTGTGGGTACTCAGGGAGCACCGGCAACGTGAAACGGAACGAAGCGCCCTCTTCAGCGCTGGTGTCCAGCCAGATCCGGCCCCCGAAATACTCGATGATCTTCCGGCACATGGCCAACCCTATACCGGTGCCCGGATAGGTGGCCCGGTCGTGCAGCCGCTGGAAGATCACGAAGATCCGGTCCGCGTATTCGGGGCTGATCCCTATGCCGTTGTCGGATACGGAAAACGACCAGGATTCCCCGTCGCGTGCCACGGATATGGTGACCCGCGGCGGCCGCTCGCCCCTGAACTTGATCGCGTTGCCTATCAGGTTCTGGAAGACCGCGGTGAGGAGCGGGAGCTGCGCCGCGACTACCGGCAGCGGGCCGGCCTCGATGACCGCGCCGGAGCCCTTGATCTGCGACTCGAGGTTCGCCCGTGCCGCCTTGAGCGCCGTCTCGCACGAGACCGGTGCGGCTTCCCCCGGGACGCGGCCGACCCGGCTGAACGCGAGCAGGTCGTTGATGAGGACCTGCATGCGCTTGGCGCCGTCCACGGCGAAGTCGATGTACTGATCGGCCTTCTCGTCGAGCTGGCCGCGGTAGCGGCGCTGTAGGAGCTGGCAGAAGCTGGTGACCTTGCGCAGCGGTTCCTGGAGGTCGTGCGAGGCGACATAGGCGAACTGCTCCAGTTCGGCGTTCGAGCGCCGCAGGTCCTCGGCGGAGGCGTTCAGCACCTCGTTGGCCTCCTGAAGCGCGGTCACCTCCTCCAGGATGCGCACCCGCATGCTGTTCACGGCGTTCGCCAGGTCGTTCAGTTCCCGCGGGCCGCCCGAGACCACCGCACGGCTGAAGTCGCCGCCCGCCACCTGCCGGGCCTCGGCGGCAAGCCGGGCGACGGGGCGCAGCACGGTCGCGCGCAGGACGACCGCGGTCACCACCACGATGGCGGCCAGGCCGGCCGCGATGGCCAGCAACGTCGCCTCCAGCGCGGCCGACGCGGCGCCCACCGCGCGCAGCGCCTGCGCCCGCGCGCGGGAGACGTCCGCTTCGAATACGGCCAGCCTGGCGCGCAGCGCGTCGAACTCCGCCTTGCCCGTGACGATGTCGGGGCTGATCACGGGCTTACCGCTGGCAGCGATCCGCCTGATGGTCGGTTCGGCGTAGCGGAGGCGCCAGGCATCCGCCTGCGCGAGGACGGACGCGAGATCCGCCGCGCTGGGGGCGGGCAGGCCGGCTACCAGCTTGCGCAGGCTGGCGGCGGCCGCCGCCTCCGCGGCCTGGCCCTCGGTGTAGGGGGCGAGGAAGCTCGGCCTGGCGCTGAGCGCGTACCCTCGCAGGCCGGTCTCCTGGTCCAGCAGGGCACTGTCGAGCGACTGCGCCTGGAGCGCGGCGGGGTCGATCGTGTCCTGCACCCGTTCCCGCTGGTGGTTCAGCCGCGCCAGCGCGAGTCCGCCGGCAACCGCGGCCGCCGCCGAGAACGCCACGATAAGCAGCACGGCGGCGCCGACGATCCGGCTGAGCGGCCAGCGGCCCCGGGGTTCGCGCTGCCCCGTCATGAGTAACTGAGCGCGAGCACCGCGATGTCGTCGTTCAGATCGCCGTTGTTGAGCTTGCGGACCTGCTCCATCAGCCGCCACAGCACCATGTCCCCGGCGAGCCGCCCGGGATCGTGGGGGAGCGGCCCCATGGCGTCGCGTACCAGGTCGATCAGGCCCTCCGTGCCGAGCCGGTAGGGCCCCTGGCTGATCCGCCCCTCGATGAGCCCGTCGGTGTACATCAGCAGCGACCAGTGGTCGCCAAGCTCCACCGGGCAGGCAGGCCACCGCCCTTCGGCGTTCAGCCCGAGCGGCGGGCACGCGGGCGCGGTGAGTTCGGTGATCCCGTCGCGCGTCACGAGCAGCGGGGCCGGATGCCCGGCCAGCCGCATGATGCCGGTCCGCCGGCCTGGTGCCACCGACATCATGCAGGCGGTGGCGAACATGGCGTCTTCTTGCTGTTCGTGCCCGAGAACCTGCTGGACAGTGGACAGCGTCTCGTCGGCCGGCCGCCCGGCCAGCACCAGGGCGCGCCACGCCACCCGCAGGCAGACGCCGAGCGCGGCCTCCGCCGGGCCGTGCCCGCACACGTCGCCGATCAGGGCGTGTACCCAGCCGTCCGGGGCCTGAAGCGTGTCGTAGAAGTCCCCGCCGAGCAGTCGCCGCTTGCCGCCGGCCCAGCACCGCGCGGACACGGTCAGCCGCGGGTCCGCGACCACCGGCTGAGGCAGCAGCCCATGCTCAAGGCGGGCGTTCTCCCGGGCGTCGATCTGCGCGGTATGCAGCTGCCGCCGGGCCTCGTCCCAGCGGCGGCGCTCCATCGCGTAGCGGATGACCCGGTTCAGCATCTGGCCGGAAACCTCGCCCTTGACCAGGTAGTCCTGCGCGCCTGCGCGGACGGCCTCCTCGCCGAGGTGTTCGTCGGCCATTCCGGTCAGCACGACGACCGCCGCTTCCGGGTAGTGCCGGAGCAGCCAGCGCACTCCTTGCAGGCCGTGCGAGTCCGGCAGGCCGAGGTCGAGAAGAACGCACGACGCGGCGGGAACCAGCCGCCGCGCGTCCGTGAGGGAGGTCACCCAGTCCACCGCGATTCCGGCGCCCGCCTCGTTCAGCAGTTCCTGGACCAGCACGGCGTCGCCTTCGTCGTCCTCGACCAGCAGGACCCGCAGTTGCCCGGCGCGAGCGGTGGGAGCCGCGGTGCCGAGGACAGCGTCAGTCGCCATCGCTGCCTACGCGAACGGTGCTTTCGGGGTCAAAGATGTCCATAAGCCTAACCAGGATAGTCCCTTTACCGGCATGCGGCCGGGCAGTCCGGTCAAGCGGGGCCCGGCCAAGCCGGGCCTGGTCAAGCCGGGCCTGGTCAGGCCGGGCCCGGCCAAGCCGGGCAGCCCGGTCAAGCGCGGGGCCTGTCAAGCGGCGGCGCGCACCGAGCCGGTCAGCTCTCCGCTGGTGGCCCGCACCTCGCAGATGACCGTCCTGGTCCCGGCCGCCCATGCCACCTCGTCGGGGAACACGTACGACTGGGCAAGGCTGATCGCGAGCTGCGGGTTCAGGTACGAGGCCAGCCGGCTCACGCAGCCGGAGCTCGCCTCCTGCCGGACGGCGGCCGTTCCCGGCCAGGCCGAGGCCGGCAGCGAGAACCTGGCGAACACCTCCGCCTGGTGCGGAGCGGAGCACGGCAGCACGGAGACCTCCTGGCCGCCGCCCATGTCGACGCACTCCCCTTCCCGCAGCTTGAACACGGCGGACTCGTGGTACCTGACCATGACCGGCTTCTGGAAGCCGTGCGTGAGCGCGCCGACGACGCCGATGGCGCCGCCGATTATCACCCACGCGGCGGAAGCGAACAGGGCCGCCATCGCCATGCCGTGGCCGCGCCGTCCGGTGCGGCGGATGCCGGCCAGCGCCGCGATGCCGCAGGCAACCGCGACGGGCACGAGGGCGACCACGCCGGCGGCCAGCGCGGCGACGGCGAGCTTGCTGACCGGCTCGGCGGCAGCGGGCTCGGCGGCAGCGGGGCCGGCGGCAGCGGGGCCGGCGGCAGCGGGCTCGGCGGCAGCGGGGTCGGCGGCGGCTTCCGCGGGGCCGGGCCCCGCTCCGGCCGGATCCTCCGCGGCCGTCGCGCTGGCCGCGGTTTCGGACTGGCCTGCCGGGGCCTCTCCGCCTGCCGGGGCCTCTCCGCCTGCCATGGCCCCCGCGCCTGCCGGGGCTTCTGCGGCGGCCGGGGCTTCTTCGGCCTGGCCCGCGGGCACCGTCGGCCGCTCGGCGTCTGCTGTGGGCTGTGAGGACATTCCGCTCCTGCTCCGCGGTACCGAACGCTGACTTAACGCGCCCTTGATCGTTTAAGTTCCCATTTGCCGTTACGGCATACCAGTCCGGAATGTCCCGGCTAGCGGGAGGTTCTCCGCCGGCTCGGCGCCGGTAGCCTGGAGCGGTGCGGCTGACGGTGTTCTGGGAACGGATGCGAGCGCAGTTCGGCGACACGTATGCCGAGCACGTCGCGGAAGACTACGTGCTGTCCAGCCTCGGCGAGCGCACCGTGAACAAGGCGCTGGCCGACGGCGAGGACGCGCAGGTGGTCTGGCGCGCCGTCTGCGAGACGTTCAACGTACCGGAGCCGCTGCGCTGACGGCCGTTACCCGCCGGGACCCGCCGAGCTGACCGCGGTTACCCGCCGGGACCCGCCGAGCGGCCGCGGCGTGTTGATCTTGTCCGCGGCGATCGCCGAGATCACCCGCCCGTGCGGGCCGGCCGGCGCGCTGTGGTCCTTCCCGGTGTGCTCGCGGGACAGGAAGTCGATGTGTTCCCTGGCCGCCGCGCCGTCGGTGACCGAGACGACCCGGGCGCGCACTTCCGACCAGTCCATCGGGTCGTCCGCGGAGTGGATAAGCACGGTGACGCGCGGGTCGCGCGCGACGTTGCGCGCCTTCTGCCGCCGCGGCTCGGTGTTCACCAAGATATGCTCGCCGTCCGTATCCACCCAGGCCGGCAGCGCCTGCGGCTGCCCGTCAGGCATCAGCGTTACGACCGTGGCCAGGTTCTTCCCCCTGGCCAGGCGGACCGTGTCGTCGTCGAGCGGTACCACGGCGATCCCTCTCACATCGGCAACCTTGCGGTCTTACCGCGCTCTTTGAACTTTTATCCCGAACGAACGGTGGTGCCTCTCGGCCGCGGACCTCGCGCCATAGCCCCCCTGGCCGACGACCGCGTGATCGGCCGCGCGGGCACGGCGTGACCGCCTGGCTGCCGGCCAGCAGGCGGTTCAGGCGGCAGCGGTGACAGGGGCGTGGCCGAGCTTGCCGGCGGCGTGCCTGGCGGCGACGTAACCGTACACGAGGCCCTGTCCGATGGTAGCCCCTGGACCGGGGTAGACCCGGCCGAAGGCGTTGCCGGCGGCGTTGCCCGATGCGTACAGGCCTTCGATCACCGTGCCGTCAGGGCGCAGCGCGCGGGCGAGGCCGTCGGCGCGGACACCGCCGCAGGTGCCGAGGTCGCCGGGGACGACCTGGACGGCGTAGAACGGTCCCTTGTCGATCGGGCCGAGGCACGGGTTGGGGGTGACGGTCGGGTCGCCGTAATACCGGTCGTAGGCGCTGTCGCCGCGGCGGAAATCGTCGTCGCGGCCGGAGGCGGCCAGCAGGTTGAACCGCCGCACGGTCGCGGGCAGCTCCGGCAGCCTGACCCGCTCGGCCAGCTCGGCGATGCTGTCGGCCCTGACGGCGATGCCGGCGTCGTACCAGGCCCTGGGCAGCGGCTGGCGAGGGAATACCGAGGAGCAGAACAGATAACGGTTGCGGAACCGCTGGTCGAAGACCATCCACACCGGCAGCTGCTGCTTGATGAGCTCATGCCCGGCCGACATGTAGTTGACCGCCTCGTTCATGAACCGCACGCCCTGCTGGTTCACGATGATCTGCCCGGGCAGGGACCGCTCGGCGAGCAGCGTCCCCGGCATGGGGCCGGGGACCGGGACGGCGGGGAACCACCACGCCTCGTCCATGAACGCGAGATCCGCGCCCGCCGCCTGCGCGATCGCGATCGTGTCGCCCGTGTTCTCCGGGCTGCCGAAGCACCAGCCGGTGTCCAGCTGCGGGGACTGGTACTTGTGCCGCAGTTCGGCGTTGCGGTCGAACCCGCCGGCCGACAGGAGCACGCCACGCGAGGCCCTGACGGTGACGTCCGTGCCGTCCCTGGTGACGACGGCCCCGGCGACCCTGCCGTTCTCGACGACCAGGTCCTTCAGCGGCGAGGAGAGCCACACGGGGATCTTCGCCGCGCGGACGCCGGCGAACAGCCCGGCGGCCAGCGCCCTGCCCCCGGCCGCGTACTCGCGGCGGATCGCCAGGCCGCCAACCCCGAGGCCGAGCAGCCTGGCGGCCGTGTAGACGCCGCGCGGCTTGCGCGCGACCAGGTTGAGCCACCGGAACGTCTTGCCGCTGACCGGCATCGGGAACGGCGCGGCCAGCGCGGGCGGGCGCAGCAGCGCCAGGTCCTCGCCGAGGCGCCGGACATCGAACGGCTTTGGCTCCATTGCCCGCCCGGTCGCCGACCCGCCCGGCAGTTCGGGGAAGTAATCGGCGTACCCGTCCATCCACTGGAACTTCAGCGGCGTGCGGCGGCGCAGCACCTCCACCGCTTCGGGGCCGTACACGACATGGCTCTCCCACCGCGATTGGGGTGTCTCGCCGGCGATGACGTTACGCAGGTACTCCCTGACCCGCTCGGGGCTGTCCGCCACCCCGGCCTCGCGCAGCAGCGAATTGCCGGGAATCCAGAAACCGCCGCCGGACAGGGCCGTCGACCCCCCGACGTACCGCGATTTCTCCACGATCAGCACGGACAGGCCGTCTTCCGCAGCCGTCAGCGCGGCCAGCATGCCCGTCCCGGCGCCAACCACCACCAGGTCATAGCTCGGCTCGTTCACTTCGGCCCCTTTCCTACCCTCCCGTACTACCCTGACGCTGCGCTGGGGTAACCCAAAAGGCAACACTGTGATGCCATGCTCGTCCGGGGACGGCTTGCGGGGCTAGGGTCGAAGGTCATGGAGCGGACGACACGCCGCACGCAAGGACTCCAGCGCGGCCCCCGCAGCGTCCAGGTGGTGGAACGGGTGCGCGCCGCGACCCTGGCCGAGCTGGCGCGGGCGGGGTTCGCGGGCCTCACCATCGACGGGGTCGCAAAGGCCGCGAACGTCAGCCGCACGACGATCTACCGGCGGTGGCCGACCAAGGCCGCGCTGCTCGCGGCGGTCGCCGAGCCTCTCCTGCGGCGCTACGACGAGGACCCGGACACCGGATCGCTGGCTGGCGACCTCATGGCACTGCTGACCGCCATCCGCGACAACTCGGTCCTCCCGGAGGGAAGGGCACTGGCGGAGGCGATTAAGTCCGGCTCGGCCGAACTTCAGGAACTGCTTGGCGCCGTGCTGGACCGTGCCATTGCCCCCTTCCGCCGGGCGCTGGACCGCGCCGCGGCGCGCGGAGAGGTGGAACGGACCGAGGACCTGGACGTCATCGCCCATCTCGCCTTCTACGGCACCGCGTTCTGGGAGCAGGCGCACGGCGCCCCGCCTACCGACGACGACTGCCGGCGCATGCTCCGCGTCCTGCTTCCCGGGCACCCCGCCTCCCCGGGCACCCCGCCGGGCACCCTTGCGGAGGGCCCGCAGGGACACGAGCCGATGCCGGGAGCCTAAGCCGGGCACCGGGTGCGGAACAAACCGCTCATATCGGACGCCGCGCCGCTGCTCAGGCCTGCCTATAGCCCCGATCCGGGTGTCGCTGGGACCCTATAGCCCCGATCCGGGGGTCGTTGGGACAAAATCGGGATAAAGCGGGCATGAAATGCGGCCGACCGGGCTAGCCGATCGGGCTATAGGTCGCTCGCATCCCGCCATCCGAGACGGCATCGTAGAGCCGGGCATGCCGCACGTCCGCACGACCCGGCTGGGCAGGGGGCGGAGGAAGCCGGCATCCCGTCAGGGTGACCGGCGGGGCCGGCGTGCATCTCCTGTTCTCGCCACGGCGCTGGCGAGCACGGACGTCCTGCGGTGGCACGCGGGCCTGTCCCCGGCCCGGCGGCCTAACAGCGCGGCCAGTTCAGCCGGGCCCATACGGTGCGGCCGTGCTCGGCATCGCCGTCGATGCCCCAGTTCCCGGCCCCGGCCAGAGCAGCCACCAGGTCCAGGCCGTGCGGCCGGCCGTCGTCATGGCCGTTCTGGGTCCACGGGCCGCCCTGGTCTTCGACCCCGATCCACACGTACTCCCCGGCATAGATCTCGGCGCGGGCGGTGAACTGGCCGCCGGCGGCAGCCGACCGGCTGTGCACCGCCGCGTTCGCGGCCAGCTCCGAGACGATCAGCACGGCGTCGTCGGCGAACGGGTATCCGTCCAGCAGCGGGGCGATAGCGGCCCGGACCCGCCGGACCTGCGCGCGTTCTCCCGGGAAACTGCGGGCGAAGATACCCCTGCACGCAGCCTTTCCCCGCTCACCGCGTCGCACGTCGCCAGGGGCGCTGATACTGGTCCCAGGGGCGCTGATACTGGTCACGGCCGCTCACCGGCCTTCCCGCTCGCGTGCGCCCGCCCGGTTGCGGCAGGCGCCGGCCCCGGGCAGGCCCCGTGGGCCCGGGGCGGGCCTTGCCGCGCCGGCGCGCGTCTGCCTGCCCGGGTCACGATGGGCTCCGGTCTCCTGAGATGGTCTCCTGAGATGCGTGCCCGGTCTTCGCTGTGCATGGTCGCCTTCCGCCGTTGGGTTTGACTGACCTGGCCCGATACGATCCATGTGAGCCGTAGACTTCGTGTCTGGCAGCAGTTGTATTCCATCATGGTGCAATTTCTATCCTGCTGCAATAGCCATAGGTAAGATTTGCGATGACCAGCAGGGAGGGACGGGTCACATGCCCACATCGCCGAGCTTGCGCCGCCGGCGGCTCGCGGCTGAGCTGCGGAAGATGCGCGACCAGTGTGGCCTGTCCGTCACCGAAGCGGCCAATAGGCTGGGGTGGCAGGCTTCCCGCATCTCCCGGATCGAGACTCGCCAGTCCGGGATTACCGCGCCGGACCTGCGGAAGCTGCTGGATCTGTACGGGGTGGAGGACCAGGGGTACCGGAACTACCTGACCGAGCTCGCACGCCGGGTGAACGAGCGCGGCTGGTGGCAGAAGTACGCGGGCCTGATCATCAGCGAGTACGCCGACCTGATCAGCCTCGAGGCCGAAGCGCGTGCCATCCGCACCTACGAGCAGGAGCTTGTGCCGGGGCTGCTGCAGATCCCCGAGTACGCCCGTGCGCTCTTCCGCACCGCCAGGACGACCGATACCGCCGAGCAGATCGACCGCTGGGTGGAGATCCGGATGGAGCGGCAGGAGATCCTGACCCGGTCGGACCCGCCGCCGCCCCGGTTCAATGTCGTGCTCAGCGAGGGAGCGTTGCGGCGGCCGGTCGGCGGATACGAGGTGATGCGCAGGCAGCTGGAATACCTGATACGCCCCCGGGACCGGGCGAACATCACCATTCAGGTGCTGCCGTTCGACGCGGGCGCGCACCCCGCCATGGTGGGGCCGTTCACGGTGATGTCCTTTCCCGACGCCGATGACCTGGGCGTCGTGAACGTGGAGAACGCTACCGGCGCACTGTTCCTGGAAGAGCCCGCCGAGCTGCGGATCTATGACGAGATCTGGAGCGCGCTCCAGGCAAGCGCGCTGTCGGCCGATGATTCGCGGGCTTTCCTCAAAAGCACTTCATTCGGGTACCGGATGAAGGAGGGAATGAAGTGATCTATACAGCAAGGAGGGACATGAAACTCAATCTCAGCCAGGCTGCGTGGCGCAAGAGCAGCTACAGCGGTCAGGCGCAGAACTGCGTCGAGGTCGCCGGCGGCCTGCCGGGTGCCGTGGGGGTCCGGGACTCCAAGGACCCGGACGGCCCCGCGCTGATCCTCGCCCCCGGCGCCTGGCGGGCGTTGACCCGCCGGGTGAAAAGCGGTGAACTCGACTTAACCGTACTTCCTGTCCAATCTCCGCGAAGAGCCCCTCGCGATAGGGGCTCTTCGCTTCTATCCGGGAACGAGGAGGGATCAGGTGCGGCAGGACGACGATTTCGCTGATATCGATACCAAGACGCCCAGCGGAGCGCGCGTATACGACTACATGCTCGGGGGGACTGACAACTACGCGGTGGACCGCATCGCGGCGGACCAGGCAGAGCAGATGGTGCCCGGCACCAAGGCCCTGGCGCGCAACAACCGCCGCTTCATGGAGCGCGTGGTGCGCTTCCTCGCGCAAGACTGCGGCATCCGCCAGTTCATCGACAACGGGTCGGGCCTGCCGACGCGGAACAACGTCCACCACATCGCCCAGGCCGTCGACCCCGGAGCCCGGGTCATCTATATCGACAAGGACCCGGTCGTCCTCCGGCACCAGAAAGTCAGCGCGCTCGCGGAAAATGAGAACACGGCATTCGTCTTGGCCGACGCGACCGACGTGGCGGGGATCCTCGCCCACCCGGAGACAAGGCGGCTGCTCAACCCCGATGAGCCGGCCGCGGCGCTCTACTTTACGTTCATGCATTTCATCCCCGACGAGGCCGACCCGTGGGGCATGGTCCGCCGCATGATGGGCAGCCTCGCCCCCGGAAGCTATCTGGCCATCTCCCAGATCGTGTCCGACGATCCCGAAATCCGCCGGCGGATGACCGAGTTCGCTCTGGACAACACCAGGGGCGACTTCGGGCGGTTCCGGAAGAAACAGGAGGTCCGCGCGTTCTTCGACGGCCTGGAGGTGGTCGAGCCCGGCCTGGTCGACATCAACCACTGGCGGCCCGACGGGCGGGAAGAGGAACAAGCCACCCTGTGGATCGAGTTCGGCGGGGTGGCGCGCAAGCCGGCCTGACCATGCGCACGCCCAGCCGCTGCGCCGTCCAGGCGAATCCGGCGTTCCTCCC
>Ga0070737_10001102_pt1 | contig 42359 bp, 39 predicted proteins | sample Coa_R1_10_FD_66438 | JGI IMG/M metagenome (GOLD analysis project Ga0070737, IMG submission 66438) | Surface soil microbial communities from Centralia Pennsylvania, which are recovering from an underground coalmine fire - Coalmine... | ecosystem: Environmental > Terrestrial > Soil > Unclassified... | reverse complement strand
CCTTCCGGGTGAATCCGAATCAGAGCCTTATCGTCGTTCATTCCGAATAGTATCAGCCACTTTACTTTTCAAACGGAAGCCCAACCGCCGTTTTTAGGTTCATGCGTACTAAGATATCGCGCCGGGCCGGAGAGTTCTCACCCCCCGCGTCACGCCGGATAGTCTCCGAGAATGCGGTATTTTTTCAGCACGTCGCCCTCGGAAATTACGCCTTCGAGCCGGCCGAAATCGGCCCGGCTGACGACCGGCAAGAGCTTCCAACGATGCCCGTAGCGCAAGGCCATCTCGAGCGGATGGTCCGGATGCAGAAAGGGAACGCGGTTGCCAGAGAGCGCGGAAGCGAGGTCGAGAGCGCCTTTGCCCTCACTCGCGATCTTCTCGAGTTCTTTGCTGGTGATGGTGGCCCAGCCGCCGGTTCCGAGGCGAACCAGCAGGGGATCGAGCGAGTGGCCATTCACGCGCGGGATGATACGGCTTACCGCTTCATCGCCATCCAGCACGAGATTTTCCGCGGGCCGCATGGCATCTTCGACGCGTAGAATATCTTCCTCCCTCTGTTCCTCCATGGAGGGCAGATCGAGCCCATCCTGGCGAGTCAGCACGTCGAAAATGGGCACCGGCTGCAGCCCGCGGGAAATCACGTAGGCGATGGTGTTGGCCACGATTACCGGCAGGATGATGGAATAATTGCCGCTCACTTCGAGAACCATGAACACCGAGGTCATGGGCGCGCGCAGGAAACCGGCGAAGAGGACTCCCATGCCGGCCAGGGCGTACGTTCCGGGCGAGGTGGCAAGGTAAGGCAACAGCGCGTGCTCGGCGCCACCAACCGCGGCGCCCAGCATGGCGCCGATAAAGAGGGTGGGGGCGAACATCCCTCCGGGCGTTCCGCTGATGAAAGACAACGTGGTGGCGACGATTTTCCCTCCAGCCAGGATTGCCAGGAACTGCCAGGTGAACTGGCCGTGCATGGCCTGGTCGATGTATTCGTAGCCGGCTCCCATGACCTGGGGGACGCCGCAACACGCGATCAGGCCGATGAGCAGGCCTGCCACGGCGGGCTGCAAATATCGCGTCCAGCCTGGCCATTCCGCGCAGACGCGGCGGAACCGGCCGATGGCGGCGGCAAAGGCCACCGAGAGCAGGCCGCCAATCACGCCGAGGCCACAATAGGCGATGAGCTCGGAGGGGCGCTCCAGTTGCACCACGGGAATCCGGAACAGAGGTTCCGAACCGAGAAACCAGCGCATGACGACGACGCTAGAGACGGCGGAAAGCACCACGGATCCCAGAATGCCGGCGGTCCAGCGTCCGATGACTTCTTCGATGACGAAGAGTATGGCGGAGATGGGGGCGTTGAAAGCAGCCGCCAGCCCGGCGGCGGCGCCGACCGGGGCGATCAATCGCATGCGGTCGCGGGAGAGCGACACGCGCCGGCCCAGGGCGGAGGCGAGACTGGCTCCGATTTGCAGCGAGGGATCTTCCGGTCCGAGCGAGTGGCCCGAGCCGATCGCGACGGCGGCGGCGAGGAACTTGCCGAGAGCGGTGCGCAGCGGGATGTAGCCGTTGTACACATAGAGGGCGGCTTTGGTCTGATTGACGCCGCTGCCGCGGGCTTTGGGGAAGACATGAATGACCAGGGCCGCAATGCCGAGGCCGGCCAAAACCGGCGCGAGAATCAGGCGCGCGGGCGAAATCACGCCACCGGAACCCAGGAACAGGATGCGGCACCAGTCGATGGCGAAGCGAAAACAGACTACCGCCAGCGCCGCAAAAATGCCGATGAAGACGGACAGCACCAGAAAGAAGCGCTCTTCGCGAAAAATGGAGCGCAGGACTGGCCGCGGAGATTGCCCGGCCGGCGGCTCGGATTGCAGCTCCGCCTCAGTCCGGTTCATGCAACTTACCAATGAGAAGCAGGGCGTCGTCTGTGGCGGTGTGTGGGCAGGCGGAGCCGGCCTGCCGCTCGATGCGGAACACCAGTTCCATGGCGCTCTCCGCCAAATCGGGATCGCGGCGCAGATGGCGCGCGGTGATTCGTGGTTTCATTCCGGTCCAGTCTTTGGAAAGATTTTCTAGCGCCCGCGGCTGTGTGCCGGAGGCTGCCGGCGCGGCGCACGCCTGGAGCCGGCTGCCGGCCGCCGCATAGGCCTCGATCACAAGCATGGTGCGTGCGTCAGCCGGAAGTTGGCGGCGGAACGGATCCAGGCGGAGCACCAGATCCGCCGTGTGGAGCATGGCCGGCACATCGGGTTCGCGCGAGCCGGCCGCGATGGCCGCTTCAAGGTACTGGCGCGCGTCGCGATACTGGCGGAGTTCAAAAGCAGCGCGGCCGGCCCCGGCCAATGCGGCGGGGTTCGCCCGGGAAGCTTCGAGGCTCAGGCGATAGGAGTGGAGCGCATCCGGATAGTCCTGAATCTTTAGAAAGAGACCGGCGATTTGCGCTTCGCGGGCGGGATCGTCGCCCAGGTTGGCGGCGAGCGCAATCAGTTCCGGCCGCGCCTGTACCTTATCGCCGGTCCTTAACAGATAGTCGATTAGTTCCAGGCGCGCATCCTGCCTGGCCGTAGGGCGATCGGCGGGCCATGTGGCGTAAATCGCATTGTGGTAATAGCGGAGCGCCTGGTCCGATTCTCCTTTTCGAGCGGCGATGCGAGCGAGTTCGAGATTTACTATGCCGTTTTCGGGCTGCCGGTCCCAGAGGTTGGATAAGTAGGCCGAAGCTTCTTCGGCCCGATTCTCTCCCAGCAGGGCCTCGGCGAGATTCAACTGGTAAGAGTAGTTGTCGCGCGAGTATACAAGCGCCGTGCGGAATGCGGCGATGGCGGGCTCGAAACGCCGCTCCATGAGATCTCGCGTTCCGCGGGCAAACCATTGGCTTCCGAGAGACGCCTGCTGGCGGTGATAGAGGCTGGAGAGGCCGCTCACAGCGGAAAAACCGAGCACTGCGAGGGTGGAAAGAAGCGCAACAATTACGGACTCGCGCTTCAGGTAGGGGCGAAGATCCGGCCTGCTGCTTTTGGCGATCAGCCCTTCGCCCTGGGGTCTAGGCACGGCACTCCTGCGGTGAATCTTCGAAACTCACTTCTAACACACTTATCGGCCGCTATAACTACTCTGAGATGCGTACAGCTTAGTTAGTAAGCCTGAGTGAGTACTTCTCTGATTCAGTCTGCTTTAGCTAAGGGCTGTGAATCATTATTCGCGGCCCGTATCGATGTTATTAGTTTAACTCGGGACCAGGGGGTGGGGCAAGGCAGGCTTGGGAGGGGTTCGGGCAGGCCGGGCGCCTGCCCCCCAGTCGAAGCTCAGTGGATTCCAAACACTTTTTTGAACAACGAGTAGTTGGTCATCCCGCTGATCAAGCCACCGGCGGCTACAGCGGTCAGAACGCCTTTCCACTTGTACTTGAGCGGCGCAAAGATGGCCGCGGTGGCGGCCGCCGAGCCGACTGCCAGCCGTACTTTCTGCTCTGTTGGTCCTACGTTATGTTTCATCTAGCCTCCACTAGCCGGTTCCGTCAACGGCTCCGGCGAACTCTTCATCAGCGTACCCTTCGTCACCCCGGCTTGCGGTGCGATTCACAACAGGCCGTAGCGGGCCTGTAAGATATGCCTCAATACAGGTTTTCGCCTTGCACTGTCGCGTACGCAATGCGGGGTGCGACCATAGCATGAGGAGAAAAATCAATGGCTGCAAAAAAAATACTGCTGCTGGCGGGCGACTACGTGGAAGATTACGAAATCATGGTGCCGTTTCAGGCGTTGCTGATGGTGGGCCACACGGTGGACGCGGTGTGCCCGAATAAGCGCGCGGGCGAGTCCGTGCGCACCGCCATTCACGATTTCGAAGGCGACCAGACCTATAGCGAAAAACGGGGCCACAATTTCGCTCTGAACGCCACATTCGACCAGGTGCGGCCCGAGGATTACGACGCGCTGGTGATTCCGGGAGGCCGCGCGCCGGAGTACCTGCGGCTGAACCCGCGAGTGTTAGAGATTGTGCGGCATTTTTCGCGGTCGGATAAGCCCATCGCGGCGATTTGCCACGCCGCGCAGATGCTGGCGGCGGCGGGTGTGCTGGAGGGCAAATCGTGCAGTTGCTATCCGGCGGTGAGTCCGGAAGTGACCGCGGCGGGCGGCGAGTATGCGGATATTCCTATCGACCAGGCCCACACCTGCGGCAAGCTGGTGACCGCGCCCGCGTGGCCCGCCCATCCCGCCTGGCTGGCCCAGTTTCTGAAAGTGCTGGGGACGCGGATCGAACTGTAATGGCGCCCGCCGCGATCGGACGCGGGTCACTCCACGCCGAAGGCCAGCAGCACGTTGCCGGAATTCGACCCGGTGACGGCATAACCGGACCCGGCGAAGAGCATGCCTCCGGCGATGGTGGGACCCGCGGAGCTGATGGCGCCGCCGTGAGCCGGCACTTTATTTACGGTCGCGAAGTCTTTGGCGGTCTCGTACTCCCAGATCGGTTTGCCATCCGCGGTGGAGAGGGCATGGATGCGGCCATCGGAGCCGCCGACGAACGCAACACCTGGGATGGCGCTGGTGGCCGCCGAGTTATTGACACGCGTGCCGGGCTTGGCGAGCGGGGTGTACCAGACGCGCTCGCCCGTGGTCATCTGCACGGCCACCATGCCGCCGCGGCTCAGGCCGTAATATAAATTGCGATCGTCGGCGGCTCCGCCCCAGACGATTCCGCCGAGCCGCGAGAGAAAGGCCTGCGGGCCCTTGGCATTGGGATCCGATGGCGAAACGTTGGTCTTCCACAGCAGCGCGCCGTTTTTGTCCGGGTCGAGCGCGATGATATTGCCGTCTTTGGTCGCGGCAACCAGGATGCGCTTGCCGCCGGGCAGCGTCCGCAGGATGGGGGAATTGCCGATGTCGAGATCGGGCCCGTTTTCGGAGGGACAATTATCGGTCTTGGAAGAGCCGCTGCAGCCGCCCAGGAAGGCGTCGTTGGCCTGTGCCTGGTAGACCCAGAGCATCTTTCCGGTATCGATATCCACGGCCATGATGGCGTCGGTTGTTTTGGGCGCGGGCTCGGTTTCGCCATCGCCGGTGCCGAAGTAGACGGCGTGGCGCGCGGGATCGACGGTGGGCGAATTCCATACCGAACCGCCGGCCGGCGCGTAGTTCTGCACGCCTTTGGAGTTCTTTTTGACCGGCTTGGGCTCATCCATTACGTACGTCTTCCAGATGCGATCGCCGGTGCTGGCATCGAGCGCCACCACGCTGCCGCGGGAAGTGCAGCAGGGGTAATCGAGAGTGGCGGCGGTGAATTCTTCGGAAGAGGAAACGGGCACAAACAGGCGCCCCTCGTAATAGGTTGGCGCGGCTGTGATGCGGGCTACGAAGTGATCGTCCACCTTGGTGGTCCAAAGCAGGTGGCCATCCTGCGCATCGAGTCCGTAAACGTTGGCGTGCGCGTCTCCGAAGAAGACGCCGTAGCGCGTGGAACCGCGCCCTTTCACGGCGCCGATAGTCATGGCATTGCGCACCGCGCCTTTGGTTTGATAGGACCAGTACACGCAGCCGGTTTTGGCATCGAGCGAATAGATGTAGCCGATATCGGTGCCCACGAAAACGCGGCCGGACACCACAGAGGGCTGGCCATAGGCGGAAAGGCCGGTGGGGAAACCGAATGCCCACTTCAGCTTGAGGCGCGGGACATCGGCGGGAGTGAGGCCGGCGTCCTTGGCAGATTGGAAACGGGTGTTGGCGATGGTGACTCCCCAGCCGTTCCAGGCGGGGGCGGATGCGGGGTCGGCGAGGGGCGGATTGGAGGCACACTGGTTCGGCATGCTTTTGGCATCGCCTTGCTGCAAGCTGCCGAGCGGGCGGCCGCTCATAAAGGTGGCGACCATGCGGCGCTGATCCTCGGTGAGCGCATCGCCCTGGCCCTTCATCACTCCGGTAGTGAGCGCCTCATAAATTCGCTCCGGCGTCATCTCGCGGATGGCGGCGGGGGAAGGCGCGCGCTCCACTTTCGGATTGCCATGGCAGCCCATGCAGCGCCCCTGAAACACAGCGAAGCCGGATTCGGTGCCGGCCGAGCGCGGCGCCTGCGCGGGGGGAGCCTGCCCTTGCGCGTACAGAGCGCCGGCCAGGAGAAATGCGGTAGTTGTCAAACGGGAAATTGGTCTCATACAAGTCTCTTTAGTTGTCGCCCGGCTATTTGTCACTCAAGCCGCCTGCCTATTTGTCACTCAAGCCGCCCGGCCAAGCCGGATTGAAGTGATATGTCACTCCCGAACCTACCATCTCCACGCGGCGGATCTTGCCGCCCTCGATGCGGAAGGCTTCGGTCACTTCAATGCTCGAGGGCCGGTTGAAGCCTTTCATTTCGACGGTCTGGCCGTTGGTCAGATGGATTACCGGCAGATTGCCGGCGTGATCGAAAATGGCGTAGGACCAGACCACGCCGCGCTCTTCATCCACCAGGGGATAGCGGCGGTGGTGGATACGGCTCACGACCGCGTAGTAGCCGCTTTCAAACTGCGGCTTGCAGGAAAGGGCCATGGCATTGAATCCGCCGCTGCGCGCCTGTATGGCGGGATTATTGGTGGTGTGCGCGCCGTTTTCGATGCGGTCGCAATCGTCGGTAAACGGATAGTAGCCTTTGCCGTCGTTGCGCTCCAACCCCGCGAAATAGGCGTTGGCGGTAGCGATCAACTGCTGGCGGGTGGCGCGCGGCCCCGGCGGCGGCTCGAGCCACAAAGCTTCGGGCTTGCCCAGTTTGTCCAGATCGGGCACGCCGGAAGGCCCGCCGCCACCCGGCCGGTAGTAGCTGGTTTCGATTTCGGTGATCCGGCCCAGTTCCACTTTGAGGCGCAGCGCCATCAGGACCAGGTGATCCGCCTCTTTCATCGTGCCCATAAAGGCGGCCTGTTCGGTTACGGGATCGGCGAAATAGTGCTTGTAATTGCCCGGCCCGGTGACGGTGTTCCAGAAACCATCGCCAATATCCAGCACCTGGTCGTTTTCGGTGTACTTCAAATCTTTGGAAAGCGGCAGGCCCTTGGGATCGTGCGCGACCAGCGCTTCGAGATATCGATTCACCAGGCCTTCGAGGCAGGCGCGATCGCAATCCACTGGGATCGGGCCGGCCGCTCGGGCCAGATGGGCGCACAACGCCAGCGCCAATAACGGAAATGTAGCAATGGCACGCATAAAGCTCCTTCGGCGTTCGGAAAAGCCGGACCGAAGGTCATTATATACAAGCGATCACAAACGGGACTTCCCATGAGCGTTCGCCGCGCACTGGGCCAGGCAAATTCACATTGGGAAAAACCATACGGCGCGGTACACTGTTAGCTTGCGTTCAGGAGTCTATGACCTTGGTTTCTCCCCTGGAAATTGTCACCGCCCATAGCCCGGATTCCGACGATGCCTTCATGTTTTACGGGCTGGCCACGAAGAAGGTCCGGTCTTCGAAGGTGGTGTTCCGGCACGTGCTCCAGGACATTGAGAGCCTCAACCGCGCCGCCATGGAGGGCCGGTACGAACTGAGCGCCATTTCCTATCACGCCTATGCGTACGTGGCCGACAAATATGTCCTGATGGCCAGCGGATCGAGCATCGGCGATGGCTACGGGCCGATGATCATTTCCGCCCGCCCCATGGACCCGGAGGATCTGAAAGGAAAGCGGATCGCGATTCCGGGCACCATGACTTCCGCATATCTCGCCGCCAGGCTCTACCAGCCCGATTTCGAACCGGTGGTGACGCCTTTCGACAAAATCCCCGATGCCGTGCGGGAACGCGCCGTGGATGGCGGCCTGATTATCCATGAAGCGCAGTTGACGTACGACAAACAGGGCTTCCACCGCGTGGTGGACCTGGGCCGCTGGTTCAAGAGCTGCTTCGGGCTGCCTTTGCCGCTGGGGGCCAACGTGTTGCTGCGCTCGCTCGATGCCGATGTCAAAACCGAATGCTGCCGCCTGATGCGTGAGAGCATTCAATATGCGCTGGATAATCACGACGAGGCTCTGGCCTACGCGATGCAATTCGCCCGCGATCTGGAAACGCCCCAAGCCGAGAAGTTCGTGGGCATGTACGTCAACCACTTCACCGTGGATGGCGGCGATATCGTGCCGCAGGCCGCGCAGAGGCTGCTCGATATGGGCTTCGAGGCGGGGCTGATTCCGCACAAGGTAGACGTGGAGTTCGTGCGCTAGCCGCTCGCCGGCCGGAAGCGCTGTTAGGCGAAGATCTTTTGCAAGTCGATTTCGAGCGGCGGATCCGCGATGCGGAGAATCTCGCCTCGGAACTCGCGCAGACCTTCGGCTTTGGTCGCCGTATAGGCGCGCTTGGAATCGGGGTCGAGAATCCAGACCTGCGCAACCCCTTCGGCGAGGTATTCGTCACAGCGCTTTTGAACTGCGGAGAAGCGGTCATCGCGGATCACCTCAATGCACAGGACCGGCGCTTGCCGCGGCGCTTCCAGGTGGAACAGCTCGCAGAGGACCCGTAGTTTCTCGCGCTCATTGCGTTCTTCCTCCGAATAGGAACGCGCCTTCTCGAAGTCATGATCGGCGATAGCGAGTTCCATTGCTTCGGTGATGAAGTCGATCCGCCTCTGTATCTGCGCGGCCCTGCCGGCGGGGGCAACTCGTGCGCCGGTTCATTTTCTTGCGGCGGTTCGCGCTTGTAAATGGCGAAATGGGCCGTTCTGCTGGGAAAACGAATTTGCTTGACGCTGCGGATCGCGCCACGTGCTTCGAGTTCCGCCAGGCGCTGCGAAAGAGCTGGGATGGAAGCCTCCTGCTTGCGTCCCAGTTCCGATTGCCCCACCTGCTCCCGCACCTTCGCGAGCGTGACGCCTTGTCCCCGAAGCAGTTCCGCCGCGAAGGTTTTCTCTTCGCGCAGCAAGCCGAGCAGAAGAGGCTCCGTTTCAATGTTGGGGGAGCCGAACCGGCTGGCTTCATACCGGGCGAAAAAGATGACTCGCCGGGCCTTTTCGGTGTAGCGCTCGAACATAACCGCACTCTGCATCAATCAGTAATACACCATTACCTGCGCCAGTGTGACACTGCTAAAACCTCCCGGTCTTTGGTCGTGCTGCGCGCCGGCGTTGAATCCGACCTTCAGGTATCGCCCCCAGTAATAATTCATTCCGGCGAGATACGCGATCGACGTGGCATTCGGCTTCGCCGTGTTGGTGGTAATCCAGTCGGCGCGGGCCAGCGCCTCCCAGGTCTTCGAGAATCGCCAGGCGCCCAGCCCGTATCCCCCCCGCCGGTTCAGTTTCCCGTCGCGCGCGAAGATCTGTTCTGCCCGCAGCTTGAGCGGCCCGCGATCGTATTCGCCTTCCGCATCGCTCCGCCGTTTCACTGCCGCGCCCGGACCGGTGCCGGTCGAGTCGAAGCTTCCATACCAGTCGGCGCCGGCGCTCAGCCCGCTGACCGGATGCGCTATCGCCCGCGCGGCCACCGCATGGTAATGAGCTTGCGGCGAGTAAATCAGCGTTTGCCCGCGAAATACGCCAACGGCATAATCGACGAATGGCTCACGGCTCCCCGGCAGAGTTCCGGAAATCTGCAGCCCCGTATCCCGCCCCTGCACGCCGGTATCGCGCCCCGGCGCAAGGCTGTTCACGGCGCGGGCGCGAGCAATCGGCGTGTTCCAATTATCCGAAATCAGGCTCTCCGCGCTGAACGGAATTTTGAATTGGCCGGCCGTGAAGCGAAACGCCCGGTAGCGCTTCCAGGTGAGCGCGGCGTCCATGATATATGGCGCCTTGGCCAGGTCCGCCTGGAATGAGTAGGAAAGATCGGAAACCGGGTCGCCGCTGAAGATCAGCCGGGCGCGGCGGATTTCCAGACGGTCCGGCGTGCCTTCCTGATTGGTGAAACGCCCCTGAATATAGGCGTGAAACACGAACGGGTCCTGCGCCCATAGAGCCGAAACCGGCAGCCACCCGGCAATGAGAGCTTTCTGAAAGATTCGCAATGACAAGTTTATTATGGAAATCATGAGGATACTCGCGAGCGCTTTTCTGCCCCTTGCCTTCGTCTCTTTTGCCTATGCGCAGGACCTTCCCGACGGCCCGGGAAAAGATGTTACGGTGCGCGTGTGCGGCGCCTGCCACGATGCCGGCGTGGTTGCCCAATACCACAACAGCAAAGACGACTGGCAGCCCATCGTGGACGATATGCGCGGCCGCGGCGCCGACGGCTCCGATGCCGATTTCAAGCTGATTGTCGATTACCTGGGCCACTATTTCGGTCCGACGGTATTCATCAACAAAGCCCCCGAGAGTGAAATTGAGACGCTCGGCCTGACTTCCGCGGAAGCAGCCGCCATCGTCAAATACCGTCAGGCGAACGGCGATTTCAAGGACATGGATTCGCTGCGCAAAGTTCCGGGCCTTGATATGAAGAAGCTCGAGCCTATTCAATCGCGGATTTTGTTCCAGTAGACAGGAAGCCACCGGCGCGGCACGTTGCGCGGGGCAGAAGCCCTGGGCCACCGGGTGCTACGCTACTCGCCCGCGGCTTTCTTCTGCTCGTTGTAGCGCAAATTGAAAGCCGCCTCGTTCACATCGATTTCGGCTTTATAGCCTTCGGGATCGATGAACGGATTGGGCCCCTTGCCGATCTTCGCGTATTTCTCCTGCATGCGGTACATTGCCGGATGCGAGCCTAGCGGCACATCCGCGGGAATGGAGCGCAACACCTGGAAACTGCGGCGGTATTCCTCGGCGATCCGCGGTACGTCCGGATTGTTCACCAGCTTGTAGCCGGGGTTCACTCCGATGCTGCCGATAATTACCACGTCGTGGGTTTTGCCGCCTTCCGCAACTTTCAGTTCCCAACTCGTGCAACCGCGTGTGTGGCCCGGAGTGAGATGCGCAATCAAGGTTGTGCCGCCGAGCGCGACCGTGTCGCCATCGTGCAGGACGCGGTCGATCGGATGCGGCTTGCCGCCGGGGGTCATCTTCTCGAGCGCCGGCACGTCTTCGGCCATTGCCATCACCCGCGCGCCGGTCAATTCTTTTACCAGCGCGTCGCCTTCCATGTGGTCGGCATGGGCGTGGCTGCCCAGGAGAATTTTGATGTCGGTGAATTTGAAACCGAGCTGCTCCACCGATTTGCGAATCACCGGCACCACACCTTCATAGGCGCTATTGATCAAAATCAATCCATCGGGCGTGCTCACCAGGAACGACGACAGCGCTTCCGTGCCCACATAATAAATGTTGCCGATGATCTTGTGCGGCGGAAACTGCGCATACTGCTGTTCCCGCGTACCCACGTTCCGCCGGAACAAATCTTCCGGAGCTAGAACTTTATTGGTCTGCGCCGCCAGAGGCAGCAGCAGAAACGGAAGCAAAAGAGCCGCTCGCATAGTAGAGACAGAATATCACTTCATTCTTCTGTGTTCGGCCCGCGGCGTATGCAGCATCAGGTTCAAAACGCGCGCATAGTGGCGAAAATCCGGGTCTGTAGTAAAGATTGCCATTCCACGCCGTTGGGCTACCGCGCAAATCAAGATGTCCACCGGCGAAACCGCAATTCCCTTCGTCCGGCACTTGTTCGGCATGGATCCTCCAAGCCCGTTTTCACACAATGGGCTGTGTGGACTTTCCGTTTACCAAACCCGGCAGGCGTTCTCGCTCGCCGCCGGCTGCGGCGCCTGGCAGGCGAATGCCTTCTGGAACTCGGGCATGTTTTGAATGACGCCCGTTACCCGGTATCGCCCAGGAGAATGCGGGTCCGTGAACGCGCGCAGGCGCGCCGATTCCGGCGTGGAGTTCTCGCACCAGATCTGCGCATAGGCCAGGAAAAACCGCTGTTCGGGCGTGAACCCGTCCAACCGCTCCTGTTTCCCGTTCAGGGTATCCATGAGCGCCATGAGCGCGATGCGAACCCCGCCGTTATCGGCGGTATTTTCGCCCAGCGTCAAGCGTCCGTTGAGGTGCACGTCGTCGACGGCCGTGAAGCCCGAATACTCGTTCGCAACACAGGCAGCTCGTTTCTCGAACTCCTTCTCATCCTGGGGCGACCACCAGTCCCGCAGATTTCCGGAGGCATCGAACTTGCGGCCCTGATCGTCGAAGCCGTGCGTCATTTCGTGGCCGATTACCGCGCCGATCGCGCCGAAATTAACGGCCACGTCCCGCTTCGGATCGAAAAACGGCGGTTGCAAAATGCCGGCCGGAAAATTGATGCTGTTGTACAGAGGGCTATAGAACGCGTTCACGGTGGGCGCGGTCATGTTCCATTCGGATTTGTCGGTAGGCTTGCCGATCCGCGCCAGCCGCCGCTCATAAGCCGCCTCGGTGGCGCGCCGCGCGTTGCCGTAGAAATCGTCGCGCGCGACCGCGACTTTGCCATAGTCCCGCCACTTCTTCGGGTATCCCACGTTATTGGTGATGGCGTGCAGCTTGGCGATCGCGGCGGTCTTGGTGGCGGGCGTCATCCAGTCCAGCGTGCGGATATCCCTTTCGAGCGCCTTCTCCAACGCCTCCACCAACTCCGTGATGCGCGCCTTCGCCTCCGCTCCGAAGGCCGTTTGGACGTATTTCCGTCCCAGCAGATCGCCCAGTTGCGCGTCCATGTAATTTACGCACCGGTTCGCCCGGGGGCGCTGTTCCCTGGCCCCACCGATATAACGCCCCCAGAAATCGAAATCCTCGTTTTCGAAGGCCGACGGCAGCAGCGCAGCGGCGTCGTGCAAAACATGATACGCGAAATATGCTTTCCAGGAATCGAGCGGCTCATTCAGCGGCAGCGCCTTCACATAATCGGGCCACTCGATATCCAGCTTTTCGAAGGACGGCGCGCCCAGGTCGCGGAAGTATTCGTCCCACCCGAAATCCGGCGCCAGGCGCGCCAACTCCGTTCTGGCCATCAGGTGATAGGTCTTGTCCGGATCGCGGCGCGAAACGCGATCGAGCGATGCCTTGGCCAGCAGCGTCTCGATCTCCAGCACCGCGCGCGCCTTCGCCGCCGCCGCGTCCGGCGAATCGCCCGCCAGCGCAAACATCTTCCGCATGTGCGCCTCGAATCGCTGGCGCGTCTCGACGAACTTCGCGTCGTCTTTCAAGTAATAGTCCCGGTCCGGCAGCGATAGCCCGCCTTGGGAAAAGCCGGCGATGGTTCTGGCTGAATTCTTCGGGTCCGCTTCCGAGGTAAACCGGAACAGCGCCGGCACTCCCTGGCGATGCAGATGCGCCACTTCGGCCGCCAGGTCCGCGGGGCTGCGCATCGCCTCAATGCGCTGTAACTCAGGCTCAACTGGGGTCAACCCCTTCTTCTCGATGGCGGTAGTATCCATGCAACTGGCAAAATAATCGCCGATCTTCTGATCGAGCGATCCGGGCTGCGCCTTGGCGGCCGCCGCGGTTTGCACCAAGTCCAGCAGAACGTTTTCCGTGTGATCGCTCAGCGAAGTGAACCGCGTCCAGCGCGCCCGGTCGGCCGGCACCGGATTCTGCTTGATCCAGTTGCCGCACGCGTACTGGTAAAAGTCCACGCACGGGTTGGCCGAAGTGTCCATCGCCTTGGTGTCGATCGAGGAAGCGGCTGTGGCTGCGCCCGCCATTAACGTGCTCAGCCATAAGATTCGCCAGTGCATAATTGCCTCCGATTCTAGCGCGTTAGCGTTACTACCAGTACCCGTCGGAGTCTAAGTTTCTATGGTAAAAGGGTCTCGTACGATGTTCCACCGGCAGTACATTGGCCTTCTGGCGATCGTCCTGATTTCCCCCGGCTTGGCCCATGCCCGCAAGCCCGGCGATCCCTTAAAGCCCGGCCACAACTTTTATTCCCCACAGCAGGATATTCAGATCGGCCGCATCCAGGCGGCCCAGGTGAAAATGCATTACCCGGTGGTGCCGAATGAATTTCTGCAGGCTTATATCCGGCGCGTTGGCCAGCGCCTCGCAGCCACGCCGGAGGCTGTCCGCAGCGAGTTTCCCTTCGAGTTCACACTGCTCAATGTCCCCGCGGTGAATGCCTTCGCGCTGCCGGGCGGTCCTATGTTCATCTTCACCGGCCTGGTGAAGAGCACCGCGAGCGAAGCCCAGTTGGCCGGAGTGATGGCGCACGAAATGTCCCACGTGATTCTGCGCCACGGCACCCACGAGCTCACCAAGAAGCAGACTACGGGCCTCGCCGCGGGTTTAGCCGCCGCTCTAGGAACCGCCGCGCTGGGCAACCAGGCCGGCCTGGCGCAACTCACCAGAATGGGAATGGGCTTAGGCGAGAACTCTCTGATCCTGCATTTCTCCCGCGACGCCGAAAGCGAAGCCGACTTGCTGGGCTCCCACCTGATGGCCGAAGCCGGCTACGATCCCCTCGAAATGGCGCGCTTCTTCGAAACCCTGGCCCAAACCGGCAGCACAGGCGTTCAATTCTTTTCCGACCACCCCAACCCGGATAACCGCGAGCGCGCCATTGAAGAAGAAGTCCAGGCTCTGCCCAAACGCGCGTACGGCTATCAAACCGGGGAATTCGAGCGCGCCAAACTCGAAGTGAGCGAACTGCCGCCGGCCGGCCGCGGAGGCGTGCGTCCCGCGGCTCCATTGCCGCCGCAGATGGTCCCCGCCACTACGTGGAAATTCATGACCGTCAAATCGTACCGGGTCTCTTTGCCCCAAAACTGGAATGGCTACGGCAGTTCCGCGTCCGACTCGCTCATCATCGCGCCCACCGGTGGAGTGAGCCGCACCCCGCAAGGCGCCATCGATCTCAGCTTCGGCATGATGCTCGGGTACTTTCAGCCTGAATCGAAGCAAATGACGCTCGGCACGGCTACCCTAAACCTCATCGCGCGCCTGCACAGCCAGGATCAGACGATTGAAATGGCCTCTCCCCAGCAGCGGACGATCCACGCGGGCAACACCGAAGCCATGATCACCCTGTTAAAAGCCAGCTCCCAGACTCTCGGCCCCGAGGCTAACGTGTTATATACGATGCTGCGCAACGAAGGGCTCTTCTACGCGCTTGCCATCGCCCCCCAGCGAAACTACCCGGAACTGCAGCAGACATTCACGCAGATTCTGAACTCGATCCAGTTCGCGCAATAGGCCTTCCCTGGCGCTCACCCGAAACTGCGAGCCGCTCACCGCGGCGGGTTGTCCGATTCCTTTTCAAACTGCGCGCGGATTGCCGATTCGAGCGTATTCGAATCCTCCGGCAGCCGCAGCGTGAGTTTGGTCAGATAAGTCTCCGGGCCTTGTAGAATCACCACCCCGTCTATCCAGTCGTCGTTCTTTTGCAGGTGACTGTCCGTACCGAGCCCTTCGGTGTGGGGCGGCGTCCGATATTCGACCATCCAGTCGCTCTTATATTCGAGTCGATCCGTGGGATAGGGGCCAAAGGGAAAGTCACTAGCCGGTCGGATTCCTTCGTCGATCACATGGCGCACGAAATCCCGGTAAGTGGGGAACACTCTCGCAATCAGCCGGGCCACTCCGAACCTTCCGGAGGTGCCACCGCTGATGGTGTCCGCCTGGATAACCGGCCCAGTGAACCTATAGCCCTCGGAAGAAAACAGCGACCGTTGCGGAATCGGTTGGGGCGCCACAAATAGTTGCGCCCCGCTCGAACCATAAGTGCCGAAGCAATGCCAGCCCTTTGGGCCGAGGACGCCGGGTCCATTTTCTGCTTTGTAATACGCAAGCTTAGGGGCGACGCGGGAATCGGCTTGAACCTTCACCGCGTCCGTGGGCGCGGGCAGAGGCCCGACCTGCCCATCCGACAGACATCCCACGAAGGGAACGGTCGCAAGCTTCGCGACGCTGCCCTCCTGTGCCGAGGCAGACACCAGAGGAAAAATAAGAGCGAGAAAAACTGCGGACTGGCAACGGGACACTCTGGGCTTGTTCTCTCGTGTTCAGTATATCGAATGCTCAACTTCATCCCACTTCCACTGCGCTCGCCAGCCGGCTCGGCGCCGGGCCCGGATACACCGCTTGCATACTGGAAAACCGGAAATCCCGCAGCAGGCGTTCCAGTTTGCCGGGCATTCCGCCCAGTCCTGTGTACGTGCGCAGCCGCGCCAACCGCGAGCGCGCCAGCCGCGGCTGGTCCGGGTCGATCTCCCAGGGGTGGAAATAAATGCACGCCGGCTTGCCTTCAGCGTTGATCCGCCGGATACCCGCCGATGTGTAGCAATACGGCAGCAGGCGCAGATAGGCGCCCCCGCCCACGGGCGTTACCGCGCGCCTCCACAACTGGGCCGTGGCCGCCGGCACTTCCAGAATCGGCCCCGAAGGCGTCAAGAGAATGCCGGCATGCCGGTCGAAGCCCGGAATGCCGTAGCGGTCGTGCGCGATGGGGTAAATGCTCGAATCGTGGGTGAATCCGCACGACGCTAAGATATCCAGCGCCCAGAGTGAATCCCGCGTGATCGAGTAGTTCGGCGCCCGATAAGCAATTGGCGTAACCCCGCAGGCATCTTCAATGGCCGCCACCGCCCGCTCCGTATCCCGGCGGAATTCTTCCGGACGGAGCGCATAAATCAGCCGGTGCGCATAGCTGTGGCATCCGATTTCGTGGCCGGCGCCGCGAATCATCCGCACCGCCCGCGGCTGATGCTCCGCCACCCAGCCCAGCACGAAGAAAGTCGCCTTTACCCCGTGCCGCTCGAGCAACTCCAGAATCGTTTCCGTCTGCCCGGCGATGCGCGAAGGGTGCAGGCTCCATTCGCTTTCCTGCGTAAAAGCCTGCACCTCGGCTGGATGGAAATACTCTTCCACATCGACGGTCAGGATGTTGCGCGGCGTGTTTTCCATCGCGGTCTTCTACACCCGGCGATGCTTGAGCACAAAGACCGCGATGGCATAAAACGCCGAAACGAGTGTCAAAACGGCTGTATCCGACATTCGTTGCCACATAGGGGAGGTGGTTCCGCCATCACAAAATGCACCTCGCCAGCCATTCCCAGCACTCACCAGACACGGCACTTACGGCCCAGCCGCATCCTGGCGCATCCCCACGATTTTCCCCGATTCCCCAAACTGGGCACGCTAGGCGAAGGTAACCGCCGCCCCTCCGCTTCACGCCGTTATCATTAAGAAAGATACCCGTGCGGTTCGCAGCCCTTCTCGTCTTCTCCGCGGCCCTGGTTTGGGCGGTCGATCCGAACCGCGCTCTCACCCAGTATTCCCACCGCATCTGGCAGACGCAGCAAGGCCTCCCGGAAGGAGCGATCCGCGCCCTCCATCAATCCGGCGATGGCTACCTCTGGCTGGGGATGGACCACGGCCTGTTTCGCTTCGATGGCGTCCGCTTCAGCACTCCCGGCGAGTTGCTCTCGACCGCGCTGGCGAACGCCAGCGTTCGCCAGATCGTCGAAGATGCCCAACAGAATATCTGGGTTGCCACCAACGGCGCCGGCCTGTTCCGCTGGCGTGGCGCCGATCTGGTCCAGTTCTCGACCCAAAACGGCCTGCCCTCCAACGCCGTCTTCTGCGCCGTCCCCGATCGCAGCGGCTCCGTTTGGGCCTGCACCAGCCAGGGCATGGCCCGCATCGTGGGCGAGCAGGTACAAACCTTCCGCCCCGGCATGAGCTTTGCGGCCGCCGCGCTCTCCCGCGATGGCACCCTCTGGGCGGGTGGCCAAGGCAACCAATTGACTTTCTGGAACGGCGAGGGCGACCCTCACCACACCGCGTGGCAAACCACCGTTCGCACCCTTCCGCCCCTGGCCAACATCCAGGCGCTGCTGTGCGCTACCGATGGGACCCTCTGGATCGGCTCGACCGAAGGTCTGGTCCGGATCGCCAATGGGAAAGAGACCCGGTTTACCAAGGATGATGGTCTCGCCAGCGACACAGTTTTTTCGCTGGACGAAGCGAGCGATGGCACCCTCTGGATCGGCACCAACGACGGCTTCAGCCGGTTCCGTAACGGCGAAATCCAAAGCTTCGGCGCGCGCGACGGCCTCTCGCAGAGCACGGTGTTTTCCGTCTACCAGGATCACGAAGGCAGCCTCTGGGCCGGCACCAAGCGCGGTCTGAACCAGTTCATCGACCGTCGCGCCATCCCCTTCACTACCAGCGAAGGTCTGCCCAGCAACGATACCGGCCCCGTGCTGCAAGACCGCGCCGGCATCCTGTGGGTGGGGTCGGCCGGCATGGGCCTGGCCCGCTTCGATGGCAAACGCTGGAGCGTTTTCGGCAAAGCCGAAGGCCTCTCGAGCGATGACGTCGCCGCCCTCGCGCAAGGCCCTTCCGGCGAGCTTTGGGCCGGCGGCGAATCCGGCTTGGATCTTCTGGTCAACGGCGCCGTCAAGCAGACCTGGCGGCGCGCCAATGGCCTGCCCAGCGATTCGGTGCGCAGCCTGTTTGTCGATCGGCAGGGCGCTTTGTGGATCGGAACCGATCGCGGCGCCGCCGTCCTGCGGAACGGCCGCATCCAAAAGCTCGCGGGTACGGCCGCCAAATCTTCGCCGGTGCTGGCCTTTGCCGAAGATGACGGAGGACGGATTTACGCCGGCTCCGAGGACTTCGGTGTCAGCTCCTACGAGGAACGCTCCCTCTCGGAACTGCCCGAAGGCCGCTATCCCATCGCCAACGTGGATGCCATGTACTTCGCCGGCGGCACCCTTTGGGTCGGAACCGATGGCGGCGGACTCGTGGTTATCGAAAATGGCCGCGCGCTCACCCTCACCGAAGAAAACGGCCTCTACGATAACAACGTCTACGGCATCGTTCCCGATGGCCAGGGCCGGCTCTGGATGGCCTGCAGCAGAGGCATTTTCTCGGTAAGCCGCGAGGACCTCGAAAAATTCCGCGCCGGCGGATTGAAAGAGGTCAGCAGCTCCACTTACAGCCCGATGGATGGCCTGCAGGCGCTCGAATGCCGCCCCCGCGTGCAGCCTGCCGCCTGGCGGCTCCGCGATGGCCACCTGTGTTTCTCGATGATCCGCGGCCTGATCGTCCTCGACCCCTTCCAGATGAATGCCAAAACGCCGCCCCCCCAGGTATCTATTGAGAACGTTACGGTAGACGGCCGCCGCATGCCATCCGCGGCCTTGGGCGAAATGACTCCCGGCAGCAAGAATATCGCTTTTACGTACACCGGGCTCAGCTTCCGCTCGCCTCGCAGAATCACCTTCCGCTATATCCTCGAGGGCTTCGATAAGCACTGGACCGAAGCCAATACCCGCCGCCAGGCCTTCTATACGAATCTGCCTCCCGGCCGCTACCGCTTCCGCGTGACTGCCTGCAATTACGATGGAAGCTGCAATGAAGCCGGCGCCGCGGTCGCTTTCCGCATTCCCGCCCCGTTCTACCAGCGCACCTGGTTCCTGGCAGCTTCCGCGCTGCTGGTACTGCTCGCCGCCGTTTTCGCCTACCGCACCCGCATTGAAGGTATGAACCGCCAGTTCGCCGCGATTTTGGGCGAGCGCAGCCGGATCGCCCGCGAGTTGCACGATACCCTCATTCAAGGCTTTTCGGGCGTGACGATGCAGATGCAGGCGCTCGCCGGCCGGCTGGCGCCCCACGAGCGCTCCGTGCTGGACGAGATCATTCACGATGCCGCCCACTGCCTCACCGAGGCTCGCCGCTCCGTGGCCGGCTTGCGCGGCGTACAGCATGCGGAAACCGGATTGGCCGGGGAGATTGAGCAACTCGCGCGCCAAGCCGCCGATTCGAGCGGCCTCAGGCTCAAACTCCACCTGGACCGTCTTCCGTCCGAACTCCCCGCCGGCCTCGAATACAACCTGGTCCGCATCGCCCAGGAGGCCGTTCTCAATGCCGTCAAGCATTCCCGCGCGCAATTTCTGAAGCTCAGCCTGCGCTGCCGGCGCGGCAGCATCGGTTTGGCCGTGGCAGACGACGGTACGGGTTTCGATCCCGCCGCCCATGGCGCCCCCGGCCACTACGGCCTCATCGGCATGCGCGAACGTGCCCGCGATATCGGAGCCGAGTTCGCCATCGAAAGCGCGCCCGGGCGCGGCACCACTGTGCGGGTGGCCGTTCCCCTTCCCCGCCCCGCCGCCCGCGCCGTCAAAACCATGGGGGATTAATGGAAGAGAAGATCGGCGCCGCCCACCGGATTCGCGTCTTGTGCGTGGACGATCATCCCGTCGTGCGCAAAGGAATCGCGGCTCTGCTCGCCAATGAACCGGATACGGTCCTCGTGGGAGAGGCCGCTAACGGCAAAGAGGCGGTCGCTCTGTTCCGCAAACTTCGCCCGGATATCGCGTTGATGGATCTCCGCATGCCGCTGCTCGACGGCATCTCGGCCACCCGCCAGATCCGCGCCGAATTTCCCGACGCCCGCATCATCGCGCTCACCAGCTACGATGGCGACCAGGACATCTACCAGGCCCTCGAAGCCGGCGTCCGCGGCTATCTTCTCAAAGAGGCCGTCCACTCCGACATGATCCGCGCGATTCATACCGTTTACTCCGGAAAGCGGCTGGTGCCGCCGGAAGTGGCCGAAAAGCTCAGCGAGTACTTCCCCCAAATTGCCCTCACTCCCCGCGAGGTCGAGGTGCTCTCCTTTGTCGCCCAAGGCCTCGCCAACAAGGACATCGCCCAACGCCTCGGCACGGCCAGCGGCACCGTCAAAATGCACGTGCAGAAGATCCTCGAAAAACTCGGCGCCGCCGACCGCACCCACGCCGTAACCATCGCCATCCGCCGCGGCATTCTGCACCTGGGCGCGTGAGTGTTTCTCCAGACGGAACGGGCATTCCGCCGGCGGCTCGATGAATTATTGGGCCGTGTCGGACGTTTCTTCTGCGGACCTGCGGACATTCCGAAGCCTCTTCCGATAGACCGATTCCCGGCCGCTCGAACCGGTCCTTCGCCCGCGTGTTAGAATCGCTTGGATCGTCATGTCCATCCGGCGCTGGCTGGCTTTGTTCGCCTCGTTCTGCATTCTGGCCATCGCTTTTTCCTTTGGCTTGTTTTCGCTGCCGGCCTTCTACCCCGTGCTGATCAAGCAGTTCGGTTGGAGCCACGCCGCCGCGGCGGCCGGAGGGTCCATCGTCCTGCTGCTCATCGGCATGTTCTCCCCCGCGGTAGGCGCATTGGTGGATCGTTATTCGCCCAAAGCCGTGCTGCTGGCAGGTGTGCTCACAGTCGCGCTGGCCCTGGCGCTTCTCTCCCGCGCCGAATCTTTGCCGGTGTATTACGCCGACTGCCTGGTGCTGGGAATCGGCACATCGGCGGTTTCCATTCTGCCGAATTCCATCCTCATTGCGCCCTGGTTCGCGCGTGGCCGGGCCAGCGCCGTGGGCCTGATTAACGCCGGCATCGGCATGGGCGGCATCGCGCCTTTGCTGGCGACTTCGCAGTTTGAGCGGCGCGGCATCGGCGGCACATTCCTGTTTCTAGCCTTGTGGATGGCCATTCCGCTGGCGCTGATTGTTTTGGCTGTGCCGCGGGGTGACCGCGCCCTGACGGTTGCGGCTCGGAACCAGACGCCCGCGGCTCTGAATGGATCAAAGCTGATGCGCATGCCGCTGTTCTGGATTTTCGGCTTCAGCGTATTCTTCGCCGCTCATTCCATGGTGGCCGTGCAACAGAACCTGGTTCTTTATCTGCGCGGGCAGCACGTCGGTCCCACCCGCGCGGCGCTGGCCCTCAGCATCGCGGTCTGGTCCAGCGCTCCCGGCAAAGTGATTTCCGGCGCTATCTCCGATAAATTTTCCGCGCGCCTGGGCGTGATTTTCAGCCTCCTGTGCATCGGCCTGGGAATCACCACTTTGCTCGCCTTCCCTCCGGTTTCCGATTTCGTTTTTCTCTTCGCCGTAATCTTCGGCCTGGGCTACGGCGGTATCTTCAACGCTACGCCCGCCATCGTATTCGAATATTTCGGTACGCGCGGCGTGGGCACGGTCATGGGGCTTTTCCTGGTCTTCTTCGGGCTCGGGACGTCCAGTGGCGGGCTGCTGGCCGGTTATCTGTTCGACCGCGCCCACCGCTACGCCGTGCCGTTCACGCTCGATCTCGCCTTCGCCGCCGCGGCGCTCGTGCTGCTGCTGGCGAGCGCCCGCCCGCTGGGGCGGGCGGTTGCGCCCGCCAAAACGGTTACCGTTTAGGTCTATGGCGAAGCCCCTCGTCTTCGAAGGCACTTGCTGGAAGTTCGGGCACAACATTCCCACCGACCTCATTACGCCCACCCACATCACCCTGCGCAGTATTCCCGAAATGGCGAAGCACGTACTCGAAGCCGCCAATCCGGATTTTCCAAAGAAGGTGCAGCCCGGCGATATCATCGTGGCCGGCCGTAATTTCGGCTGCTCCTCCGGCCGCGCCATAGCGCCCAAAGCCATTAAGGCCACCGGCGTGAGCGTCATCGTTGCCGAACTGTTCGCGCGCACGTTCTATCGCAACGGCCACGAAATCGGCCTGCCGCTGCTCGAAGCGCCCGGTATCCACGAACTCGCCGGAACCGGCGACCGCCTCCGCGTGGATGTCGTCAGCGGAACCGTGGAAAACCTGAGTTCCGGCAAGTTTCTGCGCGGCAATCCGGCTCCCGAGTTCCTGCTCGAAATGCTGCAGGCCGGCGGACTTATCCCCCTGCTCAAAACCGGCTCGCGCTTCTTCGCGGCCGCCTCGCCTGAGGCCAGCTCGCAGGAAGCAAAGCTATGACGCTTCTGCTCACCAACGAAGAGGTGGAGCGCGCCCTCACTCCCGAAGACGCCATCGCCGCCACCGAGTGCATCTACCGCGAATTAGCCGAAGGCAAAGCCATCAACCGCCCGCGCAGCCAGACCTATCTCCCCATCGAATCCAAGGAGCACCCCGGCTTCCGCTACCGTTTCAAATCGCAGGAAGGCGCGAGCGAGCAGTCTGGCGTGTGGGCGCTGCGCATCACTTCCGATATGGCCGGCTTCTCCTACACGGCCGGCGTGAAGCGCCGCCGCATTCTGCCGGTCGCCAGCGGCAACCGGTACTGCGGCCTTGTCATGCTGTTCGATATCGAGCGCATCGAACCGGTGGCCATCATGCCCGATGGCGTTATGCAAAAGGCGCGCGTAGCCGCTCTCAGCACCGTAGGCGCGAAATTCCTGGCGCCGAAGCAGCCGCGCGTCCTGGGCCTGTTCGGCAGCGGCTGGCAGGCCGGCGCGCATCTCGAGCTGCTCTGCCACCAGTTCTCTTTCGAGCGCATCAAGGTCTACAGTCCCAACCAGGAACACTGCCGCGACTTCTGCCGTCGCGTGAGTGCCGCGCTGGACCGCCCCGTCGAACCTGCCGCATCCCCGCGCGCAACCGTCGAAGGCAGCGATTTCATCCAAGCCGCCACCGCCGCCTGGGACCCCGTCTTCGACGGCCACCTGGTCGAAAAGGGCATGTACATCTGCTCCATCGGCGGCTCCGACGCCAGTAATAAGCGCCGCGAAATTGACGACGAAACCCTCCGCCGCGCGGACGTCTACGTGGTTCATTCGAAAGAAGTCGCGCGTCTCGATCAATCGCCGGACGTTTGGGAAGCGGCGCAAAAGGGCATCGTTGCCTGGGACGCGATTCACGAAATTCAGGATCTGGTGGCGGGCAAAGTGCCGGGCCGCGCCAACCCCGATCAAATCACGGTGTTCAATAACAACACCGGCGCGGGCACCCAGTTTGCCGCGCTCGGCGCCGCCGTGCTGCGCCGCGCCCGCGCCCTCGGACTGGGCCGCGAATTGCCCACCGAATGGTTTCTGGAGGATGTTTCTCCTTAACTCAAAATGCTGAATCATCATCGCCTCGGGCAGCTCACGGAACTGCTCAAAGAACATAGCTGGGATATCCTTGTCCTCTACGGCCACACCTGGCGTAAGGATTTTTTCCGCTGCCTCATCAACGCGAATTTTTCGGGACCGCACGCCGCCGCCGTGCTCGATCGGTCCGGTCAGATTCGCGTGCTGGTGGCCGATCCCTGGGACGCGGAACTTCTCTCCGCGGCCGGCCTCGCGGCTTCCGCCTATGCGGATTTGGCCGCCGATCTGGGACATTTGGTTTCCGGCAAGGTGGCCGTTGCGGGTTTGGAGTTTATGGAGCGGCAGTTTATCCCCGAAGGCATCGCTGCCCCGGAATCCGCTACTGGCGCCGTGGAAGAACTCCGGCGCGTCAAAACACCGGAGGAGATCGCGTGCATCCGCCAGGCCGCGGAACTGGCCGATTGCGGCTATCGGCACTTCGCCGAAACCGCTGAACGCGGCATGGCCGAATACGAATTGGTGGCCGAAGTGGAAGCCTTCCTCAAAGCGCGGGGCGCCGAGGACAATTTCCAGCTCATTGCTTCCGGCGGCACGGAAGTCACCGGCATGAAGCCGCCTACCGGCCGCAAATTCCGCGATGGCGATTCCATCACTACCGAGTTGACCCCGCGGGTGAACGGCTACTGGGCGCAGATCTGCCGCACGCTGGTGATGGGCGAACCCAGCGCCGCCCAGCGCGAGTCGTTCGCCATTTTCGCCGAAGCGCGGAAGGCCGCGGAAGATTTCCTCCGGCCCGGCGTGAATATCGCCGACGTGGCCCGCGTGCAAAACGACGTATTCCGCAAGCACGGCTACGGCGAATACACCGGCCCCCAATACACCCGCGTACGCGGCCACGGCCTGGGCCTCCACTGCGACGAAAACCCGTGGATCCTCGAAGACGTGAACTACACCGTGAAAGAAGGCATGGTGCTGATCGCCCACCCCAACACTTACCTGCCGCTGGCCGGCTACATGGTTTTCGGCGACTCGCTGCTGGTCACGGCCAATGGCTGTGCGCCCCTGAATCACACCGAAAGGAAGCTCTTCCAAAAGTGAAACGCGGCTGGATTACCTGGGATGAAAGCGAATTGCCGCGCGCGGCCTTCGAGAAGCGCCTGAATGCCCTCGCGCGTCATCTGGCGGAGCGCGATTTGCCCGCCGTTGCAATCTATACGGACGTGTGGCGCTCCAACCGCGTCCGCTATTTTTCCAATTTCATGCCCTACTGGAACCGCGCGCTGCTGGTGGTCCCGCGGGCCGGCGGGGGCGCCGGGCAGCCCGTGCTGCTCTGCGCGCTTTCGCCCCGCGTGTATCCGTGGATCCGCGCGGTTACGGTTCTCGAAGACATCCGCTCCAGCCCGAATCTGGCGAAAGCGATCGAACAGCTTGCCGCCGAAAGGGGCTGGAAGGGAATCGGCGTCCTCGATCTCCCGCGCCTTCCTTCGGATATCCAGTTCAGCGGCGGTCTCGAGATTACGGACGTTTCTTTTCCACATATCGCGGATGAATGGGAACTGGCCATGTACCGCAAAGCGGCGCAAATGGCACGCCAAGGCCTCTCCGAAGAACTGCCGCAAGCCATAGGCCGGCGAGACCACGAACTCACCGCCCGCCTGGAAAAGCGGTTTCGCCGTGCCGGCGCCGAAGACCTGGTGATCCTGTTGACAAACGGCCGCGCCGTGCCCGCGCCTCCGCGCGGCGAAATCCTGGACAAAGATTTTTCGGTTTCGCTCGCTCTCGAATATCGCGGCCACTGGGTGAAGATCGCGCGTTCGGCGAGCGCCCGCGACCCGTTCCCCTTCCGCATTCACGTCGAGAACCTCTCCGGCCCTTACCCCTACGAGCCGGCAACGCGCCTGGAGAGCCCCGCCATTATGTCGCTGCGCTTCGAATCGCAAGCCGCGGGGCTCCGCCTCTTTCACGGCGATACCTATTATTCCAGCGACCAGGGGCTGGAGTTGCTGTGAACGTCATCGAGAAAATCCTGGCCCGCGCCGCGGGCAAGAAGCAAGTCCGCCCCGGCGACGTGGTCGTCGCCCAAGTCGACCTCATGGTCATGCACGATCTCAGCTCCAATTTCGTGATGCGCGTTTTCGAGACCGAAATGGAAAATGCCACCATTCGCGATCCCGAACGCATCGCTTTTGTGTTTGACCACAACTTCTCCCCTGCCACTCAGCAAGCCGCCGAGGCCCTGGCCGCGGTGCGCCGTTTCGCCGCTCGCCACGGCATCCGCAAGGTTTTCGACTGCGGTCACGGCAGCGTCCATCACTGCATCATCGAAAACGGCCTGTGGGCGCCCGGCCAGGTCGTCATCGGCTGCGATTCGCATACGCCCATCTACGGCGCGCTCGGCGTGTTTGCCACGGGCGTCGGCAATAACTCGATGGCCGCTCTCGGATTTGGCGAAGGCCTCGCCTGGTTCCGCGTTCCCGAAACCATGCGCGTCCTCTTTTACGGCCGGCCCCGGCCCGGCGTTACGGCGCGCGATGTTTCCCAATACCTGGTGGGCCACCTGGGAGAAGATGGCGCGGTCTACAAAGCGGTTGAATATGCTGGGCCATATATCGAAGCCCTGGAAATTGAAGATCGCATTCTGTTCCCGCTGATGTCCATCGATTACGGCGCCAAGTGCGGCTACGTCAACCCGGATGAAAAGACCCGCACGTTTGCTCAGGCACACTCCGGATGCAAAGAGTTCGACCTGCTCACGAACGACCCCGGCATAACTTACTCGAAGACTCTCGAAATCGACGTGAGCCAACTGGAGCCGCAGGTCGCCTGCCCGCCCACCGTGGGCAATGTCAAACCCATTTCCGAAGTGACCGGCATCCCCATCGACGTAGCCGAAATCGGCGGCAGCACCGGCGGCCGCCTATCCGACATTCGCACGCTTGCCGCGCGCCTCAACGGCCGCCGCGTCGCGCCCGGCGTGCGCCTGCAAGTGGTGCCCGCCTCCCGGCCCATCTACCGCGCCGCGTTGCGCGAAGGCCTCGTCGAGACACTGTTCGACGCCGGGGCCAACATCTTCCCGCCCAGCGCCGGCTCCAACCAGGCCTTCAACATGGGCGCCCTGGCGGAGCACGAAGTGATGCTCTCGACGCAAGCCCGCAATTTCCCCGGCCGCAACGGCCACCCCAACGCGCGCCATTACCTGGCCTCCGCGGAAACCGTAGCCGCCTCCGCTCTCACCGGCAAAATCACCGACCCCCGATAATCATGAACCGCCAAGCTTGTTATCGTTCGGGCCGCGCCACCGCTCTGGCACTGCATCAGTTGGGCCGCGACCAGGGCGCGCAGCGGATCGAACAGCCCTGTTACCCCAGTGTCTCGGCGCTATACCGCGCGATCAACCCCGTGCGCACAACGCGCCGGTAGATCCGCGCGAAAAACCACGCGGCCATTACAATGTAGCCGGCCGCGAGCGCCACGCTGATGGCGAGCGCAATGGCCGAGGGCCCGCGCCCTCCCACGATCGCCCGCAGGTTCTCGAAAACGTATGCGGGAGGCAGGATGTGCGAAATGTACTGCATCCAGCGGGGCAGCGCCGAAAGCGGATAGAAAACCGCCGCAAATGGCGAGAGCATCGCGGGAATCGGCCACACGAACCACTCCGCCGCCGGTCCCAGCCAGAGCACCAGCGCCGTGGCGAAGACGCCCAGCGCGATGCCGAACAGGAACAGCACCAGCAGAAACGGAATCATCACCGCGCCGTACGCAAAGAACCACAGGCCAAAAACCACGGCCGCCAGCACGAGCATGGCGCCAAGCCCTACCGAACTGCTGGCGATGCTGGAGAAGATCAGCCCCGCCAGGTACTCCGAAACCGAAAGCGGCGTCGCGAAAAAATTCAGGAAATTGCGCGACCAGACGTCCTCGAAAAAGGCCGTGGTCACGCCCAACATGATGCGGCCAAAAAAATCCCAGAGCAGCACCGCGCCCAGCAACCCGGGAACGAAGTTAAACCGCGCGGCCGTGACCGAATTCAGGTAGCGGCTCATGAATCCCCAAAGCACCATGTCGATGGTCACCCAGCCAAGCAGGGGCAGCACGCGCGCCGGACTGCCGCGCACCAGATAGAACTGGCGCAAAAAGATGGCAGCCACGCGGTGCAGGCGCATGCTCAGGAATGCTCCAGCGCGAGCGGCTCGCGCGCCGCGGCAACGAACAGGTCTTCGAGGGTCCCGTGGCCGTGCTCGGCGGGCAGCGTCCGCGGATTGCCTTCGAGCAGGATCTTGCCGCGCGATAGGAACAGCACGCGGTTGCAGACCTCTTCCACCTCGTACATATTGTGCGAGGTCCACAGAATTCCGGTGGAGGCGTGCGTGGCGAATTCGCGGATTTTGGCGCGGATGTCGCGCGCCGTGGCCGGATCGAGCGAGGCCGTGGGTTCATCGAGCAGCAGCAGTTGCGGATCGTTCAGCATTGCCTTAGCCAGCGAGACGCGGGTCTGCTCGCCGCTCGAAAGCACACCGCACTTGGTCTTGCGCAGCCGCTCCAGATCGAATTGCCGCAGGCGCTCTTCGATGCGCTGCCCCAGCGGTTTCACGCCGTAGATCAGGCCGAAAACCCGCAGGTTCTGCTCCACGGTCAAGTTGCCCGGCAACTGCGCATACACGGCGGCAAAATTGGTGCGCTCGAGCGCGCGCGAGCGGTGCTTCGCCAGGTCGATGCCGCCGACGGCGATCGAGCCGCCACTCGGCTCCAGCACGCCCAAAATCATATTGATGGTGGTAGTCTTCCCCGCCCCATTGGGCCCCAGCAGTCCGACGATTTCCCCGCGGCCCACTTCAAACGAAATGCCATCCACGGCGGTCACATCGCCGTAGGATTTCCTTAGCTCGCGGACGGCCAGGACCATGCAATTCCAGTGTAGCGGGGCGGCCGCGGCGCAATTTCCGCAAAAAAACACTTTGCAGTTCGCGTGTTCTCTGATATTCTGAGATTGCTCTGGCCTGCATAACCCGCGCGCAATAGACGCATGGAAATAGTCGCACTCAGTGTGCTGACGCGGGAAGAAATGGAACAGCGGCGCTTACAGGCGGCCGCGGAACTACAACGAGGGCTTCCGCAATCCGAGGTGGCCCGTAAATTCGGTGTCAGCCGGACTACAGCTTCGCGCTGGCGCCGGGCATTGGACGGCAGAGGCGTCGAAGGCTTACGCCGCCGTCGCGCTACCGGCCGCCCGTGCCGCTTAAGTGCCGAACAATTCTCAGCCTTGCGCGACCTCTATCTTGCAGGACCGCGCGCTGCCGGGTTCGAAACCGACCGCTGGACTACAGCCCGGTTCGCCGAAGCCATTTTCCGCAGGTTCGGCGTGCGCTACGACCCGGACCACACTGGCCGCATCATCCATCGTCTCGGGCTACGGCCACGGCTCCGCCGCAATGCGGTGAGCGTCCCTTACAACTCGCCCTATTCTCCCAGCGCTGCGCTCGGCATGCCGGAGATTTCGCCCACCCTAGCCTGACATCCGCTCTCTGGGGCTGCCGGCTGCGCCTCTATTCGCGGTGATGCCGGGCAACAACACTACCGAACACGCCTTGGAAGATTACCATCTGTATACCCTCCCGCAGCCGTTTCCGCTTTACCCCTCGCGGTATTCTCCGAAAACCGCCCTAAGCCTGTCGGAGATCTCGCCCACCGTCGCGTAAGCGGCGGCGGCTTCGAGGATCGGCGGCATCAGGTTGTCCGTGCCTCGCGCGGCCGCTTCGAGGGCCGTGAGCCTTTGCTCCACCGCGGCCCGGCTGCGCGAGGCGCGGACTTGCCGCAACCGTTCCACCTGCGCGCGTTCCAGCGTGGGGTCGATGTGCAAAGCGGGAATCGGGCGCTCCTCGTCCTGCCGGAAACGGTTCACGCCGACGACAATGCGCTTCCCTTCTTCCACTTCGCGTTGGTACGCATAAGCAGCGCTCTGGATTTCTTTCTGAATGAAGCCGGTTTCGATGGCGCGCAAGGTTCCGCCCACCTGATCGATGGTTTCGAGATACCGGTACACCTCCTGCTCCATCTGGTTCGTGAGGGTTTCGATGACTTGGCTGCCGCCCACGGGATCGGCCGTATTGGTGACGCCGCTTTCGTATGCGATGATTTGCTGCGTGCGCAGCGCGATGCGCACCGATTCTTCCGTCGGCAGGCCCAGCGCCTCGTCGCGCGAATTGGTATGCAGGGATTGGCCGCCTCCCAGCACCGCTGCCATGGCCTGCAAGGCGGTACGGACGATGTTTACGTCGGGCTGCTGCGCGGTCAAAGTAGATCCCGCCGTTTGCACGTGAAACCGCAGCATCATGGATCGCGGATTGGTTGCGCCGAAGCGGTCGCGCATCAGCCGGGCATAGATCCGCCGGGCCGCGCGGAACTTGGCGATTTCTTCGAGGAAGCCGTTGTGCGAGCTGAAAAAGAAGGAGAGGCGCGGCGCGAACGAGTCCACCGCCAGGCCGGCATCGATGGCGGCCTGAATATAGGCGATGGCGTTGGCGAACGTGAACGCCAGTTCCTGCACGGCGGTCGAGCCGGCTTCGCGGATGTGGTAGCCGCTGATCGAAATCGTGTTCCACTCCGGCATTTCGCATGCCGCCCACCCCAACACATCGGTGATGATGCGCATGGCCGGCCGCGGCGGATAGATATAGGTGCCGCGCGCGATGTACTCTTTCAAAATGTCGTTTTGAATGGTGCCGGAAAGTTTCTTGCGGTCGGCGCCCTGCTGCCCGGCCACCAGCGCATAACAGGCCAGCAGAATCGCCGCCGTCGAGTTGATCGTCATCGACGTGGAGACGGTTTCGAGCGGGATGCCCTCGAAAAGCACCTCCATATCCGCCAGCGAGGAAATGGCGACACCCACCCGGCCGACCTCGCCAGCCGCCATGGGATGATCCGAATCCAGGCCCATCTGTGTGGGCAGGTCGAACGCTACCGAGAGGCCGGTTGTGCCTTGGGAAAGCAGATAGCGGTAGCGGCGATTACTCTCTTCCGCCGTGCCGAAACCCGCGTATTGCCGCATGGTCCAAAGGCGGCCGCGGTACATGTCTGGGTAAATTCCGCGAGTGTAGGGAAATTCACCGGGTTTTTCCGGGTTGTCCATTAGGATCGCGTGATCTTGCGCGCGCGCAGAAAAGCGTCGATGCCGAACCAGAGAAGCAGGAAGATCACCGGGAAGGCGATATACACCCGCCAGTCGTGCGCATGCAGATGGCGCACCGCCTGAAACCCGAAGATAGTGGCCAAACACAAGAAAAGAAATCCGATGACCTCATTCCAAAGGGAATGTATCGGTTTCCAGACGGCCGGCAGAAGGTGCTTTGCCAGCAACTGCCCCTTTTTGACGCCCTGGGCGGCGCCCCGCCCGACCGTCGATGCCTTCACTCCTCCATCGTAACATCCCACCTTGAAACAGGCTGCGTGCTAACCGCCGCTGGCGGGCTATGCAGTGCGGACCATAAATTGCCGATAGAATGCTTGTGAATGGAACGTGGGTCCACTACAATCGGAACGGGTGCAATTGGCCCATCCCGTGGAACGTCGGGTGTACCCCGCGCATCCACTAAAGGGGGAACTCTTGGACGAACCACTAAAGCGGCTCATGCAGGAACTGGGAAACGCGATCAACGATTCCCTTTCCGAGTCGGACCGCATCGCGGAGGCGATCGGGGAAATCAAGAGGGCCGGATACGATGTTTTCCTGGTGCTCGAAGCGACCATCGGTTTCAACCGGCGGGATGATGACGAGGAAGGCGACGAGGCCGACTTTGCGGAAGATTCGCTAGAGGAGCCGCGCGAGCCGAAGCGCAGTTTTGAGACCGCCGGAAAAATCAAGTTCACCTCTCAGGATCACCGCTTCCTGCGCGCATTGAAGATCGCCGTAGATGAAGAAAACCGCTGAAGCGTTTTTACCGGTGACTGTTTACAGCAGGCTCCGATAGGCTTCCCATGTCTCCAGGGCCGCTTTCTCCCAACTGAACAACTGGGTGCGGGCGCGGCCGGAACAAATCAGCTTTGCGCGCAAGCCCTCGTCTGTTGCCAGCCGGGCGAGCGCCTCCCGAAGCGCTTCTGTATTTTCCGGGTCCACCAGGAGGGCGGCATCTCCCGCCACCTCGGGAAGCGCCGACCGGTTAGAGGTGATGACGGGAAGTCCCGCGGTCATTGCCTCGAGCACCGGCATCCCGAAGCCTTCGTCCAGCGAAGGAAACGCAAAGATCGAGGCGCGGGCATACCAATCCGCAAGCTGCCCCGCCGTGACGTACCCGGTCAGCACGATCCGATCGGCGGCCGGGCTGTTCCGAATCCGCGCGAGAATGGCCTGCGCTCCGTAACCTTGGGAACCGGCCAGTACCAGTTTCCAGTCGCTCGGCAGCGATTCGAACGCCTCCACCAGGCGCGCGATATTTTTTCGCTGCTGGATGGCCCCGACGTGCAGCACGACCGGCTCGCGCGGGCAATCCCGCGGCGCCGCCGATGCTACGCCCCCACAGCCGTGGTAAACCACGCGCACCCTCCGCGGTTCTACTTTCAACAGGCCGATCAGTTGCGATTTCGTGAACTCGGAAATGGCCAGGATCAGGTCGGCCCGGGCGGCGGCATCGCGCGCCTGGGCGGCAAGGCGCGCGCGGAATTCGGGCGTGGAATATTCGCCGGAAAGCACAAAGAGGTCGTGAAAGGTGACCACTGTGCGCCGGAAACGCATCGCCGGAAGGCGTTGGTTCAATCCGTGGAAAATCGTGGCGGACCGCGGCCCTACCGGCTCGGCAAGCAGCCGCCGGCGGGCATTCGGCAACAGACGCTCCCTCCAGGAGCGGAGAAACCGGTGTGGCCGGTAGCAATAGAGGAAACGCGCATCCGGGTGCGACTGCGTCAATCGGGCCGCGAGTTCGCGGGAATAAACTCCAATTCCGCTTAAATCGTCTCCAATACTATACGTAGCGTCGAGCGCGATGGTCACGCCAGGATGGTCATGCAATACCGTATTGTTTCATTTTCCGGTATAACGTGGTGCGGCCGATGCGCAGCATGGCCGCGGCCTTGGCCCGCTCGCCGTTGGCCTGGCGGAGCGCGTTTTTGATGGTGTACTCTTCGGATTCGGCAATCGAGATCACCGGCCGCCGGGGAGGCAGCACGAACTCGCCGAAGGGGTGCTCTTCGAGGACTTCGGAAAGATCCTGCAACTCGGTCGAAGCCTGATGGTTGCGCAGCGCCGAGGGCAGGTCCGCCATGTCGAGTGCGCCTTCCGAGCGCAGCGCGGCCATGCGGTCGATGCAGTGCTTCAGTTCGCGTACGTTGCCCGGCCAGTCATAGCTAAGCAGGGCGCGCATGACGTCGTCGCCGCAGCAGAATTCGGGTAGACCCTCCTGGCTGCAGAGGTCGATGAAATGGCCCACCAGAACCGGAATATCGTCTTTGCGCTCGCGTAGCGGCGGAAGATGGATAGGAAACACGTTAAGCCGGTAGTAGAGGTCCTCGCGAAACCGCTTGGCGGCTACTTCGGCCTTCAGGTCCCGGTGCGTGGCGGCGATGATGCGCACGTCGAGTTTCCGCCACTGCAATCCGCCCACCGGCCGGAATTCGCGCTCTTGCACCACGCGCAGCAGCTTTACCTGCATTTCGAGCGGCAGATCGCCGATTTCGTCGAAAAATGCCGTGCCGCCGTCGGCCAGTTCCAGCAGGCCCTTCTTGTTTTCCGTGGCGCCGCTGAACGAGCCCTTTACGTGGCCGAACAGCTCGCTCTCCATCAGGGTTCCCACCAGCGCGCCGCAATCCACCGGCACAAACTGGCCGCGCGGATTGGCATTGTAGATGGCTCGGGCCACCACCTCCTTGCCCGTGCCCGTCTCCCCCAGCAACAGGACCGGAACCCGATTGCGGGAGGCTTTTTCGATCAAGCGCCTTACCGACTCGATAGAGGACGATTGGCCGACCAGGGTATGGGCGCGGGAAGCGGGCAGGCTAGGCATGGAGAACCCAGCAATGCATTCCCACAGCCACATCCGGCTGCTCGCAAGACGAACGGAATGCGGCGCTTCCGGCGATTGAAGCGAGCGGGCATTGCCCAATTTTTGCGTGGAATGCCCGGAATTGGGAACGGGCTAAATCGAATCCAGCCGTACCACGAACGCTGCCCGGTTTTCGCTGGAATCCCGGCGGATGCGTTCGGCGAGCTGGTTGGCCTGGTCCTGCGTGGGTTCCGAGCCGACCAACACCCTCCAAAATCCGGAATCGCTCTGCCGCATGAGGCGCGCCCAGCCGTACTGGCTCTCCATGCGCTCGCGGAACCGTTCGGCATTCGCCTCTTCCCGGAAAGCGCCCACCTGCACGGCATATAAGGCTCCGCTCATTACAGCCGGAACGCGGATCACTTCCACGCGCACCCGGGCCGTGCCGGGGCCGATCATATCGATCTGGCGCGCGGCGGCGTGCGAGACGTCGAGGATCCGGCCTTCTACGAAGGGGCCGCGGTCGATGATCCGCAAGTCGACGCTTTTGGCCGAATCCAGATCGAACACGCGCACCCAGGTATTGAACGGGAAACTGCGGTGGGCCGCCGTCAGCTTTTCCATGTCATAGATTTCGCCATCGGCGGCCGGACGGCCGTGGTAGGGATGGCCATACCAGCTCGCCACTCCCTCTTCCGTGTAGCCAAGCGCGACCGTTGCGCGCGGTACAGATTGTCTCGGAGGTGGCGGAAGCAGCCGGTCCGCGCGTTTGTGATGACAACCCACTAGGCCCGCGAGCGACAACAAGACGCCCCGCCGGGTTTGCATCCGGTGGTGCCGATTATCCCATGGCATGAGAATTTGTATGAATAGATAGTGTGCGCACTTACAAAAACGTAATAGGAACATTTTATACTGGGCAGTGATGAAACGAAGAGAGTTTGTGAAGACTGCCGGGGCCGCCGCGGGAGCCCTGGTCGCGGGCGGGAAGACCGGGCGCGCTCAAGGCAGTTCCCCCATAGAGCACGTGGTGGTCGTAATGATGGAGAATCGCAGTTTCGACCACATTCTGGGATGGCTGCCCAACGCCAATGGAATGCAGGCCGGGCTAAGTTATCAGGATTCCAGCGGCATCATGCGGCAGACCTTTGAACTGGCGCCTGATTATACCGGCTGCTCCTATCTCGACCCCGACCACAGCTATCAGGGAGCCCGCACCGAGTACGACGGCGGCGAGATGGATGGCTTCCTGAAAGTGCAGCCGGGCAGCCTGTATCCGATCGGATACTACCAGGAAAAAGATCTTCCCTTCCGCTCGGCGCTGGCTCGCAATTACGTAACCTGCGACCACTATTTCTCTTCGATCCTCGCTCCCACCTTCCCCAACCGCATCTTCCAACATTGCGGCCAAACGGACCGGTTGGACGATTCGCTGACGATTTGCACCTTGCCTACCATCTGGGACCGCCTGGCGGCGGCCGGCATCAGTCACAAGTATTACTTCAACAACATTCCGTTCGTGGCTCTATGGGGAATGAAGTACCTGAATATTGCAGCGCCTTATGCGCACTTTCTGGCGGACTGCGCGGCGGGCACGCTGCCTGCCGTTTCTTTCGTCGATCCGAGTTTCACGCTGCTGTTCAATCTGGCCGAAGACGACCATCCACATTCCGACGTGCGCAACGGCGACGCTTTCATGGCGAAGACGTTCCATGCGGTTTCGAGCAGCCCCAACTGGCCCTCCACCGCTTTGATCTTCAATTACGACGAGTGGGGCGGGTTCTTCGACCACATCGTTCCGCCGCGCGCCATAGCCCCCAATAATGTGGATACGGACCTGGTGGATGGGAAGGCGCTGCTGGGAATCCGCGTGCCGTGCATCGTGGCTTCGCCCTGGACTCAGGGAAACCCCGCTTCGCCCAGCGTGAACAGCACCGTTTTCGATCACACTTCGGTGCTGAAGCTGATTGAGTCGGTATTTGGAGTGCCGCCTCTGGCGGCGCGCGAATCGTCGGCCGATGTAGGGGACCTGCTGGAGGTTTTCGATTTCGACCGGCCCAGCAGCACGGTTCCAGCGTTGCCGAGTCCGGGCTTTGTGATACCGTCCACGATTTGCCAAAGCGACCTCGCACCCTCGCGGCCCGATAGCGAAGCCGGTATTTTTCAGCGAATGACGGAAAGCGGGATGCTGCGCGGCTGGCCGGGATATTAAACTACTAGTAATTGTAAAGGTTGGGCGACCTTCCGCCGATATGAAGAGTATGCGGGAGCGGCGATCGGAAGTGCGGATGCTATGCGCAGACCTGGTAGAGGTCTGGTGGAAAGATTCCGCCGGGAAAACCAAAAAAAGCCAGTCCGTTCTGGAAGATATCTCGGCCTCGGGCGCATGTTTTCAGTTGGAGGTCCCGGTTCCGTTGGGTGTGGTGTTGCGCTGGCGATCCGAGCAAAAAAAATTTGCGGGCGTGGTGCGGTATTGCGTTTATCGGGAGATCGGCTATTTCGTGGGCGTCCAGTTCGAGCCTTCCTCCCGCTGGTCGAAAACGAAATACGCTCCGGCCCATTTGCTCGACCTGGAGAAATTGATCCGCCAGGCCAGCAAAACCGGGCCTAAGCAGCCAGTGGATTCTGTCCGGAAGCGGTAGCCTTCAGTCCGCCCCTGGCCCGACCCCTTTTTCCATACGCATCGACGATGAGCTCCCGGAATGTGCCGGGTGGCGTTCCACCGGTGAACTTCGCCGGTGCGACTTCGATTTTCCCGTTTAGATTCAACAAAACTGTCTTCATTCACCGGTGCGATCGCACCGGTGGACAGCGGATTGATGAGCGAAGAGCTGCTTTCGAAGCGGCCGGCCGGTGCCGCCGTTTGGCGAAATTGCCGGCCGCTCCTCGGCCGCGCAGGCCCAGGTTCTCCCCGTCGACGCGGAGAAGTTTAACGCACTTGCGAGAACCCGCGGTGATGCGGGTGAACGCCACGGTCCGGGAGGCTCGGCGCCGCTTGCCGGCAGGTACTCCTTAGGGCCCCGGAACCACCTGATACATGAGTTGATATCCACAAGCGCCGGGAAGTGCGGGAACCACCGTGTACATGGGCGGCGGAGCGTAGGCTACGGCCGGCGGTCCGGCAATCGCGCTGCCCAGGGCGAGGCCGGCCGCTGCGCCAATCAGGCCGCCGGCCACTACACCGCCCCATCCGGGCCCGCGGCCGCGGTCGATAATCACAGGCCTGCGGCGTCCCCGCGGCCCTCCACGGAATGCAGGTCCTCCGCAGGCTCCAGCGCCGCGGCCACGGCCGACTTGCGTGAATGTCCGGTTATTATAAGCCTCGACCCGCCCCCAGACGGGAGGGATCACGCCCGCCAGCATTATACAGACGAATAAAGTCAGGCTCTTCATTGGGTTTGCCCTCCATTTTCGGATTTGGCCGCGGCGCCTTTTCGCGCGGCTGTGGACCTGAGTGTGGTCAGGTTTGCCGCCATAGCGCCTTCGGGTTTCAGAAAAGGGAACGTATTTTCGGGAAACGACGCGTTTGAAGAACAGTTTGAAAACTCGATATTGACTCTCGGCTGGCCCGGAATTTTCTTATAAGTGATGGCCATCCGCGGGGTTACACTTCGTTCGGCCCGCTCAACCAGAGTTGCCAATCGGCACCCGGTTCAGTAAAAGCCAAATGCAGGAACCGCTCATTTCCCACGTTCTCGAAACCCACGACACTCGCGCTCGTCAACCCATCCGACAGCACGCCCCCCATCATGCGTCTGGACGATCGTTTCCCGATCGCAGACTTACTTACGCGTGGTGCAGGCGCGTTGCCAAGCGGGCTCGCGGCTCCGGCCGGTGATGGCGATTTAGCTGCACATTGCTAGTCCGAAAGGTAATACCGTTGTGTCTTCAAAGAACCGATTCATCGGAAAATGGAACTACATTGGCGTGGCGGTTTTGATGCTGTTGGCGGCCGGATGCGCTACGCTGCACGTCACTACCGATTACAACCACAGGACGGATTTCGCGGCTTATCATACATACTCCTGGCTGCGGGTCCATGCGAGCAATTCGCTGTGGGCGGACCGCATCCGCCGCGATGTGAACGCGCAGCTTTCAGCGAGGGGCTGGAGAGAGGTTCCCTCAGGCGGAGAGGCCGCGGTGAGCGCATTCGGCTCCACGCGCGACATGCAGTCTCTGCAAACGTTCTACAGCGGTTTCGGCCCCGGCTTCGGCGGATGGGGTTGGGGCGGCTGGTGGGGCGGCGGTTTCGGCACCGGAGTCGCGACCACGCAAACCGTAAACACGCCGGTGGGTAGCCTAGTGGTCGATATCTTCAGTAGCCGAGACAAACGACTGATCTGGCGTGGCGAGGCTTCTGAGGTGTTAGCGGGCAACCCGCAAACGAACCGGCAGAGGCTGGAAAAGGCGGTTACGCGCATGTTCCGGAACTTTCCGCCCGTGACCGCGGGGTAGCCGAAAAGCCGCGCGGGCGGAGCGATTGGAATTGATCGTCGATCTCCGGGAAGGCGATTTCGAATTCGTGGATCATTTCGCGAACACACGGCGCGGCCGGCAGAGGCTCTTCCCCAGCGCCACGGAGCCGGCGAGCAAACGCGTCGAGACGCGCTCGTGAGTCCAATCCGCCGCTTAAGTGTAACGGCGCATTTTCAAGCTTCGCCCTTTGGAGTCAACGACTTCGCATTTTCCGGACCGCTTATGTAAGCGCGGCGAGCTACGCTGTGAGTGCCGATTTCACGTACTCCGGCCGCAGCGGCAACCTTCGCAGGACCTTCCCCGTAGCGTCGTGCAGCGCTGCCGCGATGGCCGGCGCGGCCAGGGCGTTGGCCGCTTCCGATCCGCCGCCATAGTAGCCGACCTCCGGTTTGTGCAGCATCACCACCTTGATTTCCGGAATGTCGGTCATGGTGAGAATCGGATAGCTGCGCCAGTCGCGAACCGTGATGCCGCTTTCGTCGAACCGCGCTTCTTCAAGCAGCGCATGGCTGATTCCCATCACGGCGCCGCCTTCCACCTGCCGCTTCAACTGCATCGGGTTGACGACAATACCGGGATCCACCGCGATTGTATACTTCTCCACGCGGATCGCGCCGGTCGCCGGCGTCACCGCGATTTCGCACACGCAGGCCCAATAGCTCCCGGAACGGAACATGACGGAAACGCCGCGGCCGCGCACGGGCTGGCCGCCTGTGGAGACCGCGTTTCTGGCGGGCGAAGGCCGCGTCTGCCAGCCGGAAGCTTCGCGCACGGCCTTCAATACGCCAATCACACGGTCTTCGGTGGCGTGGTCTATGCGGAACTGGATGGCGTCTGCGCCCGCCAGCGCCGCGGCCTCGCTAATTGCCAGTTCGCGCGGAAAGTTCTGCTGAAACTGGCCGGGCGTGCGCATGCTGTGATCGCGAATGCCGATGCTCAGCGGCGAAGCCTGCTGGCCCACCTGGAAAGTCCCGTGTCCATGCTCGGCCAGAACGGAAACACCGTCATAGATCCACGGGTCCTGAATGCTGTTCATGGTGGAGCTGATGAAATCGCCTTTCGGATTGGGCGGCGCCATGGTGGGCAACCCGGCCAACACCGCGCCCACGGGCCGATCATCCTGCATGGCCGGCATGTAGTGGTCTACCTGGTAGGCGGCGATTCTGCCCTTTGCATCGAGCGCGATTTGGATATCGGAGAAGGCGGCCGGCGATTGCGTGGACCACTGAAAATCCTCGTCGCGCATCCACTGCACGCGCACGGGTTTCCCCACGGCCATGGACAGAATCACGGCTTCGTCTTCGGCGCCCGCGTTGCCGCCGTTCGAGCGGCCGTAATGGCCGGGTCCGGAGAACACGCGCACGATCACCTGGTCGATGGGAATGCCAAGCATCTTGGCGATTTCTCCGCGCAGCGCCTGCGGGTTCTGGTTATGCGTATAGATGCGCACCGTGCCGTCCGCCTGCGCATCCGCCACGGCCATGGTTGGGCCGAGGGGCGCGTGCTTCATGAACGGCATCTGGTATGTCGCCGAAAGCTTTTTCGGCGCGCCCGCCAGGGCGGCCTCGGGATTGCCGCGGCTTTTATCGCTCTTCGCAACCGGGGTGCTCTTCCAATCGGCATCGTGACGCAGGTGTTCGAACAGCTTTTCATTTCCAGGCAGGCCTTTCCACTCGGACCACTTAGTCCCGCCCGCCACCTGCTGTGCCGCGCGAATCGCTTCCCATTCGGTCGGCGCGACCACGCCCACCAGGTTGCCCTTCACTACCACCCGCGCGTTGGGAAAGCGGCCCTTATCCAATTCGCCCACGGAGACCAGCTTCGAACCCAGCGTTTTCGGATGCACCATGCGGGCATGCAGCATGCCGGGCAAGCGCACATCCGTGGCCCATTGCTCGCGCGCGGTCACCTTTGAGGCGATCACGCTGTTCCGGTGTGATTTGCCGATAATCGTGTACTCTCCGACCGGTTTCATCGGCGGATTGCCGGTCACCGTCAGGCCCATGGGAGTCGTCAGATCGCCCATCACCGGGATCGTGAGCTTTAACTGCCGGCCCTCCACCAGTTCCCCGTAGGAAATGCGCTTGCCGCCGCCCGAAACCACGCCGTCCTTTACTTTTAGCTGCTCCTTGGGTACCCGCAGGCGTTCCGCCGCGAGATCCAGCAGGGCCTGGTAGGTGTACGCAGCCGCTTTGCGGATGTTCGGCGTGCCCCGGCCGAGAAAATCGAATGCGCCGCTGCCATCGGGCGTGCGGTCGGTATCGCCCATGATTACGGTTTTGATGGCTTCGAAAGGAGCGCTCAACTCCTCCGCGACAATTTGCCGGTAGGCGGTGAAGGTGGTGCTCTGGCCGAAATCGCTCTTACCTGTGCGGATCAGGATGCTGTTATCGGGGTGAATCTCAATCCAAGAGCCGGGCAAGGTGGGATCCAGAGTGTTCTTAGGCACAGCCGCCTGCACCGGTTTATCCAGAATTCCGGAGCCCGCGGCTCCGAAGTAGACCAGCAGCCCGCCACCGGATTTCACCAGGTCGCGGCGCGTCAAAGTGGCTCCGTACACATTGGCGGATTTCCTCTTGGTGGATTTCATCGCTTACCTCCCCTCCGCCATCATTTTGGAAGCCCGCTCGACGGCTTCGATGATGGCTGTGTAACTGCCGCACCGGCACAGGTGCGGCGATGGGCCGGATGTAGTAAACGCTTCCTTGATTTCCGCCACTGTCGGCTGCGCGACCCGCTCCAGTAACTCGGTGGCCTTGATCATCATGCCGTTCTGGCAGAAGCCACACAATGGCGTCTGCTCTTCGATCCATGCCTGCTGGACCGGATGCAGCGTCTTTTCCGCCTCCGTTTTCGAAAGGCCCTTCTGCCGCGCCCAACGCGCGGGCAACCCCTCCAGCGTGGTGACCTCTTTATTCGCCGCGGCCGAAAGCGGTGTGATGCACGACCTTATTTCTTTGCCCTCGAGCAGCACCGAGCACGCTCCGCACTGCGCCAGCCCGCAGCCGAATTGCGGCCCGGAAAGCTCCAGTTCGCTTCGCAGGACGTAAAGGAGAGGTGTGTCGGCGGGGGACTGCAGCTCGCGCCGTACGCCATTGACGGTGACCGTTACCATGAAAAACTCCTTTGGGGCATCTTATCAAGAAGGCGCGAGCCGAATCTAACGAAGCCGCGGGCCGAATCGCGCTACGATGCAAGTTCCGATGAAGCGCCTGATCAAGCGCGTTCTGCTGCTGGCGATTTTGCTGGGATTGGCCGTTTATGCGGGCGATTATCTCTCGCTTGTTCTCCAAATTCCCGGCCACCGCGCGCAATTCGGTTCCATTATGGTGGAGCGCGATTACGCCGTGCCCCTGAAGAACCGCGGCACCGAGTATATGTTCGATCAGCCGGTGGCCGTGACTTGCGTCCACTCGCTGTTTCCCCACTTCGGCGACCCGCCCTGCTGGTATTTGAGCCGCCACACGAGGCAGGAGATCAAATTGGGGTAGGATAAGCGGCATTATGGATGAGTCCATTGCCACTGGCCGCGGCGAAACGGTCATCGCTTACGGCATCCTGCGGTTGTCGTTCGGAGTGAACATTCTGCTGCACGGCGCGAGCCGCCTCGTGGCTGGCCCGGCAGCGTTCAACACCTACCTGAACCACTATTTCGAGCACACCCCGCTGATGCCGAAAGCCTTTCTGCCGGTATTCGGAGCGGTGCTGCCGCCGGTGGAAGCCGCGATTGGCGCGCTGCTGGTTCTGGGTCTGTTCACGCGGTTTGCCCTCATCGCCGGCGGCCTGGTTATGGCAGTGCTCGTGTTCGGCACGAACCTGGCTCAGGATTGGAACGTCGCCGGCCTGCAACTGATCTATTGCTTCCTCTATTACTACCTGCTGGCGCATCGCCGGGAGGGCAACCGGCTCTCGCTCGATACATGGCTGCGCCGGGATGAGCTTCGGCAGAAATGAGCTATCAGGAGATGCTCGATTTCGCGCTGGCGCTGTCGCGCGAGGCCAGCGAGTTCATCCTGCCGCTTTGGAAGAAGGCAGCGGTCGCCCATAAAGCCGATGGCTCCGAAGTGACCGAAGCGGACCGCGGCGGCGAACAACTCCTCCGCCGGCGGATTGCAGAACGCTACCCCGAGCACGCCATTTTGGGGGAGGAATTCGGAGGACCGGGTTTGGATCAACGTGGCGCGCGCAATGCCGAGCATCTCTGGCTGCTCGATCCGATCGATGGCACGGCGTCGTTCGCCATCGGCCTGCCTCTGTTCGGAACGCTCATCGCGTATCTACACCGGGGCAA
>Ga0070737_10001096_pt1 | contig 42521 bp, 29 predicted proteins | sample Coa_R1_10_FD_66438 | JGI IMG/M metagenome (GOLD analysis project Ga0070737, IMG submission 66438) | Surface soil microbial communities from Centralia Pennsylvania, which are recovering from an underground coalmine fire - Coalmine... | ecosystem: Environmental > Terrestrial > Soil > Unclassified... | reverse complement strand
AGGCCAGAAATAGCCCGAGGGGAAGCAAAAAGGGCCTCCGGGACGGGGTGGAAGGAGGGGCATCCCTGCTCTGAGGTGAAAGCCCGAGCACACGGCACCGGGTTTTTCGGGAGCTAGTAGATTAGTGCATAATCAATCATCATGGCAAGGTTGATCTTGAGCGGACCGCTTGGCCCGGGCGGTTACACTCGTGCCGGTATGAACAAGTCGGCGCGTCTCAGTGCGGTGCTGGAGCGGCTGGCCGACGGCGGGTCAGTCGACGTGGGCGACCTGGCCGAAGAGTTCGGCGTTTCGCAGGCGACTGTCCGGCGGGACCTCTTGGCCCTCGAGCAGCACCGCCTCCTCGTGCGTACCCATGGCGGCGCGATCGCCAAAGCCGTCTCCTATGAGCTACCACTCCGGTACAAGACCGTCCGCCACGCCGAGGAAAAGCGGCGCATCGCCAAGGAGGCGGCCAAGCTGGTGACCGAGGCCATGACCATCGGGCTCACTGGGGGGACCACCACCACCGAGATCGCTCGTGCCCTGGCCGACCGCCAAGGGCTGACGATCGTGACTAACGCGCTCAACATCGCCTCGGAGCTCGCCATCCGGCCCGACATCAAGTTGATGGTCACCGGCGGGGTGGTGAGGAGCCAGTCCTATGAGCTCTCGGGGCCGGTGGCCGATACCAGCCTGTCGGGGATCAGGATGGACCTCGCCTTCATCGGTGTGGACGGGGTGGACGCGCGGGCGGGGTGCACCACCTACCAGGAAGTCGAGGCGCACACCAACGGGGTCATGGTCGAGCACTCCAGCCACGTCGTGGTGGTAGCCGATGGCTCCAAGGTGGGCAAGGTGGCATTTGCCCGCATCTGCGAGATCTCGGCGGTCGACGAGCTTTTGACCGACGAGTCAGCCGACCCGGCCGCCGTACAGGCATTGGCGAGCTCGGGCCTGAGGGTCCGCTTCGCGTAGGACCAGGGTGAGGGCCAGGTGGCCCGTCAGGGGGTCGCCGTTCCCACCGGCGTGCCTCGGCCTTGTGGCTCAACGGCCTTGTCGCCCGTCTCGTCCCGGGCTTCGCTGGCGGCGGCGTAGGCTTGGCCGAGGGCGGCCAGGGTGGCGGTGGCTGCCTGGGTGGCGACAGCGGCAGCGGGCGACGCCGTGGGGGGCCGGCGCAGAGCGTGGGAGGTGCTACCGATGGGGCCAGCCGGCCGGGGAGGCGGCTGGCCGTCGGCCTGGGCGTGCTTGCCCTTGGCCTCGCGGGCGCGCTCCTCGTCTCCTTTGCCCCAGATGAGCACCAAGGCCCCACCTACGACCAGCACGAAGAAGACCGCCTCCAAGACCCTACGGGTGATGGCCTTGTAGAGCCAGACCCCGCCATAGCCGACGTAGGGGATGAAGAAGCGCACCACGTAGGCCCTGGGGCCCACCAGGCGGAGCGGCCCTGGGTCCGGGCTGGGGTTGGCGTCGCCCTTGGTGCGCACCCATACCTGGTTGCCTCGGTGGGTGACCTCGATGACCCTGTGCACCCGCACGATGCCTGGCTGGTTGGGAGGGTGGAGGGCAATGACCTGGCCGACCCGAACCGCCCCGACCGGCTCGGGCTGGACCACGGCCACGCCGCCGACCCGCAGCGCGGGGGTCATGGAGCCGCTCTCGATAACCTCGAAGTGCCACCAGCCGGTGCCCGCACCGATGGCCGCAGTGATGATCACCGCGGCCAACAGGCCGAGGAAGGGTACCACTACCAGGCCGGCCAGACGCCTCAGCCGCCACCTCCGTCGCCGGTCAGGCCCGCGCTTGGCCCCGGGGCTGCCGAGGCTTGCCGTCGGGGCGGCAGTGCTTTGGCTTGGGGTCGGGGCAGTGCTTTGGTGGTCAGGCATGGTCGTCCTCCGGCAGGCCGGGCATGGGTCAGGCGTTGGTGGTGGCGGTCACCACGTCCGCGGGGCCCACGGAGATGGAGATGGTCACGTCGAACTGGCAGCCCCAGCCGCTACAGCTGACCTGTAGGTAGGTCACGTCCCCGGGGTTGGGGGGCACGCCCTGGGTGACGGGGAAGGTGCCCGTGCCCACGCCCGACAGCACGGTCGTCCTCGTCCCTGTACAGAAGCTGAACCAAAGAAAGTTCAGCCAAGGGGCCGAGCAGGCTGTGATGTCGAGCGTGAGAGGGCCGGCCTGGTTGCCGGCGGGGGAGATGTCGTAGACAGCGCCGCTCAGGGCCTCGGTGCCGGTGTCCCAGAGGTTGAAATAGGCGTGGCTGTAGGAGGAGCTCAGCGTTACCGGCCCGCAGGGGCTGGGGCTGGCCTGGCAGTCGGGGGGCGAGGTGACAGAAGCGGCCGTCGGGGTTGCGCCCCAGAGCCCAGCGGTGACGGTGCTTGTCGAGGTGGCCAGTGCAACCTGGGCCGCGCTGGCGCTGGGCATGGAGGCCAGGGACGCGCTGAGCAAGGTGGCCAGGGCCACCGCCACCTCGCTCGCTCGCTGAGCTGTTCGCTGCATGGTCGCTCTCCTCCATGCCCAGCCTTGGGTCAGGCGTTGGTGGTCGTGCCCGCCCTCTGGGTCTCGGTGAAGGTCCAGGTGATGGTGGTGGAAAGCCCCTGGATGGTCGGCGAGGGCAAGGTCCCGTTGGTCGACGTCTCGTTGCCGGCCAGGGTCAACTGGAACTGGAGGTGGGCCAGCTGACCGCTGCTCGCGGCCAACGACGGCACGTTGGAAAGGCTGACCGGGTTGCTAGCCGACAACGGGGTCGTGCCGAGGATGGTCGTGGTCGTGCCCGAGCAGCTGCCGGCCGACCAGGCGACTGAGCACTGGGTGATGGCCACCGCCAACCCCTCGTTGGCGATGCTGCCGTTGGTCAGGGCGTTGGCCGGGTTGGCCGACCAGCCCAGGGTCATGCCGGCCGCCGATGCCAGGGTGCCGGTGTTGTTGAGGTTTACGTACACGTTGTAGGCGTCGCCGGGCGCCATGGCGGAAATTGTCTCCGGCAGCCCTGCGCTCGACCCGTCTTTGGCCAAGGTGAGCAGGAGGGTGCCGGAGGTGACCGAGGTGGCCCCGGTGGCGTTGGCGGTAAGGGTGGCAAAGGCCCCGCCAAAAGTGAGGGCCAGTGCCCCGCCCACCACCGCCGAGGAGGCAAGCAGCTTGGTCGCCACGCTGCGCCTGGGAAGTCCCCTGGTCATGTCCAGCTGTCCTTTCTGTTGGTTGCGGCCTTTCTGTGGGTTGCGGGGCCGCGCCCGTTCGCGGTCCTCGCTGGGCGCGGCAAGTCATCTGCTTTGCCGCTGGGCCCTCGGGCCCTCTCGGGGCATGGCCGGCTGGGAGGGTGCCGAGCCCGGCTCCGAGAGTGGCCCGATAATGTCCTCCGGCAATCGCCAGAAGTCCCTGGCGAAAGTTCTCGGCACTGTCCCGGGCTGACTTAAATGGCCGATTTGGCGAGCACTATTAGCGCGCACAACCCAGCCGTGTACCCGAGTTTGGCCACCTTGAGTGGTGGGGAAATGGACCGGCCGCGCTTATACGGCGCGAACGAGGTGCCTACGGCAGTGCCGTTTGGCATGGAGCCTTCCAGAGCTGCAGCGTCGCCCAGCTCCGTGCTCGCTTTGCCAACGCGCAACTTTCGGCTTGCCTAATGCTACTGGCAACATACCCTCAGCTGTTGCCGTCAGCCGCAAGAACAGGCCCCTTGCGGGACGCAGGAATTGGGCCCGTGATATGCCAAGTGATGGCAGCGCTCGTGCTTGTCTGCGCAGGGCAGCCTCCCTTGGGCCCGGGCGTGGCCGGCCACAGCGCTGTGGTCAGACCTCGACCAACCTGGCGGTGGCCCGGCGGCCTGGCTTCTTGACCACTTCTATGGCGTGGGGCAGCTGTTCTTTGATGTCGGTCGAGTGGGTCACTACCAGGACCTGGCGGAAACGCCCGCGCAGGCGCTCGAGGGCCTGCAACATACGGGCCTTGCGTTCCTCGTCTAGAGGGCCGAAGATCTCGTCCAGGACCAGCAGGCCCACTGTCCCGCCCGACAGCAGCCTCACGTGCTCGCTGATGGCCACCCGCAGGGCCAGGTTGGCCAGGTCGACCTCAGACCCCGAGAACCGCTCTAGGCCATAGGAGCGGCCGTCGTCGGAGATCTGCAGGCCGTAGGTCTCGGGGTCGACCTCCAGGCGGTCGTAGTCGTTGTCGGTCAGCTCGGCGAAGAGCTCCGCCGCCTGCACGGCCAGGAGCGGCCCCACGGTGGCGACGACGTCGTTGCGGAAGGCGTTCAGCAGCTCGGCCACCCGCCCCAGGTAGATGGACTGGCTGGCCAGGTCGGCCAGTTGGGCGTGCTGAGCTTGGGCGTCGGCCAGGCGCTTGGCCTCGGCCTCGGCGCCTGCCCGAGCTCGTACCGCTTCTTGGCGGGCCAGGTTGGCGGCCGAGGCCGCGCGCTGGGCGGCGGCTTGGGCGTCGGCCATCGAGGCCTGGGCCTGCTCCAGTGCCGCGGGGTCGAAGCCCAGCCCGCGCAGCTTGGAACGGAGCACTTCGAGCAGGGAGGCGGCTTCCTCGGCGCGTGCCTGGGCCTGCTCCAGGGCGGCCTGGGCCTGGGCGCGCCGTTCCAGGCGGCCCCTCAGGTGGGCAGCTTCTTGGGCTGCTTGCTGGCACTCGGCCAGGTGTGCCTGAGCCTCGGCCAGCAAGCTCGACAACTTGCCTGGCGAGGGCCGGTCGCCGAGGCGGGAGGCACCGGCCGGCGATGCCTCGGCCAGGGCAGCCAGCGCTGCCCCCAGGCGTTGCTGCGCGTCGGCCTGCCGGGTGTTGGCCTGTTGCCACTCCTGGTGCGCCCGGCGGGCGGCTTCGACGCCGGAAGTGAGCCGGCGAAGTTGGCCGACGGCCTCTTGGGCAGCCACGGAGGCCCGTTCCAGGCTGGCCGCGGCCTGGCCGGCCGCGGCCTCGGCCCTGGCCAGTTCGTCGGCCCGATGGGACTGGACTTGCCTGAAGGCGTCCCCGAGCGGCTGGCCGCACAGAGGGCAGTCTTCCTGGCCGGAGAGGTCGGCGGTCTTGTCGTACGCTGAGCGGGCCAGCTCCAGCTGGGCCAGTGCCGAGCGCTGGGTTGCCTCGGCCGAGCCGAGCGCCGAGCGAGCTGTCATCGCTGCTTCCTCGGCAGCAGCCAGGCCAGCCTCGTCGGGGGGAGGGGGCTCCTCGGGCTCGGGCAACGCGTCGAGGTCTGTGGCCGCCTGCTGCACCGCGGCCAACCGCTGGGCCAGCTCCTCGGCTTCCGCCAGCTGCGCAGCTCGGCGTTGGGCCACGACGAGGCGGGCCTGCAGCTGGTCTAGCTCAGCCAGTTCCGACTCCAGCTCTGCCGTCTGCTGGCGGGCGGCCTCGTAGGTGGCGCGGGCTGCTTTGCCTTCCAGGACCAGGCGTTCGTGCTCCTGGTGGAGCAGGTTGAGCTGCTGGAAGGCTTCCTCGGCCGTACGCGCCCGCTCGCTGGCCGCGAAGGCTGCCCTTTCCTCCTCGTCGGCGCGTGCTTCGGCCGCCCCGGCTCGGGCATCGGCGTCGGCGGCCGCCACCTTGGCTTGGTCGATGTCGGGGAGCATGGCCCGCAGGCGCTCGTGCTGCTCGGCGGTGTGCCGGGCGTCGGCCCGTGCCTTGTCCCGGGCCGCGTCCAGAGGGGTGACGCCGAGCAGGGCCAGCACCAGCTTGCGCCGCTCGGCTGGGCCCTGGTTGGAAAAAGCGGCCAGTTGTTTTTGCTCGGCGAACACCGAGGCACGAAAGGCACGGTCGTCCATGCCGAGCACCGAGTGGACATAGCGGCCGGTGTCCCGCACGCCCTCGGCCATGGCCAAGCCGTCGCAGTGGGCTTCAGCCCGGACGGTGGCATTGGCACCGGTGATGGCCCGGCGCACCAAGTAGATGTGGCCCTCGTGCTCGAAGCTCACCTCGGCGATGCACTCGCCGCGCGCCCCCGCCGTAGGGATCTCCTCCTTCTTGGTGCGCGCCTGGCCCCACAGTGCCCACAGGACCGACTCGAGCAGGGTCGACTTGCCCGCGCCGTTGGGGCCGTAGACGCCGACCAACCCCGGCGGCAACGCCAAGTCGAGCTCTTGTTCGAACACCCGGTAGTTGCGCAGGTAGATGCGGTCTATGAGCATGCTGCTAGCCAGCTGCCTCGATCGCTTCTTGCAGGTAGCGCTCACCCAGCTCCCGCACCCGGGACCGGTCCAGCCCGGTCAGGTCCTGGTGGCCGAGCCAGGAACCCCACTGCCCGGCCAGCGTGCCCACGCTGGGCAGCTCGGCCGGGACGGCTACCGCCTGGAACTGGGGCTCCAGCTGCAGGTGCAAGGCAGCGGCCGCGGCCTCCCGGACGGCTTGGCGGTCGAGCAGCCGGTAGGCCTCAGGGTCCACCCCCTCTAGGTACAAGCGGGCCACTGCCCCCGGCGGGACGGTCGACGCCCGCTGGATGACATGCTCGGAGAGCTCGGCTGGCGACATGCCAAGGGCGTGCACGCTCTCCAGCGTGACGAGGGGGCGCTGGCCCTGCAGGGGCACGTGGTGGCAATCGCCGGTGACGGTGTCGAGCACCACGATGCCCTTGGGCTTGTCTGGGTCATCGGCGAAGCTGAAGGTGTCGGTGGAGCCCGCGTACCAGATCCCCTCCGCCACCCGGGTGTGGAAGTGGTAGTGCCCGAGCAAGACCAGGTCCGAGCGCAGGTCGCCCAAGTCGACTTCTATCTCGTTGATGTCCGCGTGCCGGGGCTCTACCTGCTTGACACGGGGGTGGGTGATGAGCAGGTTGGTGTGGCCAGAGGCGGTGGCCCGAGCCGCGTTGGCCTCCTGGAGGGCAGCGAGCGTGGCCTCGACGGTCATCATCTGGGGCACCGCGTGGACCACCACCGCTTCGCCCTGCCCCTTCACCTCGAAGCGCTGGTAAGCCATCCTGGTGGCGAAGTGGGCATGGGGGAACGTGTCGGCCAGGGCCGAGTACGGGCTGCCCCTCCCTGCCAGGCGCGGCGTGTCGTGGTTGCCGCTGATCACGACCATGGGCACGCCATGGTCCCGGATGGTGGCGAGGGCCCTCTGCACCACCCGGAACGAGCGGTAGTGGGGCGCCGGGTGGTCGAAGATGTCGCCCAGCCACAGCAAAAGGTCCGGCTCCTGTGCTAAGGCCAGCTCCACTGCCGCCTCGAAGGACCGCTCGAAGTCCCACTCCCTTTGGTTGACGCTGCCTTCGGCCACGCTGGTCGTGTACGGCAGGTACGAGCGGCCCAAGTGGGCGTCCCCGATGGCTGCGACCTTCATGTCCCCAAGCCCTTCATGCCCCCAAGTACACCACGGCCCAGTGACGGCAATGGCGATGCCCCCGTCATGGGTACCTGTCCCACCTACCGGTGCTCGCTGGGCCCGGCGCGGGCTATCTCGGAGCAGTCGTAAAAGCACTGCTCGATGTCCTTGGCCAGGGAGGCCAGGTCCCCCGCCCGGGGTGCGCTGCCGAGCAGGCTGACCGACATGGAGCTCCCCCAGGTCATAGCCCCCATGGCGAGGTCCGTCCCTTTGGCCAGGGCCAGGACCGGGTAGACCGCGGTTATCCCCTCGCCCAGCAGCCGGCAAGGCCGGCGCACGCCGGGGAAGACCGACACGATCATGCCCAGCCACGCCCCCGTGTAGAACGAGCAGGCCCAGCGGCGCTGCAGCACGGCCGGCAGCAGGTTCATCGTCCGCAGCACAAAGGCGGCTGCTTCGGGGTCACCTCGGCGGAGGCAACGGGCGTGCAGTTCCCGCACGGCCGTCACCCTGTCCGTGAAGGTCATGGGCAGGACCGGGAGGTCGAGGAGGGCCCCTGCCGTGCGGTTGCTGGCTGGGCTGCCCCGGGCCCCCGCGCCGGGGACAAGGTCACGTCGGGCCAGGCGGCGGACAGAGTGCGGCACCATCACTCGAAGGGTGGTGCCCGCATTGGCGCCCGGTGTGCCGGCGCCCGGTGTGCCAGCGCGGCGCCGGCTGATGGCATCGGCCAAGAGGGCAAGTAGGAGGTCCGGGATGCTGGTGCCGAACTGGCTGGCAACCTTGGTAACGGTGCGTGCCGGGAGGGAAAAGTGCACGAACTGGCGCGTCGGCCCGCCTGCGGTGGCCTCGACCTCGGCTTTCTCGGTCAGGGCCCCGCTCGCAGGTGGCCCGCTCGCAGGTGGCCCGCTCCTGGCCCGCTCGGCCACCTGTAGGGGGGGGCCGGGACAACCATTGGGGGGAGCAGGCCAGATGGGTGCAGTTGGCGCCCGCCCCGCCCGGAGCATGCCAGCCAGGCCGTTCAGCACGCGGCCGGCGCGAGCCAGTTTGGTGGCAGCACGGCCCTCTTCGCTCGTCGCCCCGCCTGGGACGCGCTCAGCGAGGCGGCCTCGGGCCTCATCGAAAAGCCCGCCTAGTGCACCAATGAGGGTGAAGCTGTCACCCAAGGCGTGGTGGACCTTCACCACTACCGTGTGCAAGCCCGTGGCGGGCGAGCCGGGTACGAGGAGCATCTCCCAAGGCGAGCACGCGGGGTCGAGCGGCTCGGCAAAGAAGCGGGCAACGAGCTCGTCGAGGGGGCCTTCACCGGGAGCGCTCAAGGGCACCTCGTGGATGCGGTTCCCGACGTCTATGAAGGGGTCCACGACCCAGCGCGGCCGCGACCAGCGGCTGCGGGCAGGCAGCACCCGGCGCCGGAGCTCCGGGATGGCGTCCACCCGCTCGGCTATGGCGGCTCGGAGGGCTCCCAATTCCACCTGGCCACCCTCCACCAAGACGACCGCGCCCACTTGCTGGGGGACAGCGGGGGTCTCGGCGTAAAGGAACAGAGCGTCTTCTGCCCGCACCGGAGTGCTCCTCGCCGCGGTTGGGCCAGTCAGCGCCCGCAACCCAGGCAGCTTTGGCCGGCCGGCCGGCACGTCAACCCGTCCCCGCAATGCTTGGGCCAAGTAATCACCTCGCTTGTCCTTGAGGACGCCTCCAGGCTAGGTCATACGGGCTAAGCAAGCATGTTGCCCGCCGGCAGGAGGGGCTGCGGGCCCTGGCGGGCCCCCGGGCCAGTTTGGGCCGCCCGAGAGCCTGCTGTGCCACCCGGGGCCTGCACCCGCGAGGGGGGCCGGCAACGTGACCTGGCTCAAGGTGGCCAACCCGCCCCCGGGGCCTGCACCCGAGGGGGGCCGGCACCCGGGCGGCTGGAGCGGCTAGTCTCCGATGGGAGCATTGGGAGGGCGCGGGCTCGGCCACCCGACCAGCGAAAGAGAAGATCCATGTCCCGGTCACTTGATTTCGACCCCATCATTGAGGCCCGCCGCCAATGGGTGGCCCATGGGTGGCCCGAGGCTGCCTCCGGCATGGCTGCCATAACGTCCATCTTCCGGGCGCAGCAGCTTTTCCTGGCTCGCATCGACGCCGTGCTGCGGCCGCTCGGGCTCACCTTTGCCCGCTACGAAGTGCTGATGCTCCTTGCCTTCTCCCGCCGAGGTGCCCTGCCCTTGAACAAGATCGGGGCTCGCTTGCAGGTGCACCCGACCAGCGTCACCAACGCCGTCGACCGCCTGGAGGAGCACAACCTCATAAAACGGGTACCGCATGACAGCGACCGCCGTACGACGCTGGCCGAGATCCTGCCAGCCGGGCGCGACCTGGCCCAACGAGCCACCGTTGCGCTCAACCAACAAGTATTTTCCAAGCCGGGCATGAACGAGGAGGACTTGGCGCTCTTGGTGGACGTGCTGCAGCGCTTCCGCAAAGGGGCGGGGGACTTTGCGGGATGAGGGCCGGCTTGCAGCCGGTGGCCTCCGTGGTCCCGAGGCCCCGGAGCAGTTGAGCGGCGACGGTTGAGGCGGGCGACGGGCGGCGGCTGCGCCGGGGCGACGGCTGAGGCGGGCGGCGACAGCTAGGGCGGCAACGCCCCGTCGGCCCTATGCCGTCGGCGCTGCACAGCGGCTACCTACAGCTGTCGGCCGGGTGCGAGGCTTGGTCCGCGACCACCGCTGGGGCGTTCTTTGCCCTGTTCCAGGTTTCCCTGTCCTGACATCTTTCGTCTCCCCTCCAAAACGCGACAGAGAACACGGTATTAGGGCAAAGAACGAGGCACTGGGGCAAAGAACGAGGCACTGGGGCAAAGAACAACAAGGCACTGGGGCAAAGAACAACAAGGCACTGGGGCAAAGAACGGCTGGTTTGGGCACTCGGGAGGCCCCGGCCCTACCCGGCCGCAGCCAGGCCTCATGCCGCCCCGGCCGCAGCCAGGCCTCATACCGCCCCCGCTCCAGCCAGGCCGCATGCCAGCCCGGCCCGCCCCGCCCGCCGGCCGGCTCAGTCCACCAACGCCGACACGTTCGGGGCCGCCACCGGGCGCGGCGCCGGCGCCGGCGGCGCCGACCGAGCCACTTCCTCATAGAGGTACACATGGGCGGGCACGGCAAAGGGCGCCTCCAGGTTTACCAGCAGGCACTCGCCGGGCATCAGCGTCTGGATCTCCGGGCCCTGGGCGGAAAGGTCCTGCTTGCCCGACGACCGTACGATGTTGCGGTCCTTTTCGTCGGCCAGGCCCAGGACGAAGAAGGTGTTGAACTGGCTGAGCAGCTCGTCATCGAGCAACTTGGGCTGCTGGGTGACGGCCAGGAGCCCGACGCCGAACTTGCGCCCCTCACGCGCCACCCTGGGGAACACGTTCGTCTCGCGGTCCCGGCTCGCCGAGAGCACCCTTTGGGCCTCTTCCAGGGCCACCCCCACCACCGGCAGGGCGGCATGGCGCTCGGGCCCCTCCAAGAAGGCGCTCTGCCATTCTTCGAGCACACGGCGGGTCAGGTAGGAGGCGACCAGGACTTCCTCGGTGCTGCCCAGGCCGCTCACGTCGACCAGCACCACCTTGCCCGTCTTGAGCTCGTCCAAGATCCGCCGGCCCACCGACACAGCCGGGTCGGTGGATATGCAGGGCAGGTTCACGATGCGCCGGGCACGGCGTTGGACGACCTGCAGTGTGTTGAGAGCGACCCGGGCGGACAGCTCGACGTCCCGGAACCCTGACAGGTCCTCGACCTGGGCCAGGTCGGCCATCCAGGCGAGCCCGTCGCCTCCGTAGTGGCGCTCCAGCTCGTGGAGGGCCTCCTCCTGGGGCCGGCTCCAGTCGTAGGCAGTGCGCAGGTCGTCGACCGACAGCTCACCCAGGCTGACACGCAGCGTCGAGGTGCCTGCCAGCCGCCGGTCGGAGTACACCCGCAGGGCCTGTGGCGCCCACGGGTGGCGGGCCAAAGCCGAACGGTGCTCGCCGTGGGGGTCGAACACCAGCAGGCTGTAGCGGCCGTTGGCTTGGAGCACTCCCGCGCACAGCACTTGGAGCAGGTTGGACTTGCCCATCCCGGTCGTAGCGAAGATGCCCACGTGGCTGGCCAGGCTCCGGCCCGGGATGCCGACCGGGAAGTCGACCACGGTCTCGCCGCTGCGCAGGTGGCCCAAGGGCAGGTCCCCCATGCGCTTGGCCAGGAAGGTGAAGTCCTCCTTGGTGGGGGACACCACCCGGGAGAACTGGGTGGGCAGGCTCTTGGGCTTGCGGAAGACCTCCCGCGGGCCTCCTGGCCGTGCCGGTGGGGCCAGGTAGCCGAGGCACCGGCACTCGGCCAGGCGGTAGGTGCGCCGCCCCTGTTCGTGCAGGGGGTGGGCACCCGCTTCGCCTCGGGCATCGTCGGCCAGGAGGGTGCCCGCCACCCTTTCGGCCCAGCCCGGCTCCCGGTGCTCGCTCCCGTAGCTCACGTCCACCACCCGGAACAGGTAACGGCGGTCGGTGGCCTCGTCCACTCCCACCAGGAGTTCGCCGAGGAAGAGGTCCTCGTCCGGGGAGGCCCGGAAGACCGCTTCCAAGACGTTGCGCCCGAACAGGCGGCCCCTCGTGTGCACCGGCACCGGCACCGGCGCCCTGGTACCGTCGCCTCCCTGCCCCTTGGAGGTCGCCGCCACCCGCGCTCCCGCTACCGTCTCCCCCGCCGCCCGGGCCCCCTCTACCTCGGCCCCCGCCGCCCGGGCCCCCTCTACCTGGGCGCCCCCCGTCCGCGCCCCTGTTGCCTCAGCCTCTGCCGCCCGGTCCCATGCCATCTCGGAGGTTGGTGGTGTCATCGTCTCTCCATCAGGCTATGGCGGTCGGCGAACGCCCGCTGGGTCACCTCTTCGGGCACCCCGGCCTGCTCCAGGGCACCTTCCAGCTCGGACCAGACTTCGGCCCGCAGCCACTCCGGGCAGGCCGCCAGGCGGTCGGCCACCGAAAGAGGGTAGGGGTAACCAGGGAAAGCCGCGTCGTCCGACAGCGCCGAGAGCTGGCCCAACAGGCCTTCCGGGTCGCAGTAGCCCGGGATGTCCACCCGGAAGGCGAAGCGAGCATCGGGGTCCAGGCGGGCCACCACCACCAACTGACTGGGGCCGAGCTCGGCCCGGCTCAGGGCTATGGGTGCCCACCAGCAGGCCCGCGGCCCCAAGAGCTCCTCGGCCTCCAGCTCCATCTGGCCCACCAGGGGTGCGCCCCCCCGGGCCAGTGAGCTGTGCTTGGTCACCCCGGCCAGCGCCACCTGGCGGTCGGCAGCCCGGGCCAGCAGCCCCGCAAGCCAGTCGGCCGGTACCCGCCAGTCGGGCTGGAGGTCGCCATCGACCAGGACCAAAGCGCCTGGCTCGGCCTCCTCGACACAGCGGGACACAAGCTGCCACTCTGACCAGTCTCTGAGCAAGTTGAGGTCCACTCGGTCACCAGGAGCCACCGGGGCACCCAGTTCGGCCAGGGAACGCCTGCCCTCCGCCCCGCCATCCGGTCCGATCAGCACGTGGGCCAGCAGCTCGCCCTCGTCCTCCAGGCTACAGCGGCCCGCCTGCCAACGGCAGCGGGCGGCACGGGTGACGGCCACTTGGACTGACCGAGCGTCGGCCACCAGCGCCTGGCCGCCGTCAACCGCCCAGCAGTCGGGTGGAGGTGCGGTGCGGGCCAACGGGACTGGCTGCACCTGGCCCAGGAACTCGAGGTGGGCGCTGTCGGCATCGGAGAGCCCCGCAGCCCCGGCCTGACCGGTGAGCAAGCGGGCCAGACGGCTGGCTGCCTCACTGACCGTGGGCATGCGCCCCTCCCAAGGACCGTGGCCATGCGCACCTGCCAATGCCAATGACCGTGGCCATGCGCACCTGCCAACTAGCTCAGGGGGGACGCCGGCGGGGCCTCGGAGCTGGGCGCCAGGGCCGCGTCAGCCGCGTCTATGTCCTTGTGGAACCGCTTGTGCACCCAGTAGCGGGTGCCGTCTATGTGGATCTGCCCCCACAGCCCGCTGCACGGGCCCAGCTTGACCTGGCGCGGGGCACGCAGCCGGAGCCGCTTGGGCCGGGCCGGGGCCAGCTTGCCGGCGTCCAGCACCAAGATGGCCCGGTCGGTGGCGGCAAAGACCTTGTAATGGCCGCCGATAAGGATGACCCAGTAACTGAGGAAGACCATGTACGGGCTTGGCCCCGACTGTCCCAACCAGACGGCTTGGACCTGCTCGCCCGGCTCCAGGTAGGGCCCGACCCGCTCACGCAACTTGTCCCGTAAAGCCACTTCCTTCCTGCCTCCTTGTTGAAAAGTGGGCCCCGCTGCGAGGTAGCCCTATTGCGAGGCCGGTACCGCTGTTGGTTGGCTGGCTGCGAGGTTTAGGTTGGCTCGCTCCGAGGTTGCTGCGAACATAGCCCAATAACGGTGGACGCGGGGCAGAATGGGCCCATGCCCAGGGCCATCTGGAGCGGGTCGGTCAGCTTCGGGCTCGTCAACGTGCCGGTAAAGCTGGTAGCCGCCACTGCTCCCAAGGACGTCCGCTTCCACCAACTGCACGCCAAGGACGGGGGGCGGGTGAACCAGAAGAGGGTGTGCTCGGTAGACGGTGAGGAAGTCGAGTACGGCGAGCTGGCCAAGGGCTATGAAGTTTCCAAGGGCCGCTACGTGGTGGTCGAGCCCCAAGAGCTCGAGGCCCTGTGGCCAGAGGCCAGTCGCCGGGTGGACATCGAAGAGTTCGTAGACCTGGCGGACATTGACCCGCTGTACTTTGAGCACAGTTACTACCTGGTGCCCGACGGGCCCGCCGCTCGGCCCTACGCGTTGCTGGTGGAGGCGATGGCGGGTACGGGCAAGGTGGGGATCGGCCGGTTCGTCCTGAGGACCAAGGGCTACCTTGCCGCCCTCAGGCCCCTGGAGGGGGCACTGGTCCTGTCCACCTTGTTCTATGCCGACGAGGTGGTGGCGGTGAGCGAACTGGACGTGCCCACCACCAAGGACACGCGGCCCACCCAGCGGGAGGTCGACATGGCCCGCCAGCTCGTGAGCTCCCTGTCCGCCAAGTGGGACCCCTCCAAGTACAAAGACGAGTACCGCGAAAGGCTCATGGAGCTGATCGAGGCCAAAGCGCAGGGCAATGAGGTCACGGTGGCCGAACGCCACGAAGAGCCCGCGGCCGTGGTGGACCTGATGGCCGCGCTCGAAGCCAGCCTGGCTCGGGCTCAACAGGCGGGGAGGGATCCAGCTCGGGGCCGGGGTGAGGCCCGCCGGGAAAGCGCGTGAGCGCGTAAGCGGGTGAGCGCAGCCCAGGGCCAGCAGGTCGATATAGGCGGCCGGAAGCTCAGGCTTTCCAACCTGGGCAAGGTGCTGTGGCCCGCCACGGGCACCACCAAGGGTGACATGGCCCGTTATTATGCCGAGGTCGCGCCCTTGATGTTGCCTCACCTCGAGGGGCGGCCGGTCACCTTGAACCGTTTCCCCGACGGTGTGGACGGCACCTCGTTCTTTGAAAAGAACTGCCCGTCGCACCGGCCGCCGTGGGTGCCAACAGCCCGAATGGGCGACGTCGGCTACTGCTTGGTCCAAGAGCCGGCGACCTTGGTGTGGTTGGCCAACTTGGCGGCCATAGAGATCCACCCGAGCCTGGCCACGGTGCAAGACCTGGGCTCGCCCACGGCCATTGTCTTCGACCTCGACCCAGGGCCACCCGCCGATGTCTTGGCCTGCGCCAGGGTGGCGTTGCTCGTACGGGACCTGCTCGGCCCGCTGGGGCTGGAGGCGTGGGTGAAGACGTCGGGGAGCAAAGGGCTGCAGGTGTACGCCCCGCTCAACAGTGGCGTCAGCTACGAGCGAGCCAAGCCCTTTGCCCAAGCGGTGGCCGTGGTCCTCGAGCGGCGCTACCCCCAACTGGTGCTGTCGCGCCAAGACCGTCCCGCCCGCGCCGGCAAGGTGCTGGTCGACTGGAGCCAGAACACGGCGTCGAAGACCACAGTGGCCGCGTACTCCCTGCGGGCCAGGCCGCGGCCCACGGTGTCCGCCCCTGTCACCTGGGACGAGGTCGAAGCCGCCTTGCACGCGGGCCAGCCGGGGCGCCTGGTGTTCGAATGGCACGATGTGCTCGAGCGGGCCCAGCGCTACGGGGACCTGATGGCCGAGGTGCTGACCCGCAAGCAGCAGCTGCCTGACCTGGCTGGCCCCCCCGGCCTGTAGCAGCTTGCTATGGGCGCTGCCAACCCGGGCGTGGTCAAGGCTGGCCCCCGGCCCTCCAGCTAGCAGCCGCGGCCTCTGCTCGGCTCAGGTGCCGGTGGCGCTGCTCGCCGCGTACCGTTCGACCAGGCGAGCCGTCGCCGCCAGGTTCTGGCGGACGCCCGCCGCTATGGCCCGCTCGGCTACTGGGCCCAAAAGGGGGAGGTGCACCCGGAGGTCGGCCTCCAGGTGCTGGGTACAGAGCCCCTGGCCCTGGTCGCGCAAGTCGTACCAGCCCGTGAAGGAGAACAGGCCCTTGTAGGAGCCGGGCACCATTTTGACCTCGGTGTGCCGGGAGGAAAGGTCCACGTCGGTCTCTTGCGACCAGGTCAGGCGCTCGGGGTCGACCAGGTGGCGCACCGCCCCAGGCAGCTGGCCGCTAAAGCGGTAGCCGAGCACCAAACGGGCATGGCCGTGGCCTTTGGAGAACGAAAGGACCGCGGGTGGCGAGATGCCCGGGAGCTCGCCCAGGTCGTGGTAGAAAGCGGGGTCGGTGAGCACCGCTTGGGCGTCCTCGGCGCTCAAGGCGATGTCCTGGTCCAAGACGAGCCTCACCCACAGATCTCGCTGGGTGGGCGTCGGGGTGCAGGCCGGCCAACCGGGCCCGGCGACCGGAGGTCAGTAGCCGGACGAGATGTCACAGGCCAGTGCGCTTTCCATGGCGGTCAGGTCCTTTTCCATCACGTCGAAATAGCTCTGGGGCCGGGCACCCTCGGCAGGGGCGACTTCAAGCGGGTCCAAGGACTTGACTGGCACCCCGGCGGCAGCCGCTACCTTGCCCACCCTTGCCGATGTTACGCCTACCTCGCTGAAGATGACCGGGACGTGGTCCTTTTTCACCAGGGCCACCACCTGGGCCACGGGGGAACGGTCCACCGCTATGTCCACCAGGCCGTAGGCGGCGGCCATGCGCCCAAAGGCATCGTCTGCGGTGACCAACTGGTTGCGGTTGCATTGCGAGAAGGTGCTTTGGAAATCAGCCTGGAGCGAGCTGGCAACGGACTGGAAGTCCCGGGCGCCGTTGGCGAACTGGGCCCGGGCGGACGGGGCCACCTGCGCCAGTACCGCCGCCACCTGGGTGGCGGCCCGAGCCATGAGGGAAGGGTCCAACCAGAACTGGTAGGGCCGGGCCTGGCGCGACACCGCCGGCAAGAGCGAGAGCCGGCGGCGGGCCGGTGCCGTTTCGACCTCGGGCTGGTAACCGTCGCCCACGTCCAAGACCACGGCGGCTCTGGCGACCTCCTGGCGCTGGGCGGCGGTCAGCTCCAGGCCCCGGGGCGCTACCCCGGGGCCGGCCAGGTCGGCCACCCGGACGTCCTTGCCGCCCACGTAGCTGGCCAGCTGGGCCAACGGGTAGGCAGAAGCCACCACCTCTACCACCGGCCCTCCCGCCGCTGGCCTCCTGGGGCCCGCTTGCAGGTGGGCGGTGGCGCCGCACCCGGTGGCGGAGGTGGCCAGGGCGACCGCGGCCAGGGCGATGGTGGGCAGGGCCGCGCGTCCCGCAGGGAGCATGCGACGACATGGTACCGAGCGGGTTGGCACCGCTCTGGCCGCCCCAGGCTGGCCGGGCTGTGGGCCGGCACAAGGCGGACCACCATGGGGTGGCCGGCAAGGGCGGGCCCCGCTCGGACAGGCGCTCGGTGGCCCGGGCAGCGGCTCCTGCACTGCTCCGAGGCTGCTCCGAAGTGGTCAGCAGCTGCCCCGAGGCTGTCAGCCCTGCTCAGTAGCGGCGACGCTGTCAGCCCTGCTCGGTAGCGGCGAGGCTGTCAGCCCTGCTCGGTAGCGGCGACGGCCATCGCTTTGCTCGCTGCCCGAGTGACTGCCGGCCGGACCCGCCACGCGTAGATGGCGGCCGCCAGCAGGCCCACCGCCACCGGCGCACCGATGCCCATGGCCGCCACCCAGGTGGTCCGGTGGTACCCGGCCTCCTGCCAGTCCTCGGAAAGGTGCAGGGTCGCGTCTACGGCGCCCCACAGGGGGAGCCCCACCAACGCCACTATGCCGAGCGCCCAACCCAGGCCGCTGTAGCTGGTGATGAGCAGGGCCAGCCCGGAGGAGACCAGTAGGGCGACCAGCAGCGGGCGGACGAAGGCGTCGGGGGCGCGGCTCGAGACGCGGGCACCGATGAACGCCCCCGGGATGCTCCCGATGACCAGGCTCCCGGCGACGTGGAGGTTGACGTGGCCGAAAAGGGCTTGGCCCAAGGTGGCGGCAGCGACCAACGGCACGGCCTGGACGAGGTTGGTGCCCACCTGGACATTGGAAGAAAGACGGGGGTACAGGAGCATGAGCAGCACGACGATGAGGGACCCCGAGCCGACCGAAGTCATGCCCACCATGAAGCCGCCCAGGAGCCCGACCAGCACCGTGGGCAGGGTTTTCACCTGGTAGGGGGCAGGGTTGCCGGGAGCCCGGCCACGGCGGCGCAACCGGGCAGACAAGGCGGCCTTGGTCACCAGGCTGGCACAGGCGACCACCAGGGCCCAGCCGAGCAGGGTCTTGAGGTGCCCCTGGGCAGCTTGGCTGTTGCCCAGCTGGTTGAGGGCCCAGGCTCCCCCGAACGCCGCGGGCACGCCCAGGGCCACCAGGCGGCGCACCAGGGGCCAGCTGACGCTGCCGTGGAGAGCGTGCACGGCCCCGCCCACCGGCTTCATGGCCAGGGAGTTGACCAGGTCGCTGGCTATGGCGACCCGAGGGTCGATGCCGAACAGTAGTACCAGCGCCGGCGTGATGAGCGCACCCCCACCCATGCCGGCCACGCCCACGGCTAGGCCCCCCAGGAAGCCCGAAGCGGCCAGCGACCACATGGGCGGGGAGCCAAGGGCGGCCCCTACAGCCAGCATTCCCATAGAAGCCATTAGGACAGGCTACTAAACCTGGGCGGGTCGCGGGGCCTCGCCGAAGCTGGCTCCCGCCCTCGGCGGGCTCCTCGGCCCAGGCTGGCCCAGAGCGCGCCGGGCCCGGGCAGGCTGGGCCCGAGCAAGCTGTCCGGGGGCTAACCTTACGTCCCGACAAGGAGCACCGCGATGGCCTCCCGCAAGCTCTACCTGCTCCGCCACGCCAAGTCGGACTGGGGCGACCCGGGCCTGGCGGACCACGAACGGCCCTTGTCTGCCCGAGGGCAACGGGCGGCCCAAGACGTCGCCGCCTACCTCAGGCGCAGGCACCTCAGGCCGGCACTGGTCCTGTGCTCCACCGCCCGCCGGGCCCGACAGACCCTGGAGGCGTTGGGTGCCAGCGGGGAGGTCCGCTATGAAGACGCCCTGTACGGGGCCGCCGCCGGGGAACTGTTGGAGCGGCTGCGGCTCGTGCCCGAGGCCACCGCTTCGGTCCTGCTCGTCGGGCACAACCCCGGCATCCAGGAGCTGGCCGTCATGCTCGCAGGCAAAGGCAAGGCCGCTCCCAGGGCACGGCTGAACGAGAAGTTCCCGACTGGCGCCCTGGCCGAGCTGGTGTTCCATGTGCCTTGGGCGGAACTGGCCGAGGGGACGGCGGAACTGACTGCCTTTGTCGTGCCTCGCGACCTCGCTTAGACCGGACAGCCGCCGCCTTGGGCACTGGGCGCGGGGCGCAGGCCACGGCCAGGTGCGGCCAGGTCAGGCTCCCAGCGGCACCTGGGTCACCTCCGTCCCCGCAGCACCCACGGCCGCGTAGGAAGTGAAGTACGGCCCGAGGTAGCTGAGCCCGTAGAGGTCCTCTGAGGTTGCCGGCGAGGCCGTAACCCAGCCCGACGTCCCGTAATAGACGGTGGTACCCCCGCTGCCCACGGCATAGGCACAGTCCGAGAACGGGGCGACCCCGCAATAACCGCCTACGTCGACCGCGTAGAGGTTGGCGGTCGTCCCGCTTACCTCCGGGGCCCAGCCATGCCCGCCGTAGGTTGACACGATCGTCCCCGCTGCCCCGACTGCCCAGCACCCGAGGGTGCCTGAGGGGCAGGAGATGCCGTAGAGGGCCTGTGCGGTGCCCGAGGGCTGGGCCGACCAGTGGGCCCCGTCAGTGGTGGCCACTATCGTCCCGCCAGCGCCCACAGCCCAACAGTCCGAGCTGGACGAGCAGCTCACGGCGTACAAGTCAGCTGTGGTGCCTGAGCTTTGGGCAACCCAGGGCGTAGACCCGCCATCGGCCGTCGAGACGATGGTGCCTCCTGCGCCCACTGCCCAGCAGGTAGACGCGGCCGGGCAGGCCACCGCATAGAGGTTGTTGGTGGTGCCCGAAGCCTGGGCCGACCATGACGACCCATTGTCCGTGGTGGCCACTATCGTCCCGCCCGCGCCCACCGCCCAGGCGGCGGAGCTGCCGGTCCCGTCGTAGGCGACGCCGTACAGGGCGCTGGTGGTCCCCGAGGCTTCGCTCTGCCAGGAGCTCCCGTTGTACTGGAGCACAGTCCCGCCGTCGCCCACCGCCAGCGCGTCGCCGTTGGCTAGCACCGAGGAGACGGCCCTCAAGGTGGGCCCCGCCGGCGGGGCCGTGGTTGTCGTGGCCGGCGGGGCCGTGGTTGTCGTGGCCGACGTGGTCGAGGTCGTGGCGGCCGTGGTGGTGGTCGTGGCCGACGTGGTCGAGGTTGTGGCGGCCGTGGTGGTGGTGGTGGTCGTCCCCGGCGGGGTCGTACCAGCCGGAGGCAGCTGGCCCACCATGAGGGTGAACTGGGCGGGCACGCTCGCCCCCAGGTTGTCGGTCACCTGGGCGGGGAACGTGTAGCTGTGGCCAGCGGCCGAGGCCGGCGGGGTCCCGGTGAGCATGCCCTGGGCCGACAGGGCCAGCCAGGCAGGCATCGGGTACCCGTTTGTGGTTGCAGGGACCGACCAGGCATAGGGCAGTACCCCACCACTGGCCAGCAGGCTGACGCTGTAGGGGGTGCCCGGTCCCGCTTCGGGCAGCAAGTGGCCGGTTGCCACGCTCAAGGCAGGCGCCACGCTGAGCCCTGTCACTTCGGCGCAAGCCTTCGCCCCGGCAGAGTCGCTCACGCACAGCTCGAGCGGGTTGGCGCCACCGCCCGCTTGGGCCGGCACCCCGGAGATGACGCCGGTAGACGCGTCGAGCGACAAGCCCGCGGGCCACGAGCCGCTCCTCAGGCTCCAGGTGTACCCCCCGCTCCCACCCTTGGCCACCAAGGTGGCCGTGTAGGCCAGGCCATCCTCGGCGGGTGGCAACGTGGTCGTTGCCAGCACCAAGGGCCTGGCTACCGTCAGGGCCAACTTGGCGGAGGCGTGGGCGCCCCAGTAGTCCGTGGCGGTGACGTGCAGGATGGTGGTCGTGCCCTGTCCCGCCAGCGCAGGCACACCGCTGATCGTCCCGGTCGCGGGGTCGAAGCCGAGCCCGGGCGGGAGTTGGTCGGAGGGTGCCAGCGACCAGAGGTAAGGAGGCGTGGTGGAAGAACCGGCCGTGCAGGTCGTCGGCGAGCCGACGGTCACGGTGCAGGTGCCCAAGTTGTTGACCGAGAGGTCCCTCGGGGTACCTCCGGTGGCCGCCAGCGCAACGCTGTAGGCGGTCCCCGGGCGGGCGGTCGGTAGAGGCGAGCTGGTCGTGACCGTAGGGCGCGCCACCACGCTCACTGACAGCGAGGCCACCAGGTGGGCACCCTGGTTGTCGGTGACCAGCACCTTGAACGGGCCCTGGGTGCCAATGCTGGCAATGGAGCCGGTCAGGGAGCCGTCGCTGGCCAACGAGAGCCCAGCGGGCAGGTGCCCAGGTGCCCATCGGTAGGGCCCCACCCCACCCACCGCCTGCAGGACATAGGAGTAGGGCACCCCGGCGTCGGCCGTAGGAGGCTGGGGGACAGAGCGCAACGGGGGTGCCACCACCAGCCTGAAATTGGTTACCCAAGCCGGCCCGCCCGAGGCGTCTTGGACGTCGACGGCAACTATGTAAGAGCCGGCGGCGAGCGGGGTGCCCTCGATGGCCTCCAGGCTGCAGGGGGACGAAGCCAGGTGGCACGGGCTCGGCAGTGCCGCCAGCCGCAGCCCGGGCGGGAGGCTCCCCGGCTTGCCGACCTGCTGCCAAGCACCGTTGGCTCCTTGGACGAACGTGGCCCGGGCAGCCCAGCTGTAGGGGGGCGAGCCGCCTTGGGCCAGCAGGGCCACGGGCTGGGGCGGGCTGCCCACCTGGTGCAGCCCGTAGGGGACGCCCTGCTCAGCTTCGGGCAAGGGGCCTTGGGTCATGATGGCTACCCCCACCGGTACGGTGACCGCGAGCGTGGCCGTGCCGCCCAGGGCGTCCGTTACCTCCACGAGGGCGGACGAGGTGTAGACCTTTGGCGGGCAACTGCCCGCCCCACCCGGTGGGATGCCCGGGTAGCCGAGGATGGAGCCGTCGGGGTACAGCTTCAGCCCGCAGGGCAGGGCGCCCCTCACGATGCTCCAGGTGTAGCCAGGCACCCCGCCGCTGGCGGTGAGCTGGGCGTAGTACACGGGTGCCACCGGGCTGGTGCTCGAAGGAGGGAGCAGGTCTGGGCTGGTCACCTGCACGGGCGGGACGACCGTGACGCTGAACGTGGCGGTGGACTGGACGCCAAAAGCGTCCGTAGCCACCTCTTGGAAGGTGTAACTGCCCTGCGAGCCGGGCAGCGGGATCCCGCTGACCGACCCGGTGGCAGGGTCGAAGGACAGGCCCGGGGGCAGCTCGTCGTAGCTCCCAGCTGGCGGGACAGCCCCGGGCGCCAGCCCGAGGAGCGCGAAGTCCGTCGTGCCCGAGCCTCCGCTCACCGTGGGCGTGTAGCTGTAGGCGGCCCCCACCTCGGCATCGGGCATCGCGGCACCGGTGAGGGAAAGTGGGGGGGCTACGTAGACCCCGAGGTCTTCGCAGGCCACGAAGGGGTTGCCCGTGCCACCGCCGAGGGCGTCGGTCAGGCTGACGGGCACGTTGTAGAGGTTGGACGAGCCTGGAGGGGGCGTCCCGCTCAAAGCCCCCGTAGTGGGGTCGATCGAGAGCCATGACGGCTTGGAGCCGGGAGCGGTTGGCCCGGGGCACGCCGAGCTCGCCGACCATGTGTAGGGGGGCTCGCCTCCCTCGGCTTGGGGTGCGAAGCTGAAGGGCACGCCCTCTTCGGCAGGGACCGTCGTGGCCGGGATGCTCAGCTCGAGCGCCGGGTGGAGCGGAGGCAGCTCCAGGGAGTCGGTACTGGTGGTTTGCGTGTCCGAGACCGGCATGGCGAAATCGTGGGGGGAAGTGAAGTAGCTGGCCGGCGAGCTCGGCGGGAAGTAGCCCTCGACCGTGCAGGCAGTACTTGCTGCGGGCGGCGCGGGCAACTGCCCCGGGGCCACGTAGAGCTCGGTCACTACTTGGGTAACGGGGCCCGCGTAGTAGATGAGGCCATAGCTCCCCCCGGGGCCGCCTCCGCTGGGGCAGGTGTACGGGTAGGTACCACCCTGGTTGGAGGGGGTGATGGGCAGCTGGTAGGAGTAGTTGACCCCTGCCTCGGCGTCTTTGAGCGGGTAGGACTCAGGGTGGACGCCGGGGACCAGGGGTATGACAAGGCACACCGGGGTCAGGTTCTTCAGCACGTCGGTGAGGGTGATGCCGATCTCCAGGTCCTGGCCTGAAAAGTTGAGGGGCAGGCCCGGTGTGCTCAAAGTCAGCGTCGCGCTGCTGGTCACGGCGCTGGCGCCCGAGCTGGCGCTGGTCGTGTTGGTCAGGCTGACCAGGTCCTGGGGGTAGTTGTCGGCGCAGGTGACCTGCGGGTACCACTGCGTAGAGCTGTCAGCCAGTGCGAAGCTGACCGGCCCTGAGGGCGCGTTGAAGCCGGGCGAGCCGGTGCCTGTGTAACCCTGGGCTTGGAGCTTCACGACGTAGTCTTGGAGCAGGGTGCCCGTCTCCAAGCTGGGGAGCACGTACAGGCCCTCTGGGCCCGGCGCCGGCGTGGACAGCACCGGTGGGGAAGCGGCAACGGTGACGGTCACGATCGGGATCGTGAGCTGGGCGTTGAGGCCCAGGCTGAACGACCCCAGGGAGATGCTGGCTTGGAACCCGACTGCGGCTTCCAGGCCGAAGCCCAGCTGCCAGACCGGCTGGCTCGTGGACAAGGCCAGCTTCGCGAACCCGTCTATGCCCACGTAGGGGCCGATCAGGGGCATGGGCAGCGGGCTGGGAGGCATTGGCTCCCAAGGGACCACGCCGATGTTGAAGGTCACCTTGGGGCCGATGGACAGCTTGAGGTACCCGCCGCCGCTCCAGCTGGGGGCCTTGCCGCCTGGGCAGGTGCTGGCGAAGCAGTTCTGGGGGGTGTAGCTGTGGATCGGCGAGAGCTGGCCGTTGGCGTAGGAAGCGCCGACCTGGAGGGTGAAGCCTTGCTGGCCGGCGGCCGAAGCCTGGGCGTTGACCTCGGCCTTGGCCGTCAGGTCGACTTCGAACACAGGGCTGATGTTGATGTCCACTATCCCCAGGTCGATCGGTATGCCCACCGTGCCCAACAGGTTGAACGGCGGCACCAGCTTCCAGGTCACCGTGCAGTCGAGCCCGGCACTGAACTTGAAGCTGTACTGGACGCTTTCGACCACCGTCAGGTAGGCGTCCGCCTGGAACCCTCCCCCCGGGCTCCAGGACGCGTCCATATGAGGCGTGACCGTGAAGGTGGGGTTGGCCAGGTTGAGCTGCCCGTTGAGGTCGAGCCCGCAGGTAGTGCTCGGCCCGCCCTGGTGGACGCCCTGGTGGACGCCCTGGTGGACGCCCTGGTGGACGCCCTGGTGGACGCCCTGGTAAGCACCCTGATAGGCCAGCTGGACCTTGCCTCCCAGCGCCCTTACCTGGGCGGCAGTGAGCTGTTCGGTGCGGCCGTTCACGTTCAGCTCCCCTCGGGTGACGGCCTCGGTGAGCGTCGCCGGCTTGGCTGTGAGGTAAAGGGCCCCGTTGGCCGTTGCCAGGCTGGTCACCTTCACGAACAGCCCGAGGGGCAGCTGGGCGCTGGCCGGCGCGTTGAGCACGTCGCCTTGCTGGATGGCTGCCAGGTCGGGCGGCTCCTCGCCGCTCCAGCTGAAGGAGAGGTCCGAGCCGTTGGGGGAGGCGGAGGTCAAGTCGGCCAGGTCGGCCGGCCCCAGGACCTTGGTGGTCTGAGGGATGGTCACCAGGTAGCTGACCCCGACCACCGCCTCGTGGCCGGCCACCACCTGAGCCGGGCTGCCCGTCACCGTCGGGTAGTAGGTGCTTGTGCCGTCACCGACCGGCTGGGCGCGGACGGCGTAGGTGCCCGGTGCCACCTTCAGCACCGTCGTGGAGCTGAGGTGGGCGGAGTAGCCGTCCGGGCCCCGGACCAGCACTGAGCCCACCAGGCCAGCTGGCAGTTGGTCGACGGTGATCGCGAGCGCCCCTCGTCCCCGGGCGACAGGGCCGGGGGCCGGCCCGGTGGCCAGTGTGAGGATGGTGCTGGCTCGGGCTCCCCGGCGGTCGGACACCGCCACCGTCAGCTCCGCGATGGCCGCGGCGAGGGGGACGCCGGTGATGGCACCGGAGGTGGCGTCGAGGGCCAAGCCCCCTGGCAACGAACCGTGCTCGATGAGCCACCGGTAAGGCGGGGTGCCCCCGGTGGCGACCAGGCGGGCGCGGTAATGCTGGCCCACTCGGCCCGCAGGCAGTGCCAGGGTGGTAATGCGGAGGCCTTGGGGACCGGCTTGGGCCCGGCTGGCAAAGGCGGCAATGCCGGCCAAGGGGGAACGAAGGTGCAGGCTCACCACCGAGCCCAAGGCCCGCGCGTCGCCGAAGGGGAGCACGCCCCCGTTGGCTGTGGCGAGCCAGTACCCCTTGCCGTCTTGGGTGGGGGCGATCCCGACGACCGGGGAAGCATAGGGACGAGGGGAGAAGCGGGGCGCGTTGCCAAAGCTGAGGGCCCTGCCGTCCCGCTCTGCCAGCCAGTACCCGCGCCCACCCGGGGTGGCCGCCATCCCTACCACCACCGAGCCCTTGAGCCCGGAGGGCTCGCCCCAGGCCCGGGCGTGGCCGAACGCGAGCACCTGGCCGGAAGCTGTCGCCAACCAGTAACCCAGGCCACCGGAGGTGGAAGCGATAGCGCTCACCCGCCCGGCCACCCGGGGGTGCCCGGCTGGCCTCAGCCGGCGGGCGTCACCGAAGGCGAGCACCTGGCCGGTGACGGTGGCCAGCCAGTAGCCGTGCCCCGTCGCCGTAGCCGCGATACCTACCACCCGCTGGTGACGGGGCCGGGCCGGCCAAGCGCCGTAATAGCGCGCGTCGCCGAACGCGTAGACCGCCCCCGAGGCATTGGCCAGCCAGTAGCCGCCACCGTCGGGAGTGGCCGCGACCCCCACTACCGGGCCGTTGACGCGCACCGCTGGCTTGGCGTTGGCGAGCTCCTCGCTGCCGAAGGCGAAGACGTCCCCGTTGGCCGAGACGACCAGGTAGCCCATGGGCCGCTCCGGGGGCCGCCGGGGGGCGGCCCTGTGCCTGGGCCCCGACGACTTGGGCTCTACGGCATGGTGGGCGGCCCATGGGCGCAGTGCGGCGCCGGCTGGCTGAGCGGGCTGGGGTGCCAGGCTGGCTGACAGGGCGAGGTTGCCGGACAAGGTAACGGTGGCCAAGCAGGCCGCGACGCTTCGGCGGGTCATGACAGCCGAGCATGGGCGCAACCGGCCACCAGCCACATCGGGCAAACGCCCCATATTTGGGATATTTGGGGCCCCCGAGGTGGCGTCTTGGCCGAGCTGACCGGTTGCCCCCGCTGTGCATGGGCCGGGTGCACTTAAGGTTCCCCCAAGCCGGACGATGTTGTACCCGTGAACACGTGCAACGTTGTGTGCGTGACCATGCGCGACCCGGCGCGTCCTCGGCTAACAGCGGGCACCGACGGCTGGCGGTAGGGGCCGGTCGTGGCCGCTGGGGCTGCCGAGGCGGGCAGGGGGCTGCCCGCTCCCTGGGCGATCACCGGCCTAGCCGAGGGCCACGCCCGCGTGCTGCGTGGCCCGGGCCACGGGCTGCCCGCTCCCTGGGCAAGCACCGGCTGCCCGGCCCCTGTGGCGGGCACCGGCCCCCGGGGCCCTGAGCGGCCGAGCTGGCCGGGTCGGGCCATCGGTGTGGTCTCCCCGTACCTGGCCGGCACCTACTACGGCGCCCTCATCTCGTCCATAACCCGGGTGGCGTGGCAGGAAGGGTTCCGGGTGGTGTCGGTGCAGACCGCCCTGCCAGGCATGGAGCTCCACGAGGGCGTGGCCGCCAAGGCACTGGACCGGGTGGGCTGGGAACGCTTGGCCGGCTTCGTGGCCATCGGTGCCGCGACGCCCCCGGGTTACCTGGCCGAGCTGAGGCAGGCCGGCAAGCCGGTGGTGGCCATAGGCCACGAGGAGCCAGGGCTGGCTTGCCCGGTGGTCCTGGTCGACAACCGGGGCGGGATCCGCCAGGTGGTCGAGCACCTGATCAGCCACGGGCACTCCCGGATAGCCTTTGCCGGCTGCCTGCAGCAGTTCGACACCCAGGAGCGCTACGACTCGTACCTGCGCACGCTCAGCGCTCATGGCATCCGTCCCGACCCTGACCTGTTCTTCGAGGCGCCAGACAACGTGGAGTTCGGGGGCTCGGTGGCGGGCCGGCGCCTGCTCGACGCCCGCCTGCCTTCGACGGCGGTCGTGGCGGCCACCGACCTCAACGCCGTAGGCATCATCAAGGTGCTGGCCCAGGCGGGCTACCGGCTGCCGGCGGACCAGGCCATAACCGGCTTCGACAACATCATGGGCGGGGCGCTGCTCAGGCCGTCCCTGTCCACCGTCTCGCAGAACTTCGACGACCTGGGGGTGCTGGCGACCAAGCTCCTCCTGCGGCAACTGGCGGGGGAGCAAGTCGCCCCCCGCCGTCACCTGGTGGCCACCATGTTCGTCCGGCGGGAGAGCTGCGGTTGTACCCGTGCCGATGTCGTGGCCGTGCCCAGCCACCTGCAGGACTGGCGGGACCCCGTCTCGGTGCTCTGCCGGCAGTTGATGGGGGCCCGGCCCTTGCCGGGCACGGCTTCGTCGCGGCCCGGGGCTGACGAGGCCCACCTGGTGGAGACCGTGGCCGGGGTGGCCCAGAGCGTGCGGGCCGCAGCCGCCGCCACCGGCGGGCCGTCGGCTGCCGACTTGGACCAGCTGAGCCACCAGTGCGCCGAGCTGTGCCGCCTGAGGCCCCACCAGTCGACCCACGACTTGGTGCTGGCCTTCTTCGAGCACTTGGGCAGCCAGCTGCGGGCAGCGGCGGGGGAGCAGGCCGGCGAGGTGGAGGCCAGGCTGGGCCAGTGCCGGGCGCACGTCCTGTTGGGCCTGGCCCGTGCTTCGTTGGAGGAGCGCAACGAGGCGTACTACTCCATGCGCCGGGGTGTCCGGGACGTGCACCTGATCACCATGGACCTCCTGGCCAGCCGGGAGGAACGGGACCCCCGCCTGCTCACCTGGCTCGAGCGCACGGAGGCCACCGCCGCTGTGCTCGGGCTGTGGGGCGGTGGCTCGGCGACCGGCTCAGGTCTCGCCGGCGCGCCCCGCCTGGCGGCCGGGACGGACGCGGCCAGCGCCCTCCAGCTGGTCAGCACCTACAAGGCGGGTGGCGGGGAGCTGCGGCTGGCTGCCTCGGCCTGCCGCGCCGAGGCCTTCCCTCCCGACGAGCTGCTGGCCGAGCTCGAGGAGGGCTGCGTGGTGGCGGTCATCCCCGTGGCCAGCGACCGGGCCGACTGGGGGCTGCTGGCGATGGTCGCCCCGGTGGACTCCTCGAGCATCGGCCAGGACATGCACTTCATGTGGGCCGCCCTGTTCGCCGAGAGCCTCGACCACATGGAGGTGACGAGCTCGCTCCGGCGCAGCGAAGAGCGCTACGCGCTGGCCGTGCGGGCCGCCAACGACGGGTTGTGGGACTGGGACGTCGCCCGGGACCGGGTCTACTACTCGGACCGCTGGAAAGAGATGCTCGGTTATGCCCCCCACGCCATCGGCGAGGCCCCGGCCGAGTGGCTGGAGCGTGCCCACCCCGAGGACCGCCCTGGGCTGCTGGCCCAGCTCTCCGAGCTCAAGCTGGGGTTGGCCGACAGCATATTGACCGAGCACCGCCTCCGGGCCCGGGACGGCAGTTACCTGTGGGTGCTCTGCCGGGCGCTGGCTGTCCCCGGCGGCGGCCAGCCGGCCCAGCGGGTGGTCGGCTCCCTCACCGACGTGACTGGGCGCCACCAGCTCGAAGACCAGCTCCGCCACCAGGCCCTCTACGACAGCCTGACCGGCTTGCCCAACCGGGTGCTGTTCGTAGACCGCCTGTCCCAGGCCATTTCCGAGGCCCGGCGCCACCCCGGGCGGAGGTACGCGGTCTTGTGGCTCGACCTCGACAACTTCAAGAGCCTGAACGACACCCGGGGCCACCTGGCCGGTGACCAGCTCCTGGCCCAGGTGGCCGAGCGCATCCGGGCCAACCTGAGGGAACCGGACACCGCGGCGCGCTTTGGCGGCGACGAGTTCGCTGTGCTCCTCCTCGACGTTGCCGGCCCCGACGCCGTCCAGGGGGTCGCCCAGCGCCTGCTCGAGGACCTCCGGGCGCCCTATGAGGTCGACGGGGGCCAGTTCGTCGTCACCGGCAGCGTCGGGGTCGTCATGGGCACCAGCGCCTACGAAACCCCCCAGGACGTGCTGCGGGACGCCGACATCGCCATGTACCGGGCCAAGTCGGCTGGCCGGGGGACGTCCCACACGTTCGGCCCGGGCCAATAAGGGCCCTTCGGCCCCGGGGCCACCTGAGGCGGCCCCGGGGTGCCCGGGCGCCTTTCAGGTGCTGGCGATGCCCACCACGGGCAGGTCGGCTTGCAGCGCCGCCGGCCGGGGCCAGGTGGCGGCGTTGCCGAAGCCGTAGACCGAGCCGCTGGCACTGGCCATGTAGTAGCCGCCGTTGCTGGGCGTGAGGGCTATGCCGACGATGTCGGAGACGTGTACGTGGCGGTCGGGGAGCGAGCCGTAGAACTTCACCCCGCTCCCGAAGACGAACACCCCTCCGTCGGCCCCCACCAGCACGTAGCCCCGCCCCGAGGACGACGCCAGGATGGCGCGGATGTCGTGGACGTGGACGTGCATGCTGGGCAGCGAGCCGTGGAACCGGACGGCCCCGAAGGAGAACACCCCTCCGTCGGCCCCCGCCAGCAGGTAGCCGGCGCCGTTGGGGGCGGCCACCATGCCCACGATGTCGTGCACGTGGGCCTTTGCCCCCGGCAGCGAGCCGTGGTAGGAGGCGTCGCCGAAGGCGAAGAAGCCCCCGTCCCGGCCCACCAGCCAGTACCCCTGGCCGTCGGTAGTGGGCGCGATGGCCACGATGTTGGCCACGTGCACCCCCAGGGCGGGGAGGTCGCCGTGGTAGGCCGCGTCCCCGAAGGCTGCCACCGTGCCATTGGCGGTCACCAGCCAGTAGCCCTTGCCGGTGGGCGTGCTGGCGATGCCCACCACCGGCCCGCTCGACTTGGACGGGCTGATGCCGCCGAGGTCCCGGGCGGCACCGAAGGCGTAGACCCGTCCCCGGGCGGTGGCCAGCCAGTAGCCGGGGGCCGGGAAGCTCACCACCTCGCTGAAGACGCTGGAGGCGGACGCCCGGTAGCCGGCCGAACCGGAGTAGACGGCCTGGACCTGGTGGTCACCCCCCGACCAGTAGGTGGAGGTGCAGGTGGCCAGGCCGGTGGTGGCCGGCAGGCCGCTGCAGCCGGGCACCGGGGCGCCGTCGATGGCGAAGGTGACCTCACCCCCTACGGGGGTGGGGGTGACCCTGGCCGTGTAGGTCACGGCCTGGCCGATCTGGGCCGGGTTGGCCGAAGAGGACACCGACGTGGTGGTGGGGGCCAGCCTGACAGTCTCGGTGTAGCTGGCCGAGGTGGAAGCGCTGAAGCTCCCGTAGCCCGAATAGGTTGCCACCAGCTTGTGGGCACCGGCCACCGCGTAGGCCACGGCGCAGGTGGCGGTGCCCGCCTGGGGGTTGACGGCCTGGCTGGCGCAGCCGCTCAGCACCGCCCCGTTGTCGGTGAACTGGACGGTGCCCCCCGGGGGGACGGGGGTGACCCGGGCGCTCAAGGTCACCGCCTGCCCAACGGTGGCCGGGTTGGCAGAGGTGGACAGGGTGGTGGCTGTGGTGGTGACCAGCACCGCCGGCGTCATGAGGGACCAGGCCGAGCCGGTCATCCGCTCGATCAGGGCCTGGTCCTCGGTGCCGTTGTTGTAGTACCCCACAGCCACGCACGAGGTGGCGGAATAGCAGGACACACCGGACAGGACGTTGGCGCCCGAGCCTTGGTTGGGGCTGGTGCGCAGCCCCCAGCTGCCCCCCGTCGTGGCCTCGACCAGGCTTTGGGCGGTGCCGTTGGCCAAGTAGTAGCCCACGGCCACGCACTGGCCAGGGGGGCAGGCCACGCTGGCCAACCGGTTGGCCCCCGCCCCCCGGTCCGGGGCTGGGGCTACCGCCCACTGGCCGCTGGCGGACCTAAGGACCAGGGCCTGGTCCAGTCCGTTGGCGCTGTAGTAGCCGACGGCGCTGCACGAGGTGGCCGACGAGCAGGCCACCGAGGCGAGCCGGTTGTCCCCGTTACCCTCGTCCGGGCTTGGCGTCACGCTCCAAGTGCCGCCTGAGAGCGTCTCGACCAGGGCCTGGTCCTCGGTGCCGTTGTTGTAGTACCCCACGGCCACGCAGGCGGTGGGCGAGCTGCAGCGCACCGAGGAGAGCACGTTGTCCCCCGAGCTGGCGTCCGGGCTCGGCGTCACGCTCCAGGTGCCGCCCGAGAGCGTCTCGACCAGGGCCTGGTCGTGGCGGCCGTTGTTGTAGTAGCCCACGGCCACGCAGGCCGTCGGCGACAGGCAGGAGACCGCGTTCAGGTGGTTGTCCCCCGAGCTGGCGTCCGGGCTCGGGGTCACGCTCCAGGTGCCGCCCGAGAGCGTCTCGACCAGGGCCTGGTCGTGGCGGCCGTTGTTGTAGTAGCCCACGGCCACGCAGGTGGTAGGGGACGGGCAGGCCACGTCCTGTAGGGAGTTGTTGCCCGTCCCCTGGTCAGGGCTGGCCGCCAGCTGCCAGGACGACCCTGACAGCACCTCCACCAGGGTCTGCTGGCGCCCGGCGCTGGCCCGGTTGCCCACTGCGACGCAGGTGCCGGCCCATTGGCACCTCACCGCGTTGAGGACAGCCGGGCCGCCCGGCGCCGGGCTGGCGGCGGCCATGCTGAGGGCCGCGGCCGTGGGGCGAGCGGGCGCCAGGCTGGTGCCGGCGGGGGCGGGGCTGGCGCCAGGGGGCACCGGGCTGGCGCTGGCGGCGGGCGAGGCGCTGAGGCTGGCCGAGCCGAGGGCGGCTACGGCGGCCACTGCCAAGGCCGCCCGGAGCACTGGTCGGGCACGCTTGGTCATCGCCCTCCCTGTCTATACGCGATCGGACCGGCTTGGGTTTCCCCCTGCTGGCCTGGCTGCCACCCAGCGTGCCTGAGGCCTGACGGTGCGAGCAGCTAGGAGCTGCTAAGCGGAGAAATGCCCGTTGCCTGTGGCGTGCCCGAAGGTATTTTCAACCCTTGCGGTTGCCTCGTACAACCGCACGTCGGAGCCGAGCGTAAAGAGATGGCCAGTGGTCGAGATAGCCATAGTAGGGCTGGGGCCATGGGGGCTGTGCGCCCTGGAGAGGGTCGTGCACGTCGCCCGGCAGCGGCCGGAGGTGAGCGTCTCGGTCCACGTGGTCGAGCCTGAGCGCCCCGGCGGCGGCCTCTACGCCGTCGCCAACCCCGATTACATCATCTTGAACACGCCCTGCGGCCAGCACTGCATGTACCCTCACCCAGAGGAGCTCGACCAGGGCCTGCTGGGCAAGAGCTTCTACCAGTGGGTGGTAGACGAGGGCTACCGCTGGCACGGCCCCGAGTGCCGCCTGTCGGCCGGGGGCCAGCCGGTCAGCCCCCACGACTTCCTCCCCCGGCGCCTCATGGGCGAGTACCTTGAGTGGTTCTACCGCCAGCTGCTGCGAGAAGCCCCGGCCAATGTGACGGTGCTGCACCACCGGGCACGGGCGGTGGACATCGAGCCGCTGCCCGGCGAGCGGGAACGGGTCTGGTTGGACAACGGCGACAGCCTCACCGTCGACCACGTGGTGCTGACCACCGGCCACGCCACCGGGCCCGACGACCAAGACAGCCGCTTGGGGCCGGTGGCCGTCGGGCCCTACCCGGTGGAGGCCCTCGTCCGCTCGGCCCAGCCTGGCGAGGCGGTCCTGGTCGAGGGCATGGGCCTCGTCGCGCTCGACATCGTCACCGCCCTCACCATCGGGCTCGGCGGCTCCTACTGCGAGGCCGGGGAGGGGAAGCTGCGCTACCAGCCGAGCGGGCGCGAGCCGGTGCTGTACCTCTACTCCCGCAGCGGCTACCCCTACTGCGCCAAGTCGGTGGGAACGGCCGACCCTGTGGGAGGGTACCAGCCCCGCATCTTCACCCCCGAGGCGGTGGAGGCCCTGCGGGAGGCCAGCCCGGGCGGCCAGCTGGACGCCCGCCGGCAGCTGCTGCCTTTGGTGTTCGCCGAGATGGAGCTGCGCTACTACAGCCGGGCGGCCGAGCTGGCGGGGGGGCTGGAGGCGGGCCGCTCGGTGGCCGAGCACCTGGCGGAGGCTTGGGCTGCCGGCTGCTTTGGCGCGGCGGCCGAGGGTTACGCGGCCAGCTACGGCCGCTTCGACGCCGCCGGGCATTTCTTCGTCGGGGAAGGGGAGTCCTACCTGGACGCCAAGGACTACCAGGAACGGGTCTATGCCGTGGTCGAGGCCGACACCAAAGAGGCCCTGGTCCCGGGCGGGGCCAGCCCGGTCAAAGCCGCCTACGAGGTGCTGCGGGCGGTGCGCGACACCCTGCGCCTGGCGGTGGAGTTCAAGGGGCTGGGCCGCAGCTCCTACCTGGACTTCCAGGCCCACCTCCGCAACCGCTTCGCCCGCTTGGTGGCCGGGCCCCCGGTCGTGCGCTCCCAGCAGCTGCTGGCCCTGCTCGACGCCGGGGTGGTGAGGTTGGCCCTGGGCCCCTCGCCTCGCTTGCGGCCCGCCCCCGGGGCTGGGGTGGTGGCCTCCTCGACCGCTTTGGAACGGCCGGTCGAGCTGCACTTCGACCGCCTGGTGCGGGCCCACGTGGACACCCCGTCTATCGGGGGCCGGGCGTCGCCCCTGCTGGACCGGCTGCACGAGCGGGGCCGGGCCCAGCCGTTGCGCTACGACGGGCTGGCGGTGGGGAGCATCGAGCTCACCCCAGACTTCCACCCGGTCAATGCCCAGGGCCGAGCCGAGCGCCGGCTCTGGGTGTTCGGGGCGCCCAGCGAGGGCGTGCGTTACTTCACCCTGTACATACCGTCGCCCAAGAGCCGGGCGCGGGCCTTCGTGGACGCCGAGCGCTGCGCCCAGGAGGTAGTGGGGAGCGCCTCGTGACCCTGCGGGTGGCCTTCGTCAACAACATGCCGAGCCCGGCGTTCGAGGCCACCGACAAGCAGTTCGCCCGGTTGCTGGGCAAAGAGGCTGTCCTCAGCCGCTACTGGTTGGCCGGCACCCCCCGCACGGCCGAGGTGCAGGCGGTGGCCGAGGCCCGCTACCGGCCGCTCGGCCACCTCTACCGCTGCCCCCCGGACTTGCTCGTGGTGACGGGCGCCGAGCCCAAGGCAGCCGAGCTCGCCGGGGAAGCGTACTGGCCCGAGCTGGAGGACCTGTTGTGGTGGGCACGGTCCTGCGTGCCGGTGGCGGTGCTGTCCTGCCTGGCCGCCCACGCCGCCTTGTGGTCGTTCGACTCACTGGCCCGCCGGCGCCTGGGCCAGAAATGCAGCGGTGTGTTCTCGCAGCGACTGGAGCGTTCCGACCCCCTGGTCGCTGGCCTTGGGCAGGTGGCTTTCCCCCACTCGCGCTGGAACGACGTGCCGGTAGGTGGCCTGGTGGAAATGGGCTACCGGGTGGCTGCCGGCTGGGACGGAGGCTGGACCATCGCGTCGGCCGAAAGGGGCCAGTGCCTGTTCGTGCTGTTCCAGGGGCACCCCGAGTACGAGCCTCTCACCTTGCTGAGGGAGCACCGGCGGGACGCCCGCCGCTACCTGAACGGCGAAGGGCCTTACCCGGCCGTGCCGGTCGGGTACCTGGACGACGAGGGCGAGGAGATCCTGGCCCAGTTCGCGGCCCGAGCGACCTCCGGGCCACCCGACCCGGCGTTGATGGCCCTTTTCCCCTTCCAGGCGGCCGCTCGCCACGTACGGGCACGCTGGAGGGGGGCATCGAGGGGGCTGGCCGTCAACCTGTTGGGGCTGGTGCACCAGCGGGCGGCCGGGCCGCTCTACAGTGGCAGGAGCGCGTGACTATTGCAACTGTTGGCTGTAAAGCCTGAGGGCACATTTGGTGCGGGACGAGACCATAGCCGTCCACGGCGGTTATAAGGCAGGCCCGGACCGGGCGGTGGCCGTGCCCATCTTCCAGACGGTCGCCCACCATTTCGACGACGCCGCCCAGGCAGGTGCGGTTTTTGACCTGCAGGAGCGGGGTTTCCACTACAACCGCATCAACAACCCGACGGTCGACGTGCTGGAGCAGCGCATGGCCATGCTGGAGCACGGGGCGGGCGCGGTGGCGCTCAGCTCGGGGGCGGCTGCGGTGCGCTACTCGGTGCGCAACTTGACCGAGGCCGGCACCAACATCGTCACCACCCCCTACCTCTACGGGGCGACTTACACCTATTTCGCCCACGTGCTGCCCCAGGAGGGGGTGGAGGCCCGCTTTGCCGCCGATGCCCGGCCCTCGTCCATAGAGGCCCTCATCGACGAGCACACCCGGGCGGTCTTCTGCGAGAGCATCGGCAACCCCTCGAGCACGGTGGTGGACATCGAAGCAGTGGCCCAAGCCTGCCACCGCCGTGGCGTCCCCTTGGTGGTGGACAACACGGTGGCCACCCCGCTCGCCTTGAAGCCGGTCGACTACGGCGCCGACGTAGTCGTGCACTCCCTGACCAAGTTCGTCGGGGGCCACGGGACGACCCTGGGGGGCATGGTCATCGACGCCGGCCGGTTCCCCTGGGCGGAGCACCCCGAGCGCTTCCCCATGTTCAACCGCCCGGAGCCCGCCTTCCACGGTGTCGTCTACGCCCGGGACTTCCCCGCCACGGCCTACATAGTGAGGTGCCGCACCGTGGGGTTGCGCAACGAGGGGGCGGCCCTTTCGCCGTTCAACGCCTTTTTGCTGCTCCAGGGGCTGGAGACGATGGCCGTGCGCCTGGAGCGCCAGCAGCAAAGCGCCCGGGTGGTGGCCGAGCACCTGGCCCGGGACCCCCGGGTCTCGTGGGTGCAGTACCTGGGGTTCCCCGACGACCCCAACCACGAGCTGGCCCGCCGCTACCTGGGCGGGCGCTACCCCTCGGTGCTCACCTTCGGGGCGGCAGGTGGCCGGGAGGCAGCGGTGCGGTTCTTCGACAGCGTCAAGCTCATCAAGCGCCTGGTCAACATGGGCGACGCCAAGACCCTGGTCGCCCACCCGGCCTCCACCACCCACCGTCAGCTGGACGAGGCCGCCCTGGCCCAGGTGGGCGTCCGCCCCGAGATGGTGCGCCTGTCGGTCGGCCTGGAGCACGTCGACGACATCTTGGAGGACATCGACCAGGCACTGGCTGCTGCGACGGGCTGATGGCTAAGGACCGGGACGGCTGGGCAGTCGCCTGGGCCAAGGCACCCGCCGCCGGCTGGGCCAAGCTCTCAGCCGAGCTCATGGCGTCCTTGCCCCCGGACGACCCCGGCACGGTGGCAGCGCGGGCCTTTTTGTCGGACCCGCTTTGGCAGGGGCGCTCGCGGGTGGCGGTGGTGAGGGGCTCAGGCCGGGAACTGGGTGGGCTCGTCGTCTTGGGCCGCCCCTGCTGGGACCGCTGGCTCGCAGCCCCCTGGCTGTTGTGCCCCGCCGCTGCCCCGGCCCTGGCCGCTGCCATCGACCGCTCCCCGGCTTGGGGGGTCCTTGGCCCGACGGCCGTGCTGGAGCCGGTGGGCAACCACCTCCATCGGGTCTACAGGTACCAGGACCCCTTGTTCTTCTGCGTGACTGCCAGCAACCTGGCCCCTTTCCTGGCCCGGAAGGGCTTCGAGGTGGCGCCAGTGCCGGGGCCGTCGGGCCTGAGCTTGCCGGTGCCCGACCCCAGGGTGAGGGTGGCCGGGCCCGCCGACGAGGAGGCGGTCATGGCCCTCATGGCCGCTCGGGGCTACGACTACATGCCCACCCGGTACCGGGCGCGGCACTACCTGCGGGAACTGCTCGGGCGCGGTCGGGTGCTGGTGGGCGACTCCGGAGGCAAGGTCGCGGGCGTCATCTGGTCCGAGCTCAGGGCCGCCCGCTGGGAGATGTGGGGCGGCCTGCGGGTGCACCCGCGAGCCTGGGCGCAGCGGTTGTCTTGGGCCCTTGTCACCGAGGCCATGCGACGCAGCGAGGAGGCCGGGAGGTCGTTCTGCGCCACGTTGGGCCCGGCAAATACCATGGTCAGCGCGCGGGCGATTTCCGAGCACCCTGACGCGACCCGCTGGTACCTGTTTATCCTTCGTCCGCCGACGCGCCTCCCTGGCCAGCGTGCGCTCCGGGCAGTTTTGGAAAGGGCCGAGGGCCGCCGCCCCAACGCCCTCACCCCTTGAGACAGCCGAGGTAAGCTTGCCCGTACATGTGGTGTTAGGCTCGCCCATAATGAGGTTGGGAAAATGCGCCAGCTTCCGCACAGGCCACGCAGGGCACGGTGCGTGGCTGTGCTCCCGCATTAGGCGCTTGTTTCATGGCCACGCGCTTTCTTCGCCTGCAGCAAATGTACAGTCTGTTCGTCACCACTCGGGAGGAGCAGTGTTATGACAGAGCAGCTGGAGTACGAGGCGCCGGCAGTGACTGTGCTGGGCCAGATGGCAGAGCTCACCTTGGGCTGGCACCCCGGCAACAGCAAGGAGTGGCCCTGCCACAGCGACGGGACGGGCTACAGCTCCTGAACCCTCAGGCTGACCAGCCGGCCGCCTGTCCCTACCGGCTGGAGGGCTTTGAACTGGCCTCTGGTCTGGTCACCGGTACGGTGGCTGGGGTGCCTAGGCTGGAGGCAGGCGCTGTCGGCCCGGGAGCTGCCCGGCCAGGGGCCGCGGTGCGCCAGGGGCTGGAGGAGGTCCTCTTGGAGGCCCTGCGGCGGCCGCCGGTCGTCATCGCCTTTTCGGGCGGGCGCGATTCGTCGGGGCTGCTGGCCTTGGCCGTGGACCTGGCTCGGCGCCACGGACTGGAGCTCCCGGTCCCGGCCACCCACGTCTTCCCAGGTGACCTCGCCAGCGACGAGCGGAGCTGGCAGGAGGAGGTGGTGAGGAGCCTCGGCCTGGCCGACTGGCAGAGGTGCAGCTGGGCCGACGAGCTCGATTTGGTGGGCCCGTTTGCCCAACAGGTCCTGCGCCAGCACGGGCCGGTGTACCCCATGAACGCCCATTTCCTGTTGCCCTTGTTCGAGCTGGCCGGGGGTGGCACCTTGGTCACCGGCACCGGCGGGGACGAACTGTTCGGCTTGTGGTCGAAGTGGTCCCTGGCTCGTCATGCTATCTGGTGCCAGCGCAGTGAGCTGGCCCGGCTGGCGGCGGTGGCAGCTCCGGCCCGCCTGCGCCGAGGGGTGCTGAGGGCCACCGCGCCTAGCGTCCCCTGGCTCGACCGCTCGGGACGACAAGAGGCCCGTCGGCGCCTGGCTGAGGCCCAAGTGGAGGTCCCCTGGCGTTGGTCCGATCTGGTCATGGACCGGTGGTGGCGCTCGAGACGGCGCTTGGCCACAGAGCAGACCCTGACGGCATTGGCATCCTCTTATGACGTGGCCCTCAGTGCCCCGTTCATGTCGGCCTCGGTGCTCAGGGCCGCGGCAGCCGCCCACCCCTGGGCCGGTTTTGCCAGCCGCGCCCAGGGTATGCAGGAGGTCTTCGCGGGGTTGCTGGCTCCCCAGGTGCTTAACCGGTCGACCAAGGCCCGCTTCAACAGTTGTTTCTTTGCGGCGTACTCTCGAGACTTCGTGCGCCGCTGGGATGGCCGCGGCGTGGGCGACCTCCCTGTGGACCTCGGCGCCCTGAGGAGCACTTGGCAGGCCGAGGTGGTGGACGCCCGCTCGTTCTCCCTGCTCCAAGGCGTGTGGTACCGCGCCCAGGAGCCTGGCGGGGCCAGGGTTGCTGGCGCGACGGAAGCTGCTAGGCAGGGCCGGGAGCCTTGATGGCCGGTGCAGGGAGCGCCGCCTGTTGGCGGCACATGGGCCTTGACTTCCAGGCGCCGTTCAGGCTGGGGGACGAGGCGGCCGCCTCTCGGCCAGCGGACGTGGTGGTTGAGGTAGGCCGGGCGGGGGTGCTGGGGCCTGAGCCGACCGGGGAGGTGGTGGCCGAGCTGCGGGCCGGCGACCAGAGGCTCTACACCGTCTACCGCTTAGCAGGGGGCTGGGTGGCCCGGTTCCATGGCTCCTGCGAGTTCCGGGTGAACGCTGGCGGTACCCGGGTGGAGTGCGTGCCTGGGCCCGGGTGCCCGGACGACCTCTTGGCCGTGCTGCTCGCCGGGACCGTGACCGCGTTGTTGCTCACCCTGCGGGGCTTCGCCGTCCTGCACAGCAGCGCAGTGCGCTGGAAGGGCCGGACGGTCCTGTTCGCCGGCCCCTCGGGGACCGGCAAGACCACTCTCGCTGCCCTTTGCTGTGCCGCGGGGGCTGAACTGGTGGCCGATGACGTGGTCGCCCTGGCAGCCCGGGACGGTGCTGTAGCCTCGGTCGGCCTTGGCCGCGAGCTGCGGCTGCGGTCGGCAGCGCAGGCGGTTGCCGAGCTCTTCCCCCCGCCCGGGCCACCCCGGCGCTGGACCGCTGACGGGCGGTTGGCCATCCAGCCTGCGGGGGCCGAGGACGAGGTCAATGACATCTCTGTCGTGGTCGTGTCCCGCCCCGACCGCCTGAGCCGGGATGTCATCGCTCACAGGCTGGCGCCCACCCCGGCAGTAGCGCACCTGCTGGGCAACTCGCGTCTCCCGGCCCTGGTGCCCATGAGCCTGCAGCAGCTTTACTTCGAGGTGGTGGCTGACTTGGCAGCCAAAGCACCCGTGGTCGAGGCCAGGGTCCCCTGGGGCCCGCCGTTCTCCCCCGTGCTAGCCAGGCGGTTGCTGGACGAGCTGGCCACTGGCGTCCCGGTCGCCCCGCAGGTCGACTGACTGAGGCCTGCCTTATTGGCTTGTTGCACTTATCGGGTGCACGCTGGCCGGCAGAAGTGGTACCGGCAGCTCCCCGGCCGGGCACAGCGGGGGAGCTGGGTCAGGACTGCGGAGCGGTCTCTTCCAGTAAGCCGAGCTCCCGCAACGACGACAAGAACGTCAGGGTGTCCTTGGCCGCCTGCTCGGTGCTCAACGAGAAGTGCCGGGCCAGGGCATCGGTGAGCTCGGAGACCGAGCACCCCTGGGCTATGAGCAGCCATAGGAGCGAACCCGTGGGGTTGACTGACATGTACTGGGCGCTCTTGGTGTCCAACAGCAGGACCTCGTTGCCGACCTGGCGCCAGGCCAAGGCCTCAGAGCGGAGTTTTACGAACGTCATGTCCCTCGTCATGTCCCTGCCCACTGCCCCAAGTCACCATCCTCGCGTGGCGCATGTCGCGCTTGGCCAGCCTGCCGTAGCGGTCTGCCCTACAGGCTAGCGCCACATAGCGCTCGAAGCCCTGGGTGCCACCCACGTCGTCGACCAGCCGGCGGGGGTCGTTGGGCCCGACGAAGCGTGGCGCCAGCAACTTTGTGAGGGCCTGGCGCAGCTCGCTACTGAGCTCGACGCCAGTGGCCAGCCAGCTGTCGCGCAGCGAGCGGGTGAGGGCGGCACTGAACAGGCGGCCGCCAGGCAGGTGCCCATGAGGCACCCAGTGGCTCAGGCGGCGCACGAGCTCCCGGTTGACCCGGCCGCCGGCGAGCTCGTCCACCACCCCGTCGGGTACTGGGGCACCCAAGGTCGCCTTGGCCCTGGCCAGGGTGGCACCCACCGGCAGGCCCACGCCCCAGTCCCGGCACCGGCGGGAGAACTCGTCCCAGTCGGGCGGGCAGCTGAGCAGGGTGCGCTGGACGTCGAGCAGCCACCGCAGGCGATGGGCACCAGACAGGGCGGCGTGCAGGGCTATGTGTGCAGCGAAATCGGTCCTCTCCAGTACCCAGGCCTCCACGTTCCCCAGGCGTGCCCTTTGTCGGCGCCCCAAGACCTCGTCTGAGGGAAGGCGAAGGTGCCGGCGGGTGCTGTGCTTGTAAACGAGGTCCCAGTGCAGGTCGACCAGGGGGGTGCCTCCATAGGCCATGGTCACCTGGGCACGGGCTACCCTCGCCATGAGGGGCCAGTTGCGCTGGGCGAAGGTCAGCCCCGCGCCCTGGAGCGCTTCGGTAGCCAAGTGGAACTGGCGGGCGGGCACCATAATGTCGAGGTCGCCGTAACCTCGGGGAGCTTCCTTGTAGGCCAGCTCGGCCAAGGCGGGGCCCTTAAGGACAACCCAGGCTACGCCAGCTTGTTCGAGCGCGGCAGCAAAGCGGGTCAAATGTGCCAGATGGTTGAAGTGCTGCGCAGCCTCCAGGCGGCCTTGGGCCAGGAGGTGCCCCAACGGCTCAGGCGCGAGGTAGGAGGCGAGCTGGAGGCTGGCGGGCCCGGCGACGCCCTGCGCTACGGCCAGGCGCACGAGCTCGTCCTGGTCGGACCCGGCCACCAAAGCACCCAGCTCCGGGCCGCGACGTCCCAGCGGTCCTGCAGCTAGCGCCGCTTGCAGCACGCAGGATGCCGTGGGGGCCGGGGGTCGCAACCAGGCCATTGTGGCTCCAATGTAAAGCTCGCCAGGCACCCGTACCGGGTGCCTGGCCCTGTTGTGACTCTTAGCGTGGTTTCGCCAGCACTAAATGTGTCGTCCGAGTGCTCAGTTCGGCGAGATCAGAGGGCCCTGGCGCACGACCCGGGGCCCGGTGGATTAGTGTCACCTGGTGCCAGCCAACCCATTGGTAGGGAGGACATGTGAAAAGGGTGCCTGACGTGGGCAAGCTCGCTTGGCGCAAGCTCGCTTGGCGGCGGGCTATGGTCAGGGCATTGGGGTTCTTTGCCATCCTTACGGGTGCGGTCATGACCGCGCTGTCTTTGCAGGCGATGGGTACGGCCGCGTCTGCCACCCCTACGTCGCTCGGCACGACCCCTGCTTACTTCCAATCGATCTTCGGTCTGGGCGACTACAGCGCCGGGGACGCCAGCATCAGCGGGGACACTGTGATCGCAGGCCACTTCGTCGTGGACGGCAACCTGAGGGTGGACGCGGGTGCCACCCTCAGTGTCGGCAGTCTGGGCCTGCAGACGCCACCAGCTGTCGTGCAGGTGACGGGAGACGCCGAAGGCCCGGGTGCCCTGTGCCTAGCAGGATTTGCCGGTAGTAGCTACGGTTTCTACGGGGGGACAAGCAACGTCTCGTTGCCTTGCAGCACGCACTTTTACCAGGCCACCGGGGCGCGCAGCTTCAGCCCCTTGGTTTTTGAGGCGGTCAACAGCGACTTGTCAACCATCAGCACTGACTGGGCCAGCTTGGCCACAGCCGCCAACGGTACCGAGGTGCTATCCGGTAGCACGCTAGAGCTGACTGGCACAGCCTCCACCGTCGATGTCTTCAGCGTACCGATGAGCGACTTCGAAGCCGCTGCGGCCGTCAACATCGACGTGCCTGCCGGTACCCAGCAGGTGTTGGTGGACGTCAATGGCAACCCGGCTTCGAGCACGCCCATGCCGCTAGCCCAAATACAGTACGTCAGCTCCTCTCCCAGCAACATGGCGGACAACACCTGGTTCAACTTCACGTCCACAGCAGCCATCTATTTTGCCCAGCCCACTTTCGACGCCAACTTGCTCGCTATTGATGCCCCGCTCTATTTCGGTGGCACCCAGCTCCAGGGGTACACGTACGCAGCCTCGCTCAATGGCACCTTCAACTCGGCAGTGCCGCCTCAGGACACTTTGCAGGGCCCAAGTCCTGGGCCGTGCCAGTGCGAGACAACATCCTCCACGACCTCGACCACGGTGCCTCCGACCTCGACCACGGTGCCTCCGACCTCGACCACGGTGCCTCCGACCTCGACCACGGTGCCTCCGACCTCGACCACGGTGCCTCCGACCTCGACCACG